>Ga0056910_1001573_pt1 | contig 11071 bp, 9 predicted proteins | sample EBPBio232012_DNA_FD_55021 | JGI IMG/M metagenome (GOLD analysis project Ga0056910, IMG submission 55021) | Wastewater treatment Type I Accumulibacter community from EBPR Bioreactor in Madison, WI, USA - Reactor 1_1/23/2012_ DNA | ecosystem: Engineered > Bioreactor > EBPR > Anaerobic-Aerobic >... | reverse complement strand
GTCCACCGCCTTCACCACCGCCAAAGCGTCCGCCGCCTTCACCGCCGCCGAAGCGTCCGCCGCCTTCACCACCGCCAAAGCGTCCGCCGGAACGAGCCCCCTCGCCGCCTTGGGCACCGGCAGCTCCGTCGCCGCCACCGCCACCAAAGCGTCCACCGGCTCTGTTGCCTTCGCCTTCAGCACCTTGGCCTTGGGCAGTGCGACCGCCTTCACCTTGCTGTCTCACAAAGGGGTTGTCGCTGCCGCTGCTCTGTTGCCATGACTGGGCGCGCTCACCTTTGTTTTGCATTTGCGATTGATAATACTGTTGCTGTTGCTGAAAACGCTGACTTTGAGCGCCATAATCGGGCTGCTGCGGGGCGTAAGCTGCTTGTCTCGCTTGCTGATTGCTCGACATTGACTGCTGGCGTTCCTGCTGATTTTGATTTTGATAAGAAGCCACCTGGCTGGCTTTTTGCTCTTGATTGTAGTTGTGCATATTGTTTGCGGCGGCAACATTGTTCCAATTTACGTCGCCGTTGTCGTTTACAAACACGTTGTTGCCGTTGTTGTTGTAATAGGGACGGCCGTTGGCACCGTAATAAAGCGGTGTGCCATAAGGAACATTGTTGTAATACATGCCAGACATGGCGGCTCCGGCCATTGCCCCCATACCTGCCGCTGCTGCGGTGGCAAGACCCGTTCCGGCACCACCGCCAGAATTGTAGTTGTTGGTGGTGTTGTTTGTGGTTTGTGGGGCAGCATAGGGCATGTTCTGCGGCGGGGTAGCTGTTTGGAACTGCCCGGCGCGAGACTTAAGCTGTTGTACATAGTTGGTCAGGTCTTCGGTCTGACCGTTCTTGTCGACGTACCAGTAACCACCATCGGCGCCCATATAGATTTCGGCGACATTACTGTTGACGCCTGCACCTGGCAGCGGCACCAGCATGCCCCGGGGGGTGAGCACCATCTGTTGACCGTTGGCGCCTGGCTGCACTTGCAGATGAACTACCGATACATTTGGCTGACCTTGCGCCTGCGCTGGAGCGACCGTAAACATAGCAGCGCTCGAGACGAGAATTGAAAGTGCACCTTGAATAAAAAGCGATTTGTAGTTCATCAGAGGTAAATCCCAAGTGGAAAAGTACTCTGCAATTGTATCTAATTGATATCTCTATTGATCGCTCGATGGGACGATTTGGGCTCGGTATTAGTGATGGTTGTTGATTTTCTAGATGTTTTGAAGCGCTGGTGGGGCTTTACAACCCCACCTTTCTCTTTAGCATTGCTTAATGTGGCTTAGCATTGGCTCTATTGGGACTTTATAGGGGGACTTTATTGGGGCTTTACTGGGCTGCTTCGTTTGCGCCTTTCTGGCTCTATCTATTGTCTCTATTGAGATGAATCTACCCGTGCTTGTTGAAAGGCACCAATTATGGTGCGGCATCGCGGCGAAATATTTATCACTCAATCAAGAGCTGTGGCTGACAGTTTTGCTTGCGTTCAAGCATTGTCTGAGGCTTTCCTTCATTTCACCAATGCCGTCTGCACTGAGCCAAGCTGAGGCTGTACCTTTGTCTGTTTCTAGTAAAGCAAGCAAGAGATGCTCGTTTGTTATACAAGTTCTATCGCTTTGAGTGGCTAACTTGCCGGCAAATTCAATTATGGCAGTTATTGATTGATGCAAGGGAAGCTCTTCTATGAATGCCATATCTAAATGAATTAGTCTTCTCTCGATGTCATCAAAACTTAGATTTTGTGCGCTGTTTTGTATGGCGGCAAATATTTTTTCTCTGGTTAGTCCGGCGGCGGCAAGCAGATCTTTTGTCTGACTTTCGTCGAGTGTGCCCATACTAAATAAAAGTTGCTCTGAGTTGGCTTCTTTATGGTTTTGCAGAGAGGCGATTGACTGAGCAAGAACCAGCGATTCAAGCGCAGATTTTGTGAAATTTTCGAACATTTACTTGCACCTCTTCAGACTTTTGTTCTTTTGCTCTATTGCTCTATTGGTCTATTGGTCTATTGGTCTATTTTATAGTTTCGCCTCAGAATCTCTGCTAAACCATACTTCGTCTTGCCTTTATAAGAAACCAGTTACACCATTCATAGTCAGGGCGCTCAGGCAGCTTGGTTCTTTCGTGGGCGAGATCAAGTTTCTTGTGTAACTCTTGCCGCCAGGCATCAACTTCGGCAAAATCTATTTCGCCGCGCCTAATACCCATTAGCTTTGCCTTATGCTCAGAGACCCGTAAATCTAGATCGCTGCTTTCTAAGATTTGAATGCAACAAAGCAAGAGCCTAATCAGATGTAAGACATGCTTCCATTTTGGCTCACCTTTGTTTTGCAGGTCTTTTTCAAGCTTTCTAAACTGCGAAAGCACGTATCCGTTGTAAGTTTGATAAACCAGCTTGGAAAGAAATCTATGTCTGTTTTGCAGCAGTTCGTCGGTTAACTCTGTCTTTATTTCTGCCTTGGAGGCATAAAGACATTCGAGCACATTGGGATTGGCTTTTAGCGCCAAGACGAGAAACTTTTGCAACTCATAGTAGGTCTCTTGATTCTCGTAATTTTCGATTTGTTCCGGTAGTCCCCAAATTGACCAGTGCATATCGGCTGGTGCCAAGTAAATGCCCCTCATGTCGTAATCTGAGTCTTCCACTTCCAGCCCATAGGCACGTGAACCAAATTGACATTTATAGATGATGTATTGAAAAAGATCGTTGTCGTTTATTTGAGGGCGGTCAAAATTGATGCTTTGAACATGCTTCCTGACTGATAGTTCTTGCCTGCTTAAACTTGCGGTAAAGCCATCAGGGAAAAGCACCCTATATAATGGCGGCGAAGTAGAAGTATCAGCGGCAACAATTTTGCCTACCGAACCGGTTCTTTTGCGTGGAAGTCCTTGATCGTCTCTGACTTCACTAGTGGTGACAATTTGTGTCCCCGCCGGTAGTGCTAGTCCCGGCAGTCTATTGTTTTTTATTTCATCTTTAGTCATGATCTATGCTGGTCTGCTTAAAGCCAACCGAGATTTTTTAGATCTTCTATAGGTTCTTCAAATGAGCAGGAACCAACAGAATGCATAAACTCAGCTCTTGCCTGTTTGATTTGAGCTTCGCTTAGAGATAGGTTGCGCCAGTGTGCTCTGTCGTCAAAGTGGAAAGCAGAGGCATCCGTTTCGGCAATGATCGGTTCGATATTTCCCTCACCATGCCAGGCAAAAGAGGCGGCCATAAGGACATTAATAAAGCCGTGCATGGTTGCTGTTTGGGCATCGGCTTCATAGCTAAGCGGCTGCTGCGAGCGAATAGGATGGTGCAGACCGGCTGTTGCTTTGAAGGGTAACCTCAGTTTGGCACAGGCTCTGATAAATTCGGCAACGACACGTACTTCCGGTATCGCTTCCGGTTTCAACCCACCGGTTCTAATCTTGGCGAAATTACCCGCCGCCTTAACTGCCTCTAGCTTGTCGAGGGCGCTCACTTCACAATAGACTGGGCGATTAGAGCTCAAAATGGCGGTGCTTTCCAGTGTTGCCGCTCTTGTTTTATCGTCTGTTGCAATCACTGAAAGGCAGCCGTCAAACTTTTGTGGGGTGCGCTCCAGTTCTGCCGCTCCCAGTACAAACCAGCGCAGCATCCAGGCGTATTGGCTTTGCCTATAGTGATCGAAATTGCTTAAGGCTTTGTCGAGTTCTAGCTTTGCCGGAGGAAAAATGCCAGCGTAATCTATGAAGCCTGTAAGCAGAGCTTTTAAGGCTGAAGAGATTGCCGTTTCGTTCATTCCAAGCCTCGTTTCTATCAATTGCCTTGATAGTGCTTTTAATTCTCGCCGCTTTGCCACGAATCCTAATTTTAGCCGATCACGGTTTGCGGCGGTAATAGTTAATACGGGTTGAAGGAAAAGGTGTTATCAAGAGGCTGGCTGGTATTATGAAGGCATCTCCTCTGGAGCTGCACCGATGTTTGCTTTTGATATTTTCTCGATCTTCATGTTCATTGGCTGTGTCATTGCCTTTTATCTAGATCTTAAGAAAAGGCAGGCGGTTCAGCGCAAGCATACTGTTGTTTGTCTGATGCTTATCTTTGGACCGCTGTGGTTGGCCTTTCAGATTAGGCATTCTTTTTCAGGTCTAGATCTTTTTCGCGCTATTTATGTCTTTGCGATGGGATTGCTTGTCGTCACGTTTTCTGACTTGCGCAACCAGCTAAGAAAGCTGGCGCTCATGTTGGGCACTGTTAGAGCTAGACGGAAGTAATGCTTGCCGAAAGGATAGAAGCCGGCTGTGCTGAAAAGATGGGCAGCGTATGCTTCTCTAAAATAGAGAGCATACGCTGCTCCAAGCGAGTCTAGTTACTTTTCAATTGGTCCATGCAACTTAGGGGCTGCGTCTTTCAGGGCGTCTTCGTCGGTCCAGCTTGAGCTCTGGCTGGTGGCTTGAACTGCAGTCGACTTATTGTCTTGGGCTGTTTCAATTTTTGCCGGTTCTGCTCCTAGAATATGACCTATGTTGGCTCCACTAGAGTCCAGCATCTGACCATTTTGATCGACTGAAACAGTCATCATGCGTCCCGACATCGAAAGCGACCCTTTGGCTAGCGTGGTAGTGTCTTTATTGACTCTACCAACCAGTTTGCCTGTATCGTCAATGATATTACCTGCACCATCTATGGTGACAGCTAGGGTAGTGCCAAGCAAGCTGGTTACTCCCACCGCAGCGGCTCCTGTTGCTGCAGCAGCGCCGCCGATTACAGCTGTGCCGACTTTTCCAGTGCCTTTCACTGTCTCAGCGGTAATGCTTGATGCTGCGCCCACGGTGGCACCGGCCGCGCCGGCTCCTGCCCCAACCACATGACCGACAGCCTTACCTGTGGCGGCAGCTGCGGCTTCGGCCCCGTGCACGGTGCCTTTGACGACGGCACCGGTGCCCTTAACCACGGCTTCGCCGCCTTTTACCACTACGGCACCTGTGTCTTTAACGAGAATTTCGCCGCCTTTAGCCGCCCCTTTCACTACCACTTCAGTGCCTTTGACGGCGTCCTTTACAAGAATCTCAGCTCCTTTGGCCGTGCCTTTCACCACCTTTTCGGTGGCGCCGACCACGCTTTTGACAGCGTTTGAGACTGGATTGTCCGCTTGAGCCGGCGGCGTGCTACTTAGGCAGAGCGGCAGCGAAAGTGCCGTCATGGCTGAAATAGTGAAAAGTTGATTCTTTAGTTTCATGTTGCCTCTATCTTTGCCTTAGCCTCTGAATATGCTCTTGCGGCGTACTTCGGGTTATTTTACCAAAACGCCGAGAACTTACTTGGCAAGCGGGGGCATAATCACGTCTTCTAAAACGTGCAGTTCGCCATTGGAGCACGGAATATTGCTCACCTTTAAAACTGCCTTATCTATATAAATGGTCCCACCGTCTCGGCGCACAGTGAGTTTATGACCTTCTAGAGTCTGAATTTGTTGACCGTCTTTTAGGTCATCGGCTGTCAGTTTGCCTTTCACCACGTGGTAGCTGAGAACCTGCTTCAGCTTAGATTTATTTGCCCAGAGGGTGTCCTTTGTCTCTTGCGGCAATCTTTCGAAGGCTTTATCGATGGGCGCAAAGAGGGTGAAAGGTCCCGTGCCTCTTAGGGTGTTGTCCATGTCGTAAGCCTGGCTGAGACCGTCTAAAAGCGTGCCAAATCGCCCAACCTCGTTTTCCTTCAGAGTATTGACCAGATCGAGCGCCCGTCTTTCAAAACCTTCTTTGGGTTGATACTCTGTGGTCTTGCCGGCCAGTCTTTGTCTGCCTTTGCTGTCGTCTTTTTCAGCCTGAGACGGCAGTTGGCTAGTCAAAATTGTCAGAGCAACTGCGGCTAGAGTAATTGTTGTTTTGCCTGTCTTGCATTTATTCATTAATCTCACTCTCCATATTTCTTTCGGCAATTTCTTTCAATACTTCTTTTCTTTCTTGAACAAATATTTTGTCACTTGGTGCTAATGCCAAAGAGCTTAGCTCATCGGCATTGACCCATAGCAAGGCTTGGTGCTCGTGCAACTTGGGCGTGCCCTCGACTTTTGTTAAGACAAAATCGACAATAAATGGTGATTGGGGATCTGCCACCGAATGCAGTGAGTCACCGCAGACAGTGACCTTTAGTGACAGCTCCTCCAAAAGTTCTCTTTTGGCTGCGGCAAAGTGATCCTCGCCGGTTTCTAGTTTTCCCCCGGGAAATTCCCAAAGTCCACCATGTCTCTTTCCGTCAGGTCTTTTGCAAAGCAAGTACTGCCCGCGGCGGCAAATCACGGCAGCGAGAACACGTATTACTGCTTGTGATTCGCTATTTATTTCGCGTGTCTCCTCATTGCCGTTTCTCGGTACTTTTGAGCGGCGCCTCGAACATCACCGCTTCTTAGTATTTTATCGATTGGTCGACAATCAGCCTCGGGGGCGACCGCTGCATGGGTGGCGCCAAAATATGTACGGTCGGTCATTATAGCTTTGCGATAATAGTTGGCCGCTGTTTTGTAGTCTTGTTTCTTTAGAGCCATGTCTCCGCATTTCATAAGCCCTATGTAAGAGCCGGAAGATGCCGCAGCATAGTAGAGTTTTTCGGCTTCGGCTGTGTTTCCTCTTTCTTCTTGCAGTTTGGCAAGAGTAATTTCTGAGTCAACTTCTCCATCATCTGAGGCTCGTTTGTACCAGATCATGGCTTTGTCCATATCACCTACTTCATAGTGATAGAAATTGGCAAGGTCGACTTTCGATTGAGTTTCACCGCTTAGCACTCGCTCCAAAAGGACAGCTTCTCTATCTTTTTTGCTAGAGCCGGAAATATCCATTTGATCGAGAGCCATTTTGGCCAGCTTGTTGCCTTGTTGCATCGAGCGCTCCAGCCAAAGCCGAGCTTCTTGTCTATTTTGTTTGCCTAGACAATCGGTCAGATAGATTTTGCCGACACGGAATTGCGCCTCACTATGACCCTGTTGTGCCGCCTTGATAAACCAATCGAAAGCCTCTTTCGATTCACCGTTGGTATTCTTTTTCGATATAAGGTCTGCTAGCTCGAATTGAGCATTGGCGTCGCCGGCTTTTGCCTTTTCGATGAGAATCTTAGGGATTTCAATTTTGACTTTACTGGCGAAAGCTAGTGAAGATCTGGCAAAGGGTGGGCTATAACTTAAGAGGAAGGAACATTGGGATGTCTTGGGTTCATAGTACATAATGACAAAGTCGAAGGGCATTTGGCTTGAGCGAAGTTTGTTGCCGTGATAGATTTGCACATCTTTTGCCGGTTCGGCGAATTTAATCTCAAGCGAAGGAATCATCAATGTCAGGGCTCTTTCTTCTTCTTCCAGCTTGTCGACCTTGCTAAGCTTGAGGTTCTGCACACATCTTTCTAAATCGGCTTGAGCTATCTTGCAGACAAATGAGCCAAATTGTCCGACCTCATAATAGGCGTCGTTTTCGGCTTGGTAAGGCACCTTTAGGCAGCTTTCGAACTTTTTAGCGTTGTCTTTGAATGTTTCTGTCTCAAGCAGATCGAGAGGAGCATTGGTATTGCTGGTAGTGGCGTTGAAAAGATTGACCACGACCACGATCAAGAGCAATACTATAAGAGTGATTGGTATGGCTACTTTCATGAACCGACCGTTAACTAGTCAGCTTTGAAGCGCAAGAGTCTTAGTCCGTTTGCCAGCACAAGCAGCGTACTGCCTTCGTGTAGAACCACTGCTTCGCTAATCTGCACCAGTCCCAAGATAGAGGCTATAGCCAGTACGGCGCTGACACCAAGGGCGATTACCATATTTTGCTTTATAGTATTGGTGGCGGTGCGGGCTAGCTTAACGGCAAAAGGCAGTTTATTTAGTCCTTCGCTCATTAGTACTAGGTCTGCAGTCTCAAGTGCTACGTCTGAACCGGTACCGCCCATGGCGATGCCTACAGAGGCTGCAGCCAAGGCGGGAGCATCGTTTACACCGTCTCCGATCATGGCTACGTTCTCTTGTTTTGCCATTGTCTTTACCGCTGAAACTTTTTGGTCAGGCAAAAGCGGTGCTTTGACCTCATCCATGTTCAGCTCTTTACCGATTGCTTTGGCGACAGTGCTGTTGTCGCCAGAGAGCATGATGTTTTTGGCAATACCTAGTTTCTTTAGCTCGCTCAAGACCTGCTTTGTTTCTGTGCGCACTGTATCGGCAACGCCAAGTACCCCGACGAAAGTTTCATTTTCTTTGACGACCATTATGGTCTGTCCTTTCTCTTCTAGCTCTTTCACAAGCTTGCTTACTTCTTCGGGAATGTTGCTGCCTTCAAAGAGAAGTAGGTTGCCCACCAAAATGGGAACGCCTTTTACCAAAGATTTTAGCCCTTTGCCGTGTATAGCCTCGCTGCTTTCGGCATTGTCGATAGAGAGTCCTTTCTCTTTGGCTGCTTCAACTATGGCCAGAGCTAGAGGGTGGGAAGAATGCGATTCGGCAGAAGCCGCTTTCTGGAGAATCTGGTCGGCGGACATTCCGTTCAAAGGTGTGATTGAAACTATCTTTGGTTTGCCGACCGTCAGGGTGCCTGTCTTATCAAAGGCTATGGCTGAAACTTTTCCTAGGGCTTCCAGATAGGCGCCGCCCTTGATGAGCACTCCGCCTCGTGCTGCCCTCGTCACCGCAGCCAGTACCGCCGCCGGTGTGGCGATAGCGAGCGCGCAAGGTGAAGCCGCTACCAGCAAAGATATGCCGCGCAGAAGTGCTGTGCGGAAGTCAGTCTGCATCAGCATGAGGATAATTGTAAGAGCCGGTGCTGCCACTAATACCAGTGGCACAAACTTACGCTCCATTTTTTGCGCCAGTCTTTGAGTTGGGCTTTTCTGCGCCTCAGCTTCAGCTACCATGTCGATGATTCTAGCCAATACTGATTCGCCGCTGAGCTTGGTCACTTTTACTTCGATGGCGCCTTCGCTATTGATTGTGCCGGCATATATAGAATAACCGGGACCTTTAGCAACTGGAACTGATTCACCTGTAATAGTGGCTTCGTCAAGCGATGTTCTACCGCTCAAGATGGTACCGTCCAAAGGCACTCTGTCGCCCGGTCGTATGACTATGGTGTCGCTTCGCTTGACCGTTGTGACAAGCACTTCTTTAATTTCGTCTCCGACCTTGAGTCGGGCCTTTTCCGGTCTTAGTTTGCCTAATTCTTCAAGGGCTCGTCTTGCTTTGTCCATGGCTCTGTGTTCAAGACCATGGCCTAGGCTAAAGAGAAAGAGCAGGAAGGCACCTTCGAACCAGGCGCCGGTGAAGCCGGCTCCTACAGCGGCCAGCACCATAAGAGTCTCAATATCGCACATACCTTGCTTGATTGAGTTAATTGCACCTCTAACCGGAAAGAAACCAGCCGCTACAAGTGCCATGATGCAAAATGTAGTAGGCACCGGAGCCGCAGCACCTTCCTTAATACCAAGGAAGAAACCTACGAAGAGCAGAACACCGGCTGCAACCACCAGTGGTATCTCAAGCATGGGGGCCAGTCCGCCGCCGTGAGAGTGAAAGGAGCAAGCATGACCTTTCTCTGGTTCTTCAAGGTCGAAGTTAAGGGCTTTGACCTTTGATTCGATTTGGCGTTTGCTGATTAAAGTGCTGTCGTATTCGACCACCAGTCTTTCTGAGGCATAGGCAACACTGGCTTGCAGAACGCCTTTGGCTCGATTGAGTGCGTATTCAATCATATAGGCACATTGAGCTGAGTCCATGCCTCTTACAAACCAAGTGCCTTGTCTATAACGCTTGTTGACGTCTGCGCCCATGGTATTGGCAAGATGAAGTATTTGCGTAAGCTGGACTATATCTGGGTCGTAGTGAATGCATAGTTCGATGCGGTCAGAGTCTTTTCTGAGGTGCACATCGGAGATTCCTAGTTTCTCTTCCAGCAATTTCTCTAGTTTTTCAAATCGCCCAATTTCGTCTGTCTCACCCGGCAAGATGAAGTCTAAATTGAATTGACAGGCCTTTCCGCCGCTTTCCGCTTCTCTGTGACCAACCCTTTCATCTTTCGGTTTTTCATGGTGGTGGTGGTGACCGCAGCCTCCAGGTCCGTGGCTATGGTCGTGCCCGTGGCCGTGATCGTGTCCGCAAGAGCTGTGGTCGTGATCGTGCTCGTGGCTATGATCATGTCCGCAAGAGCTATGGTCGTGTTCGTGATCGTGACCGTGACCTTTGTCATGTCCATGATCGTGACCGCAGGATCCGTGATCATGCTCATGTCCGCAGCCAGCACCTTGCGAGACTGCGTTTTGAACGGTCACCTTTAGAAACTTGTTTTCTTGTTTGGATTCGTGTTCATGTCCATGATCGTGCCCGCAGGATTCATGTTCATGTTCATGTCCATGTTCGTGCTCGTGTTCATGTCCATGATCGTGCCCGCAGGATCCATGTTCATGTTCGTGTTCATGTCCATGATCGTGCCCGCAGGATCCATGTTCATGTTCATGTTTATGTTCGTGTTCGTGTCCGTGTCCATGATCGTGCCCGCAGGACCCATGTTCATGTTCATGTTTATGTTCGTGTTCGTGTCCGTGTCCATGATCGTGCCCGCAGGATCCATGTTCGTGTTCATGTTCATGTTCATGCTCGTGTTTATGCCCATGCCCATGATCGTGACCACAGGATCCGTGCTTATGTTCATGTTCATGCTCATGAGCCTCTGAATCTACTTTGGCTTTACCAAGTTGAATCGAGACCTTCAACTCTTTGCCTTTGGGCTCGACTTTTGCTTCATGAAAGTGCGAATCATGATCATGGTTATGTTCATGTTCATGACCGTGATCATGACCGCAGCAGCCGCCATGCTCATGCTTGTGCTCATGATTGGTTTCTTTTTTCTCGTCGCTGCCCATTTTTGCTCGCTCTCAATTAGATGAAATGGGGGCACGATTGTACCCCCTGCTTGCACTATTAGTGTGAATGTCCGTGACCACCACTGTTTCCACTGCCATAGTTTTGCGGTGGCATCTGATGATCGTCGTCATCATCGTCGTCATGATGATCTTCTTCCGGTATCATCTGTTCAAATTTGGTGCCGCCCACCTCTAGGGTAAAGCTCTTGCAGCCTTCCGGTACATC
>Ga0056910_1001567_pt1 | contig 11108 bp, 6 predicted proteins | sample EBPBio232012_DNA_FD_55021 | JGI IMG/M metagenome (GOLD analysis project Ga0056910, IMG submission 55021) | Wastewater treatment Type I Accumulibacter community from EBPR Bioreactor in Madison, WI, USA - Reactor 1_1/23/2012_ DNA | ecosystem: Engineered > Bioreactor > EBPR > Anaerobic-Aerobic >... | reverse complement strand
GCTTCTGCTGGCGGTCCACGACTGCCGCCGCGAAGAAACGCACTAGTCGATCTAGACCGGACGAGACATCCGAAAACGGCTTGTAGTCATCCAAACTGAATCCATCGAGATCTTGGAAAAGATCGAAGACAACCTGCCGAGCTTCACGAGAGTTAGAGAGCGCTGCCTCCAATTCTACTTGGGTGCGCTTTAGCTCAGGATCAGACAGCGCCTCTTGGTACAGGCGGTCATAATTTAACCGTTCGGACAACTGCCCAAGAATCTGCGCCCGCAAATCTTCCGCAACATTGCCCTGCTCGTCGACTTTGCCCACTGTCCGGGCGATTTCGGTCAACTTCTCATCCAGCAACAGGAAGATACGCCCCTCGATGGTGTCCGAGAGAACAAGGTTATAAACCTGCGCGGTGTGGCTCTGGCCGTAGCGGTGGATGCGCCCGATGCGCTGCTCCATATCCATCGGGTTCCACGGCAGATCGAAGTTAAACAGGATACGCGCAAATTGCAGGTTGATGCCTTCGCGGCCCGCCGCTGTGCAAACCAACACGCGAGGCCCGTCCTTCTGTCGGAAGCGACGCTCCGCCGCTACCTTGGCCCCGTGATCCCCGCCGCGCAACACCACCACGCCCTGACCGGGGAAGGTTTGCTCAATCTCGCGGGCGATCATGTCCACCGTGCCGAGATAGGTGGCGAAGATCACGATCTTCTCGTTCTGGTTCTGCCGCCAAAGCGTCCCCAAACCATCGAGCAGCTTTTGCATTTTGGTCTCGCGCTGAGGCGGAAACGCACCCAGCAGATCGCCGATACGCAAGCGCTCTTCTGGCAAGTGCAGATTGACGACCGCAGAGGCAGCTTCTTCCGCATGTGAGGCCGAATACTCGCTGTCGTAGGGGTCGGAGGCCATCTCCAGGGCCTCTTCATCCAGCTTCTTGACTAGCCGGTATTTCAAGTCGGCCAGCACACGATCCACCTCACTGCGCCCGATGCTATCGCGCGGCAGATCGAATTCCTGGTGGATCAGTTCGCGCGCTTCCTCAGTCAGCCGTTCCCGCCCCTCGATGTCCAATTCCTTGTCGCGCAGCAGCGCCTCATGCAGGGTCAGCATCAACAAGCGACGCTTGAGCGTTCGGCGCACGGCCGCGAAACTCGATGCGGCGATCTTCTGAAAGATTGCCATCAGGAAGCCCAGCGCGCGCCCTTGGTTGCCCTGACGACGCGCGAGATCGAAGCCGTCTTCCAGATACTCGCGCAGCTTTTCGTAAAACTGCCGCTCTTCCTGCGCCATGATGAAGGATTCGGTGTGAACCCAACGCCGTGCGAACAACGGCGAGCCATCTGGCTGGCAAGCATCAGCTTTGGTACGGCGGAACATCACCGTGTTGAGCCGGTGGCGATTATCCACCATCTCCTCGGGACTGCGGAACAACGTCGGATTCAGCAACTGCGCCAGCATCCAGAACTGAAAATGGTTGCCCTGGTGCGGCGTGGCGGAGAGGAGGAGAAGATCGCGCGAATGATCCTTGAGCGCCTCCGCCAGCTTGTAGTTCTCCGTTTTCCGTACCTTGCCCCCGGTACGGTACGCGGTCAGATGATGCGCTTCATCAAACACCACCAAATCCCAACGTGGCGCATCCAGCAGCCGCTTGATACGCGCAGGACGCTTCAAAGTGTCGATACTGGCGATCAGCCGGTCGTGCTTGGCAAAGGCGTTCGTCTTGCGATCGGTGATGTCGCCTTCGGAGCCGAACACCTCGAAATCGAGATTGAATACCTCGTTCAATTCGCGATGCCAATTGTTCACAAGACCGGCGGGCACGACCATCAAAGCGCGGTTCAATTCCCCCCGACTGGCAAGCTCGCGCAAGATCAGCGCGGTTTCGATGGTTTTCCCCAAGCCCACTTCGTCGGCAATCAGATAGCGCCGGGGTGAAGCCGTTGCGATGCGATGGGTCAGGACCACTTGGTGCGGTAGAAGATCAATCTTCGCTGATGTCAGCGCCGAGGCGCTTTCCATCACCGGAAGCGCATGCGCCTCGTAAGACAGCCACGCCTTGCGACCGCGTTCAGCGCTGCCGTCCACGGCACGCAGAATGCGCTCGGTGCGCGTAAGCTCTCGCCGTAGCGAAGCAGCCGGGACACGCCGCTCGCCGACGCTGAAGAAGGCTCGCAGATAACCATCTCGAGCCTGCTCAAGGACGACGCCCTGACCATGTTCGTGGTGAGTGATACGCTCGCCGGGCTGGAACTGAAACTCTACCGTCACGCCGCCGCCTCACGTTATCCGCAGGTGGAACAGGCCCGCCGGCCTGCCGTCGTCGTGCAGCAGGATCTCCTGCGGATATTCATTGGCCTGTCCCCATAGGATGCGGCCGAAGTCGATCAGATGGCCGTGGGGCGCATGACATAGCCAACTCACCTCGTCCGTGGCGGCCTGCGCCTTGATGCGATTGTGGCCACTGGGCAGCCAGAACGTCAGCGCGGCGTCGCCTTCATATTCGTCTTGAAACGACAGGATCGCCGGCTTGATGGCATCACCCAGCCAGGCTTCGGCATCCGTCGGCGTCAGCAAGTCGAGGCTGCCGTCCAGCCCGGCAACCACCAGCGTTTTGCCTCCATTGCTCGGCAGGTCGTCTGGCCAATTGCCGACCGCTCGCAAAAACTGTCGCAGGCTCCAGACCTCGCTGGCCGCACATATCTGGTTGCGGGCCTCCTCGTCCCACACCCAACTGGTGCCGCGCCGCTGCCAAACTGTATCCAGCACTTGCCTCATCGCGCATAGTCCTCGTCGTCACCGAACAGCGATGCCTGAACGGGCTGAGGGGCTTGGCTGGATTGCCAGGTCTTGTAGATCGACACCGCACGAGAGGCCGCGTTGCGGGTGATCTGGTCTGGGCCATTGCGGTGAAGCCATTCCAGAAGCGGTCGCAACGCGACGTGCGGCTTGAAGTTTTCGTTCTTCAGCGTGTCCGAGGCATTGATCCCGCTGTTGTCGAAGCAAGCGCCGATCAGCACGAGCGCCTGATCCAGATCGGAGGTCAGGCGGCGACGGTGCTTGCCCGACCATTCCCGCGCGAACTCCAACGGATCGGCTCGCGTGAAGATCTTGTTCTTCTCCGCGCACCAGCCACGCTGCAAGAACTCGTCCGGGGTAGTGATCGACCCCTTCAGGAATTTCTGCAACTGATCGCGCTGAAGATGGATTGCGCTGCCGAAGGTACGCAAAAACTGGCGCGTGATCGGCTCGGCGTTGACCGGCGGCGGCTCCTTGCCCTTGTCGGCGTCTTCGTCGATGAGCTGATTGATACCGACCAGCGCATCCTTGACCGAAATGACTTTTCCTTCATCGACAAAAACCTTGCCATAGTGGCGCGAGAAATACTCCAGCGCCTTGCCACGCCGGATGACCTGAAGATCCGCGGCGGGCAAACCCTCCTTGGCGTGGTTTTCCAGCATCGCCTGCAACTGGCGCACATCGCCCATCACCTCACGCCGCATCCGGCCCCAACTGACAGGCTTGGGTTCTTCCGTTCGTTTCCTGCAAACGTGGATGATGTCGTACTCGATAGTCTTCGAGCCGAACTCCCCGTCGCCCTTGGTCTCGTCCGAACGGATCGGATAAGTCGCCTCGAGGTAGTAGCCAGCGTCGAACAACGACTCCAGTACCGCCACCCACGGTTCGTCCTCGCTATGGTGGAAGGTGAAGGCAAGGATACCGCTGGGTTTGAGTGCGCGGTGGGCCTCACGCCAACATTGAGTGAGAAGGCGCTGATAGAAGCCATCGGGGTCTTCCGGCTCGCGCGCTTTGTTGGCGACCGCTTCCAAGGATTTGGGCGTGTATTCGGCCCGGAAATAATCTGGATACTTGTCCTTCAGCGCAAGGCGCAACCAGACGTAGAAAAAATCGGACAATTCCGAGTAGTGCAACAGGCCACCGAAGGGCGGATCGGTGATGACCAGATCAAGGCTGGCCGTAGGGACATGCGTGAGGTCGGTGGAGGAACCCTGATACACCCCAACTGCGCCGACCGGATCGCCGGGATAGACCTTCTCACTCTTACCGGAGATCGACTCTGCCAATGCCGCATCACGCCGCTTCAGTGCCTCAAGACTGACCGCTTCCCAAGGCTGCGCCGACCACTCCCGACCTTGAATAACCCCCTCAACACTTGAGGCCCAATTTCCGCGCCCCAGATCGGGAAATACACAATTCTCGATTACCGTCGATTTCGGATGGAAATTGTTATTCGAGAACATTGGCTCCGGCGTGTCACGCTGCGGATTCCAAAAACTGAAAGAGCATTGGTTTCGTAGATATTGCTGGAATGCCCCAAGAACATACTCGCGTGTTTTCCACTCATATTCACCGGCCTCGACGATGGATCGAAGCAAAAGGGAATGAACAAGCAATTGGCGAGGATTAAACATCGTCCACCAATGCGTGAAACCGTGGTTCGGCACACCACCCTGTAGATGATGTGTCATAAAGCCGTAGGCCAGTTCTGAGCGTGGCCAGTAATACTTCAGGTCAGCGTCTTTTCGTGCTTCCCATTCAGCGAATGCGGTGTCGTACTGCCGCGCGTGCGCTGCGTCATAGGCAGCAAAAAAACGCCCGTTATAGGGCTTTCCCGCTGCATTGCGCTTGGGCGCATAGCCTTGCACAGCGTAGGCTGCCATTGGCCCAGTTTTGCCGGTGGCCTTAATGGTCGTCAGCACATCCTGCACCGTGCCGCACGCTGAGCAAGCATAGTGAGACTTCTTCGGAACCGTGCCTTTTCCGGTTGCGAACGTGACGCCTGTTTCCGGATCACTCACCTCGTCCGGCAAATCGCCGCGCACTTCCAAAAAGCGAATCTTCGAAGCACGCACAGCGTCCCATCGCGTGGTCGCCGCAACATCGTCCTGTGCCGAGCCGCCGTAGGGGTGGCCGCTCACATCCTGTTTCGCCTCGCCAGCCAGCCATTGCGGATGCACCAGGAGACTCAGTTCGACCTTCTTGTTCTTGCCCTTGCCGAGCTTGACCATCTCCGTGTGGCTGCAATGCGGACAGACCACGCGCTTCTTTGGATCGAGCACGGAATACGGCGTTTCGCTGGGCGCAACATACAGAGGCGCATCAGGCGCCATCCGCGCGACGTCTTCCTCGACATGGAAGTCGGTGCCGCACTCACGGCAGCTATGCTCCCAATGTTTGACGGCAAGCGTCTTCACCGCCATCACCGGACTAGTCATGATCGGTGTGCGATGCCCGCAGCCTGTCACCTGACACGGGCCATGCTTGGCCCAGAAGGTGTAGATGATTTCCGGGCCTTCGTATTTGTAGTTCTTGCGCTCGTCGCGCGGGATCGAAAGCGGGTCAAAATCGAAGGGCATCGCCTTGTTCGTCGGCAGATGCGTCCACGTTCCTTTTTCGCCTTCCGGGCCGTCGCAATAATAGTAAGGCATGATCTGCGGCTTAACCTCAGCCTCGATGTCGGCGAGGAGTTTCTTCACCTCGCCCAGATCGACATCGGCCAGTTCCTGCTTGACCACGAACCACGCCACCGGGTTCAGGTCGTTGCCGACCATCTGCATCCCGAGGCGCGAACCTTCCACCAGCGTCGTCCCGCCACCCATGAAGATGTCGGCGACCTTGAGGTTCTTGAATGCCCCCTTCTTCTGGTGATTGGCGTAATAATTGTCCCACACCAGCTTGGCTGCGTGGGAAGGATCTTCCGGCGCCTTAGTCGCCGCGGCGATCAGCATCGAGCGGAACACGCTGGAGCGCCGCCGCGCCCACCACTTCGACATCTGGTAGATTGGCTTGCCCGCATTGCCTTCGATCACCGCGACCTGGTTGACCGGCAAAATCGGGAAATCGACTTCAAGGCAAGTTTTGGGGCGGTTCGGATCATTGAAGTCAACGGTTTCGAGCGCAACAGCCTTGCCTGCGCCGACGGCCCTGGCGACCTCTTGTGCGAGTATTTCTTTCTTGGTGGCCATCAACCGTAATCCTTACTTGGTCAGCTCGACGAAGGGCGACAACACCTCCAACAGCGATAAGCCGCCATGCGTGAGCGTCGGGTAGCCGCCGGGGCTGCGCCACTTTCTGCGGCCCAGGGCCAGCAGGTGCGAGCCATGCGGGCTGTCGATTTGCAGTGCTACGGGCGGCACGAAGGGGCCGGTATCACCCGTGCCAGGCTTGCTGCGCCCGCTAGAAAAGGTCTGTTTGAGAAACTGGCCGACGTCGCCGTCCGCATCTGGGAAGTATCCAGTGGCGGCATAGCCGTGATCGGAGGTGATGACCAACCGCCGCCCAGTGGCAAGGCGTTCCACGAACGCCCAGAAATCATCGCTGGTAAGCTGCTCGGCAGCATCTCGCGTCAATGGTTCCAGCCCCTGGCCGGCGCCGGAGCCGTCGTGCAGCTTGGCGTCGGGCCAATGGTGCCAGAAGACTTGATTGGGCGCGTTGCCGATCAGGGCTTCGCAGTCCTTCCACGGCAGATCGACGGCTTCCGTCTGCGCCGGTTGCAACCGGTGCGCGAGACCGCCGCCATTGTTCTGGAGTTTGCTCCGGCTGGCAAAGCCGAGGGCTTGCGCAAACTCGTTGGTTTCCCCCGGCAGTTCGGAAGCGTGGGCGCCAACCTCGTGAAGGGTAAAGCCGCGCTCCTTGGCCCCCTGCAACAACCACGGTAGTTCGCGCAGCGAAAGCCCATCAAGGATCAGCAGCGCCTTGGCGCTGAAAGGTTCCACCCACCAGCGCTTCAATCGATCCGAAGTCCGCTCCACGCTGCCGCCGAAGGCGCGCCACAAATCCCAACCGCTGGATGAGAGGAACAGATCCAACTCACTGATTTCACGGTCGCGCCTGACGACCTCGCTCGCCGCATTGGACACGGCTAGCGGCTCGGATGCTACCTCGACCGCGTGGTCGACAATGACCCGCCAGGCATCGGCATCTGTGCCTTGCGCCAGAGTATGCAGCGCGCTGACGGTCAAGGCCATCAATCACCCTCCTTCTCAAGGTTCAATTCGAAGGTCATGCCTTCGGGCAGCTTCCTGAGCAGTTCCTTGAGCTGCGCGCCGGTGGCGGCCGACACCTTTATCGACACATCGGCGACGCGCGTGGCCGGCCCGATCCCCCAACTCTCGATCTTGCCGATCAGGTTCAAGGGCGAGGTAGCCGGATTGGCGAGCGGGATGCGCGATGGAGTGGTGGGGCCGGCACCGCCAAAGATGCCGCCCGGCGCGGGATCGGGAGGAGAACTGTTCGTTCCATCGCCCCCCGGCATAGGTGGTGTGGGAGGTGTCGGCGCAGCCGTACCGTCACCACCGAAAATCCCGCCTGCTGCTGTCGTCGGCGGCGATGGCTGAGTCGCTCCGCCCGTCGCAGGCACGGCGGAGGGCAACATCACGAAAACATCGTCGAGATGCCGCCCCGTAAGCGAGAGCTTGGGGCGCAGGCGCCGCCATGCCGTATCCTCATCCTCGCCTGGATGGGTTTGCAGATATTCCATCCCGCGCACATTGAGAGCGACCTTGCCCCTGGCGCACAGGCGCAGAAGGCGCTCCTTCATCGCGGTTTCGCCTAGCCACGGAATACAATCCTGGCCAGCGGGGCGCGGCTCTTGCAGCTCGCGCAGCAGCTTGCCGACCGCTTCATTGTTGTTGGCGAACTCGATCACCAACTCCTCGAAGTCTTCGGGTACAAAGAGATCGCTGGTCAACGCCTCTTCGATCGCCTCGGGGATCTGCGACCCTTGTTTGTCGAGGCGCTCCACGCTGAATTTGCATTGTGCAGGGTCGGCAAAATTCCACCGCGACAGAACCGCGAAGCGGTCAAACCGCTTCTTGAGATTGTCCCGCAGGGTGCTCTCAAATTCCTTGTGCAGCCTCCTGTATTCAGGATTTTGGCTGCCCCACTCCTGCGCCTTCATTTCGGCTCGCGCGAGGATAAGCAGATCGCGGTCCAGAAAAGCGTTTGTGCTGCCGGCGCGAGGTAGCAGGAAGCGCACGGTATTGCGACGCTTCTGCAATTGGTCCTTGAGCCAACGCCCCAACGTGGCATCGAGCTTGTCCGGTTCCTCGGGCAGCACGAGAATGGGAAGGCGATCGTCCCATCTGTCAGGATGCTCGGCATCATCGAGCAGGGTCCAAGGATCGTTGGCCCAGGTTCGCGGCAGAGCGATCACGCGAAAGGTTTTGGCAACCTCGTCGCTCCCAGCAATGACGTAACGGACCTGCTTCGCGAGCTGCGCTTGATCGGCCCCATCAGCGAACAGCTTGTCGTTGCGCGCATAAGCGATCAGTTTGGCGCGTGGGTTTTCCTCCTCCCGGAACAGCAACTTGGTGCCTTCCTGGTGGATGTTGAAACTGTTCTCAACAATGGTCGCCAGTTCAACGTGAAAAGCGTTGTCATCCACCGGCTTATTGCGGGTGATATCCAGTTGCAGGGTGGCCGGCTCCGCACCAGCAAGATTGCCCACGGCAATCGAACGTAGCCACAATGCGCCGACGATCTCTTGTAGGTGCGGCGCGACGCTGGCGTGATCGTGCCTTGCTTCTGTCACTGAGATGATGTTTTGCTGAGCCTTCTCGCGCAGCGTGCGGTGGTGCTGGTTGGCGACAGCCTCAAGCAATGCGCCAATTCCCGAGGTATCATCATCCAGCCGAAAATCGGCTGCGGTGAGCAACGGGGTATTCTCACCACGACTTTTGAACAGGTTCGCAAGGATTCGGATCAGATCGCGCGTTTCCTGCGCGTCGGTAGCGATGAGTACCTGCTCTTCCAGCAAACGCAGCAGGTGCGGTGCATAGGGCCAGGACTCGGTGAATTCCTGACGTTTGCGCTCCTGCTCAGCCGGCGCCACGTCAAGAAGACGGAACGATTCGGAAACGTGCTGCGCGACAAGCGACTCAATGGTGCCGCTGGCGATCTGAAGGCGGTTATCGAACAAGCGGTGCAGCAGCATCCGGCGACGATCCTGTTGGATACGTTCCGCGCTGCCACCCGCTTTGAAATCAATAGCGACGGGATTGACGCGATGGACCTGCTGGTAAGCGTCGCTACCTCCATTCCGCACAGAGATTACCAACACAAGAAGATCAGGGCGCTCCTTGGCAATCTCCGACAGTATTTGTATGAAATTAAATGCCCAATTCTTCCAAGGATACTGTTTAGTATTCGTTAAACCGTCGAACCACGTCTGAAATTCGTCTATAAGTAGCATCGTCGGCTTGTGCTCCAACAGCTCAACAATGAGCCTGTCAGATGGTATTTCGGTTTTTGATGCTCCCTGACCTTCCCACTTGCCCTTAATGAAAGAGCCATAGGGATGATTCTCGAACAACACATCCCACAGAAACTTGTAGCGTTGACGGTGGAGGCTTTCACCGATGACGTGCATCCCTTCACGCAGCGCGATGTTGGAGATGTTCGTATCAGCCAGCTTGGCGGCCCACTCCCTGAGCCACGCCCCGGTCGATGCAGGATCAGTCACCGCGTGGTAAAGTGCCGCCATCAAGTGCGACTTGCCGAGTCCACGCTCGCCGATCACAACGACCGGACGGCCCTGGTTGGGGCCAACGGCCTCGATACCTTTCAGCAGGTCATGTGTAGGGTATGTGATTTCAAGGAACTGCTTGGCAGTGATCTGGGTGGCACCGGTCCGCTGATCGTTCGACAGTTCGATGGCAGTGCCTTTGAGGCGCTTACCGCGAAATTCCTCTCGTAATGTAAGTCCAAGCATTACTGTCCCCTGCTTTCCGTGGCCGAGGCACGGAAAGGCTCAACCTCAATTCGTCTAGCCCTATGCTTAGCCCCGGCCAGCGTACGCTCAAGCTGCCGCTTAACCATTCACGGCCTCCCGAAGAAGCACGATCTGCTGATCCTGCGGGCGCCGCGCTTCAAGCGGGGTATCGAGTCCTAACCGCCTCAGCGCATAGTAGCGCAACGCCTTTCGAACTTGAATTTGAGCACGCCCACCTCGCATGCCGTAATCGAGGGCGATGATTCGTTTTTGACTTTCGGAAAGCTCTGGATGTGGCCCTATTTCCAGCGTGATAAGCTCGTTCCAGTCGACATCATCCTCGGGCGACACCTCGCTCGGGCGAGTTGATCTGACCTCTATGATCCGAGACAGCAAAAAGTCCTTGAACGACCTGCTGACCTCGCAAAAGGCGCGGGTGTGCCACCGAAATCCATCGAAGCCGATTGCATGCGGCGCGACCCATCGCCACCGCGGATCATCGCTGGAGAGCGATTGATATTTAATCTCGACCGCTTGGTTCTGCCGGATCGCTGCAAGCATCGTTCGCAGCGTATCGTTGTTGACGCCGCGGGCCGGTACAGGCGGTCCAGCATAAGGTGGAGAATGAGCAATCCAGGATTCGGAGGGCGCCAGAATACCTTCGGCGACGGAGCGAAGCTGGTTGAGGTACCGTCCGGCATCTGGTTTTAGAAAGCAGGGCTGGAACTCATTGCTCGCGATATAGCGCTTAGCGCTCTTGTCGTAGATGGCGTTCTGTGGCGCGCGTTCCTGGTAGAGCGTCAAATCTTTCGACGCCTGTGGCACGGACACGTCGAACGCCCCGATGATGTCCGAACGATTCACGCCGCCTTCCCAGTAAAGGCGGAACTCGATGAATTCGAGCCGGCGCTCCACACCCCATTTCAATGCCGCAGCGGCCTCTGGCATTGCTTTCTTGCCTCCGCGCGCCGATGAGGATAAAAACTATATGGACGTATCGACGCGATCCGTGTAATTATTATTCCTATATGGGGTGATCCGTCAATGGTGATTGGCTGGATGGCTTTTGGGGTGGGGCACGACATGCCGAAACGCGGTTCAGAGATTGAAATCGCCAACAAACGGATCGCCTGCGGCGGCGCCAAGGCGTTGCGCGGCCCGAACAGCAGCACGCTCGCAAGGACGGCAGCCGCATCGACGACGCCCCAGCAGCTCGACAGCAAGTAATGACCGGAAGGAGAGCGGCCATGACCATCGCGCATCGATCCACCCTGGTCGTTCACGGCCGCCTCGCCATGCGGGAGGGCCGCCTGACGGCGGGCCGTGACGGTCGCCACGGCCTCCAGATCATGTCCTTCGAGCAGGCCGCCGTCCGACTGGCTGGCG
>Ga0056910_1001537_pt1 | contig 11362 bp, 9 predicted proteins | sample EBPBio232012_DNA_FD_55021 | JGI IMG/M metagenome (GOLD analysis project Ga0056910, IMG submission 55021) | Wastewater treatment Type I Accumulibacter community from EBPR Bioreactor in Madison, WI, USA - Reactor 1_1/23/2012_ DNA | ecosystem: Engineered > Bioreactor > EBPR > Anaerobic-Aerobic >... | reverse complement strand
GCACGCCCAGGTCGGCAAAGCGGCGCACCCAGTCGCATACCGTGGACAGGGCCACATCGCCCTCCATCGGGCAGCCGAACACGCAGGACAGCGACACATTCACCGGCACGCCAGCGCCCTGGGCCATGGCCACCACCTGCGACAACGCTGCGAACGACTGCATGCTGGTCATGCGCAGATTCGCCAGGTTGTGCGTGCCGCTGACCGACATCACCAGGTTGAGCTCATCCACGCGCGACTCAATGGCCCGCTCGGCCCCACGCGCATTGGGCACCAGGGCGGTGTAGGTCACGCCGGGGTGGCGCTCGATGTTGCGCATCACCACCTCGGCATCGCGCAACGCGGGTATGGCGTTGGGCGATGTGAAGGAGGTGACCTCGATCTTTCTCAGGCCCGCGGCCGACAGCGCATGCACCAGGGCGATCTTGTCCTCGGTGGGCACGAAGCGCGCCTCCATCTGCAGGCCGTCGCGCAGGCCCACGTCGCAGATGCTGATGCGCCGGCCGGCGCCGTTCCAAACCGCGCTCATTGAATCACGCCCTTGCCACGCAACAGTGCGATCTGCTCCCGGGTCAGGCCGGCATCCATCAGCACGGCGTCGGTGTCGTCGCCCAGGTGCGGGGCGCTGGTGCGCACCGTGCCCGGCGTGGCCGAGAGCTTGGGGACGACGCCCGGCACGGTGATGCTGTAGCCATCGCGCGTCTGCTGTTGCAGCAGCATGGCGCGCGCCTGGTAATGCGGATCCTCGGCGATGTCCTTGGCCGTGTAGACCTTGCCGGCGGGCACGCGCGCCGCGGCCAGCCGCTCCATCACCTGGGCCACGCTGTGCTGGCCCGTCCAGGTGCCAATGGCGGCATCGATCTCGGCCACGCGCGCCACGCGGCCGGCGTTGTCGGCCAGTTGCGCGTCGTCGGCCAGGTCCTGCCGGTTAATCGTGGCCATCAGGCGCTTGAAGATGCTGTCGCCATTGCCGGCCACCAGCACCCAGCCGTCCCGGCAGGGGTAGGCGTTGGACGGCGCAATGCCCGGCAGCGCGCTGCCCGCGGGCTCGCGCACGGCGCCAAAGGCGCTGTACTCGGGGATCAGGCTTTCCATGCAGTTGAACACCGCCTCGTGCAGCGCCACGTCGATCACCTGGCCCGCGCCACCATTCACCTTGCGGTGGTACAGCGCCATCATCACGCCGATCACGCCATGCAGCGCCGCCAGCGTGTCGCCAATCGACACACCGACCCGCACCGGCACGCGGCCGGGCTCGGCCGTCAAGTGGCGCAGGCCGCCCATGGCCTCGCCGATCAGGCCAAAGCCCGGCAGGTCGCGGTAGGGACCGGTCTGGCCGTAGCCCGAGATACGCAGGATGACCAGGCCCGGGTTGAGCGCGTGCAATTCCTCGGGCGCCATGCCCCAGCCCTCCAGCGTGCCGGGGCGGAAGTTCTCGATCAGCACATCGGCCTCGGCAATCAGGCGGCGCGCTATGGCCTGGGCCTCGGCCTGGCGCAGGTCCAGCGCCACCGACTTCTTGTTGCGCGACTGCACCTGCCACCAGACCGAGGTGCCCTCCTTGATCAGGCGCCAGTTGCGCAGCGGGTCGCCGCTGCCCACGGCCTCTATCTTCACGACGTCGGCGCCAAACTCACCCAGCGTCTTGCCGCAGAACGGCCCGGCGATGAGCTGGCCCATCTCGATCACGCGCACGCCGGCCAGGGCCGCAGGCGTGGGGGCGCTGCTTGTATGCATGTTGTGTCTCCTGAAAATCCGGCGCGCATCATGCGCCAGCGCCTGCCCAGGGCAAAACGCTATGGCACGAGGCTGCCATCGCAAACCGGCATGGCAGGCGCCGGAGCGCAGTACCATCGCCGGCCATGAAGCTCGATCCGCTCTCCCTGCGCCTGTTCGTCGCCGTGATGGAGGACGGCGCCATCGCCCGTGCCGCCGCGCGCGAGCATATTGCGCCGTCGGCCGCCAGCCGCCGCCTGGCCGAGCTGGAGGGCCAGCTGCGCGTGGAGCTGTTCGCGCGCAGCAACCGCGGCGCCGAGCCCACGGCCGCGGCCTACGCGCTTTTGAACCTGGCGCGCGGCGTGCTTAACGACCTGGACGGCATCGCCACGCAGATGCGCGACTACCGCGCCGGCGTGCGCGGCCATGTGCGCGTGGTGGCCAACATCTCGGCCATCACCCAGTTCCTGCCCGATGAGTTGCAGCGCTTCATGGCCGCGCACCCGCAGGTCGATGTGCGCCTGCAGGAGCAGATCAGCAGCGCCGTGGCGCAGTCGGTGGCCGAGAACGCGGCCGACGTGGGCATCCTCAACCACGGCGGCTATGGCGAGCGCGTCACCCTGCTGCCCTACCGCGAGGACGAGCTGGTGCTCATCGTGCCCGTGGGCCATGCGCTGGCGCGCAGGCAGCGCGTGCGCCTGGCCGAGGCCCTGCCCCCCCCCTTCGTCGGCATGCACCCGGGCAGCGCCATCAACAACCTGCTGACGCGCTGCGCGGCCGAGCTGGACATGCCGCTGAAGCTGCGCATGCAGGTCACCAGCTACGACGCGCTGTGCCTGATGGTCTCGGCCGGCCTGGGCGTGGCTGTGCTGCCGCGCGGCAGCGCGCAAAACCTGCGCGGCTCGCTGGCGCTGCGCGCCATCACCCTGGCCGAGCCCTGGGCGCGCCGGCGCCTGTCGCTGTGCGTGCGCGCGCAGGAGTCGCTCTCGGGCGCGGCGGGCCTGCTGGTGGCGCACCTGCGCGCCCAGATCGCGGAGGCCACGCCATGACTGGGCCGCTGCGCTGGGACATCTTCTGCCAGGTCATAGACAACCATGGCGACATCGGCGTGTGCTGGCGCCTGGCGGCCGAGCTGGGCGCGCGCGGCCACTGCGTGCGCCTGTGGGTGGACGACGCCAGCGCCCTGGCCTGGATGGCGCCGCAGGGCGCGGCCGGCGTGCAGGTGCTGCCCTGGCCCAGCACCGCGCCGCCGGACGGCCCGGGCGATGTGGTGGTGGAGGCCTTCGGTTGCGAGATTGCTCCGCAATTCATAGCTGCTATCGCCCACCATACCTGCGCAAACGGCCAAAAACCCTTGTGGATCAACCTGGAATACCTGTCGGCCGAGGGGTATGTGGAGCGCTGCCATCGCCTGCCATCGCCCCTGATGAACGGCCCGGGCAAGGGCCTGACGCGCTGGTTCTTCTACCCCGGCTTCACGCCGCACACCGGCGGCCTGCTGCGCGAGCGCGACCTGGCGGCGCGCCAGGCGGCCTTTGACCGCCAGGCCTGGCGCGCGCGCCACGGCATTGCGCCGGATGATCTGGCCGTGTCATTGTTTTGTTACGAGCCGCCGGCCCTCCCCCAGCTGCTCGCGCAACTGCATGCACGCGGCGACGCTCGGCTCTTGGTCACACCGGGCCGGGCCCAGGCTGCTGTTTTGCATCAAATTGGCCTGCAACCCGCATGGAACAAGCGCGAACAGCTATTTATTTCATATCTTGAAGCCTGCCCGCAACCGGCCTTTGACGAAATGCTCTGGGCCTCGGATCTGAACCTGGTGCGCGGCGAGGACTCGCTGGTACGCGCGCTGTGGGCCAGCCAGCCCTTGGTCTGGCAGATCTACCCGCAGCATGACGACGCGCACCACGCCAAGCTGGCGGCCTTTCTGGACTGGCTGCAGGCGCCCGCTTCGCTGCGGCGCTGGCATGCGCTGTGGAATGGGCTGGAGGCCGCGCCTGCGCTGCCGTCGCTCGATAGCGCCACCCTGGCCGAATGGCGAGCCTGCGTGCAGGCGGCACGCGCGCGGCTGCTGGCACAACCCGATTTATTGACCTTACTCATAGGGTTTGTGAACGAGAAAAGCTAGAATGCTTGGCTTTGCGCCATGAAAAGGCGGCACTCCCCGTGCCCCACCGGCGCGCCCCGCCGCGGAACATGCGCCGGGGTGGAAGGCAGCCCTCCCGGCCACGCCCACCCGCCCCGCCCTGTGGAGCGGCCCAACCCTTCGCTGAAGCCAAACCATGAAAATCGCTCAAGAAATCCGCGCCGGCAACGTGATCATGCAGGGCAAAGACCCGATGATCGTCCTGAAGACCGAGTACGCCCGCGGCGGCCGCGGCGCCGCCACCGTACGCATGAAGCTCAAGTCCCTGCTGGGCAACATGGGCACCGAAGTCGTGTTCAAGGCCGACGACAAGATCGACAACGTCATCCTGGACAAGAAGGACTGCACCTACTCCTACTTCGCCGACCCGATGTATGTGTGGATGGACGCCGACTACAACCAGTACGAGGTGGAAGCCGGCAACATGGGCGACGCCATCAGCTACCTCGAAGACGGCATGACCGCCGAAGTGGTGTTCTATGACGGCAAGGCCATCTCCGTCGAGCTGCCCACCAGCGTGGAGCGCGAAATCACCTGGACCGAGCCCGCCGTCAAGGGCGACACCTCCGGCAAGGTTCTGAAGCCCGCCAAGATCGGCACCGGCTTCGAAGTCGCCGTGCCGCTGTTTGTGGNCCAGGGCGACAAGATCGAAATCGACACCCGCACCGGCGAATACCGCAAGCGCGTCTAAGCCACCTGCTCACCNCAAAAAAGGAACGTCACGACGTTCCTTTTTTTATGCGTGACGCCGGCGCAGTGCGGGCAATAGATGCCGCCTGCGCATCGGTCGTAAGACTGTCAGCCAAACAATGCATGCTCCAGGCGCGCGCATTTGTCCGCGCCCACGGCCTCGCGGATCCTGGGCGCCAGGGCCGCCAGCGACTCGAAGCCGGTCGCACCCTCCACGGCCAGATGCAGGCGAAAGCCGCGCAGCCCCAGGGCTGCGGTGAGTTCGGTGGCGATCAGGTAGCCGGCCTGGTAACGCTCGCTCGTCGAGCGCTCGCTGCCTACGCCGCCCGACATCGCCACGGGCGGTACTGGCGGCTTGGCGCTGCCGGGGTTCCTGGCGGCTGGCCCCGCTTCGGCCAGCTCCAGCAGCCCGGCATCGACCATGTTGCGCACATCGTCCCAGGATATGCCCAGGGCTGCGGTGGCCTCCAGCACCTGCGCCAAGCTTCGCTGGCCATCAAACAAGAGAAAGGCCGAACGCTGGCGCAGCGAAAGAGCGCCATGGCGCTCCTTGAACGCCTGCTGTCCGGCCGCAGTCTTGAGCAAAATCATGCCTGTCCCTTGCTGTGCATTGCATCCAGGCGCAGTAGCGCCGCAAAGGTTTCAGTTTGCCACGTTTGTTTTCAATTGTGAACCTGGCGCGTCGCGCCGATTGCACCGGCCCAAGTCATAGCCCGTCCGGAATCACCACGGCCACCCTGCCTGGCCGCGTAACCAGGCTCACCAGCCAGGTCACGAGCAGGCCTGTGGGCACGCCAAACACGCCAGAGGAGATGGGGCTGATGCCGAACCACAGCCCATCGGCAAGCAGCATGTCGGGAACGACCTCGCGCACCCCGTCCACCTGGGACAGCAGGTAGTACATGGTGACCGACAGGCCCGCCAGCATGCCCGCCACCGCGCCTCGGCGCGTGGTGCCGCGCCAGAAGATGCCCAGCACCATGGCCGGCACAAAGGCCGATGCGGCAATCGAGAACGAGGCCGAGACCATGGGCAGGATCTCGGAGGGTTTCAGCGCCGCCACGAAGGCCGCCGACAGGGCCACCGAGAGCAACGTGAACTTGGTCAGAATCACGCGCTGCTCGGGCGATGCCTTGCGCCTGCTTTGCTGAAAGTACAGGTCACGCACCAAGGCATTGCTGATGGTCAGCAGCAGGCCATCGGCGGTGGACAGCGCCGCCGCCAGGCCACCCGCGGCCACCAGGCCCGAAATGACGTAAGGCAGGCCGGCGATCTCGGGCGTTGCCAGCATGATCAGGTCGGCGCCAAAGCGGATCTCGCCAAACTGCACGATGCCGTCGCCATTCATGTCCTCCACCGACAACAGCGAGGCATCCACCCGCGCCCATTGCGCCATCCAGTTGGGCAGCTGGTCGAAGCTGCTGCCCACCAGGTTGTTCATGACCTCGTACTTCACCAGCACCGCCAGGGCGGGGGCGCTCAGGTACAGCAGTGCCACGAAGAACAGCGACCAGGCCACCGAGGTGCGCGCCGCCCCCACCGACGGCACGGTGTAGTAGCGCGTGAGCAAATGTGGCAGGCCGGCCGTGCCCACCATCAGGCAGAACATCAGCGCCAGGAAGTTGCGCCGCGAATGATCGAAGGCTTGGCGCTCGGCCGGCGTGCCGTCGGGGTCGCCGGCAAAGGCCTGGCTGTGGCGCGGCAGACCGCCGAGCTCGCGCGCGCGCTCGTAGTTGGCCAGCATCTCGCGCGTCCAGCGCTCGCGCGCGCTGGCCGCGTCACGCGGCATGGAGGCCAGCTCGCGGCTGGCGGCCACGATCAGGCCCACGTCGGCGTTCTGCGCGCGCAGGCGCTGCAGGCGTGCACGCGTGGCCTCGCGCTCACGCGCCAGCGCCGCGGGCACGTCGGTCAGGCGCGCCTCGTAGTCGCGCGCGCGCTGCAGGTAGGCGGCCACCACCTGGCGCTCCACCTCGGAAGCCAGCAGGCCGTCTTCCAGCTGCGCGATCTTGCCCAGTTGCTTGCCGGCAACGATGGGTGCCACCGGGTTGCCCAGCTGCTTGTAGGCCAGCCAGGACACGGGTATCAAGAACGCCAGCAGGATCACCATGTACTGCGCCACCTGCGTCCAGGTAATCGCCCGCATGCCGCCCAGAAAGGAACACAGCAGCACGCCGCCCAGGCCCAGCATGATGCCGATCTCGAACTGCACGCCCGTCAGGCGCGATGCAATCAGGCCCACGCCGTAGATCTGCGCCACCACATAGGTGAACGAGCACAGCACGGCCGACAACGCCGCGATGATGCGCGGCCAGCGCCCGCCAAAGCGCACCTGGAAGAAATCCGGGATGGTGTAGAGCTTCATGGCCCGCAGGTGCGGCGCCACCAGCATCGCCACGAGCACGAAGCCGCCCGTCCAGCCCAGCAGATAGGCCAGGCCGCCGGGTTGATCCGGTGTGCCCGAAAAACCCTGCAGGTACAGCGCCCCCGACAGGCTGATGAACGAGGCCGCACTCATCCAGTCAGCGGCCGCAGCCATGCCGTTGTAGAACGGCGGAATGCGCCGCCCGGCGACGTAGTATTCGTCGGCGTCCGTGGTGCGCGCGTAGACGCCTATGCCGGCGTAGGCCATCACCGTCAGGAACAGGAAGATGGGGCCTATCCACTGGCGCGACAGGCCCTGCTGCTCGGCCCAGGCCATCAGGCCCACGAAGCCCAGCAGGCCGACGACATACAGCGCCATGATGCGGTTCAGGCGCGCCATGTAGGAGCGCCCTGCCCCGCGTTCAGTCATGGGCCTGGGCAGCGCCGGGCTGGCCTTGCGCTGCCATGTCCTGCCGCTCGAAATGATCCATCGCCACGCAGTACACGCCAACGATGACGATGAACACCAACACCGCCCCTTGCGCCGCCAGCCAGTAGCTCAGCTGCCAGCCGCCCACCGTGACCGGCAGGTCGCGCGCGAAGTAGCAGGCGACAAAGGACACCAGCAGCCACACCAGCAGCAGCACGGCCTTGAGCCACAGGTGGCGCGCGTCATGCAGATCGGGGGCGAAGGGCGCGCCCTCGTAGTCGCCCTCGATCTGGCTTTCGGCGAACGTCCTGCGCTGCGGCATGGCTCGTTCAGCCGGCGAGCTTGTGCCAGGTGTCGATCACGCTGTCGGGGTTCAGCGAGATCGAGGAAATGCCCTCGCGCGCCAGCCACTGGGCAAAGTCCGGGTGATCGCTGGGCCCCTGGCCGCAGATGCCGATGTACTTGCCCTGCGCGCGGCAGGCCAGGATCACCTTGTGGATCAGCGCCTCGACGGCCGGGTCGCGCTCGTCGAAATCCTGCGCCAGCAGCTCCAGGCCCGAGTCGCGATCGAGCCCCAGCGTGAGCTGGGTCAGGTCGTTGGAGCCAATGGAGAAGCCGTCGAAGTACTCAAGGAAGCGCTCGGCCAGGATGGCGTTGCTCGGCACCTCGCACATCATGATCAGCTTGAGCTCGTTCTCGCCGCGCTTGAGGCCATGCGCGGCCAGCAGCCCCGTCACGCGCTCGGCCTGGCCCAGCGTGCGCACGAAGGGCACCATGATCTGCACGTTGGCCAGGCCCATGTCGTTGCGCACGCGCTTGAGCGCTTCGCATTCCATCGCAAAGGCCTCGCCAAAGTCCTTGCTGATGTAGCGCGCCGCGCCGCGAAAGCCCAGCATGGGGTTTTCTTCCTCGGGCTCGTAGCGGCTGCCGCCGATCAGCTTGCGGTACTCGTTGCTCTTGAAGTCCGACAGGCGCACGATGACCGGCTTGGGGTAAAAGGCCGCCGCAATCGTCGCCACGCCCTCGGCCACCTTGTCCACGTAGAAGGCACGCGGGCTGGCGTGGCCGCGCGCCACGCTCTCCACGGCCTTCTTCAGGTCGGCATCGACGGCGGGGTAGTCCAGGATGGCCTTGGGGTGCACGCCGATGTTGTTGTTGATGATGAACTCCAGCCGCGCCAGGCCCACACCCTCATTCGGCAGCTGGGCAAAGTCAAAGGCCAGCTGCGGATTGCCGACATTCATCATGATCTTGGGGCTGATCTGCGGCATCTCGCCGCGCTGCACCTCGGTCACCTCGGTCTCCAGCAGGCCATCGTAGATGTGGCCGGTGTCGCCCTCGGCGCAGCTCACCGTCACCAGCGTACCGTCCTTCAGCAGCTCGGTGGCGTGACCGCAGCCGACCACGGCGGGGATGCCGAGTTCGCGCGCGATGATGGCGGCGTGGCAGGTGCGCCCGCCGCGGTTGGTGACGATGGCCGAGGCCTTCTTCATCACCGGCTCCCAGTTCGGGTCGGTCATGTCGGTGACCAGCACGTCGCCCGCCTGCACCTTGTCCATTTCGGCAATGTCATGAACCAGGCGCACCCGGCCGGTGCCGATCTTCTGGCCAATCGCGCGGCCCTCGGCCAGCACGGTGCCATGGCCCTTGAGCTTGTAGCGCTGCTCGGCCTGGCCCTTGGCCTGGCTCTTCACGGTCTCGGGGCGCGCCTGCAGGATGTAGAGCTGGCCGTCGGTGCCGTCCCTGCCCCACTCGATATCCATGGGGCGGCCGTAATGCTGCTCGATGACCAAGGCGTAATGCGCCAGCTGCTGCACCTCGGCATCGCTCAGGCTGTAGCGGTTGCGCAGCTCGGGGGCAACATCGGTGGTCTTGACCAGCTTGCCCGAGGCGGCCTTTTCTTCGGGAGTAGCAAACACCATCTGGATCAGCTTGCTGCCCAGATTGCGGCGAATCACCGCCTGCTTGCCGGCCTGGAGCATGGGCTTGTGCACATAGAACTCGTCGGGGTTTACCGCCCCCTGCACCACGGTCTCGCCCAGGCCGTAGCTGCTGGTGATGAACACCACCTGGTCAAAACCACTCTCGGTGTCGATGGTGAACATCACGCCGGCGGCGCCCAGATCCGAGCGCACCATGCGCTGCACACCTGCCGACAGCGCCACCACGTCGTGCGCAAAGCCCTTGTGCACGCGGTAGCTGATGGCGCGGTCGTTGTAGAGGCTGGCAAACACCTCCTTCATCTTGTGCAGCACGTCCTCGATGCCGACGACGTTCAGAAAAGTCTCCTGCTGGCCGGCGAACGAGGCATCGGGCAGATCCTCGGCCGTGGCCGAGCTGCGCACGGCAAAGCTGGCCTGTGCATTGCCCGCCGACAGCTCGGCAAAGGCCGCGCGCACGGCCTTTTCCAGATCCGTCGGAAAGGGTTGGTTTTCCAGCCAGCCGCGAATCTCGGCACCGGCGGCGGCCAGCGCGCGCACATCGTCCACGTCCAGCGTGGCCAGGCGGGCGCTGATGCGCTCGGCCAGGCCCTCGTGCTTTAGAAATTCGCGGAAGGCGTGCGCCGTGGTGGCAAAGCCGGTGGGCACGCGCACCCCTTGGGGCAGCTGCGAGATCATCTCGCCGAGGCTGGCGTTCTTGCCGCCGACGGCCTCGACGTCGCTCATTCTCAGGTTTTCAAACGGTACGACCAGGGCGGTCGCCTCAAAGCGTGCAGACATGGGAAAACTCCAGAAGTTGAAACCGGTTCTGCGCCTGCTGCTATCACGAAAGACGGCAGGCGAGCGCCCATGCAGCGGCCACGGCTTTGCTGTTGTGGTTGTGGGCCGGCGCGGTGCATGGGGAGAATTTGGGAATAATGGGCGCCATTGTATGGGCGCCACCGTATCCGTGCGCCCGCCTTCCAACCGCACACCACCCCCGCTTATGCTGCCCACGCACACGCGCACCGTGTTCTATATCTCCGACGGCACCGGCATCACGGCCGAGACCTTCGGCAACGCCATCCTGGCCCAGTTCGACATGAAGCCGCGCCATGTGCGCCTGCCCTTCATAGACACCGAGGACAAGGCGCACCAGGCCGTGCGCCAGGTCAACCACACGGCCGAACTGGAGGGCAGGAAGCCCATCGTCTTCACCACGCTGGTGAACATGGACGTGCTCAAGGTGATACAGGACGGCTGCAAGGGCATGCTGATGGACATGTTCGGCACCTTCGTGCGCCCGCTGGAGCAGGAGCTGGGCATCAAGAGCCTGCACCGCGTGGGGCGCTTTGCCGATATCACCCGATCCAAGGAATACATCGACCGCATCGATGCCATCAACTTCAGCCTGGACCACGACGACGGCCAGAGCCACCGCGACCTGGAAGGGGCGGACGTGATCCTGATCGGCGTCTCGCGCAGCGGCAAGACCCCCACCAGCCTTTACCTGGCCATGCAATGCGGCCTGAAGGTGGCGAACTACCCGCTGATCCCGGAAGACTTCGAGCGCCGCCAGCTGCCGCCCGCGCTCATGCCCTACCACAAGAAGATTTTTGGCCTGACCATCCAGCCCGAGCGCCTGTCCGAGATCCGCAACGAGCGCCGCCCCAATTCGCGCTACGCCAACCTGGTCAACTGCCGCTACGAAGTCAACGAGGCCGAGGCCATGATGCGCCGCTCAGGCATTCGCTGGCTGTCCACCACCACCAAGAGCATCGAGGAAATTGCGACCACCATCCTGCAGGAGGTTAGGCCGGAGCGGTTGGTGTATTGAGTCGATCACGCCATCCGACACGCTGGTTTGGCTACGCGCACGACTGATCGCACATGTGGGGGCGCCCTCACCCCCCCCCCAGCACGACGAAGTGGTCAGCATGACCATATGCGCTCAACATACTCCGCAGAAAGCTGCGTGACTGAGGCGACAGCTATCTTGACGCGCGCAGCCCGCGAGCTAGTGTAGTGTTCCATTCTGTTTGGAGCTTAATCGGCTATTGGCCCGAATGACCTTCTGCAGGATGTCGCGGGCGCTCTTGG
>Ga0056910_1001504_pt1 | contig 11624 bp, 6 predicted proteins | sample EBPBio232012_DNA_FD_55021 | JGI IMG/M metagenome (GOLD analysis project Ga0056910, IMG submission 55021) | Wastewater treatment Type I Accumulibacter community from EBPR Bioreactor in Madison, WI, USA - Reactor 1_1/23/2012_ DNA | ecosystem: Engineered > Bioreactor > EBPR > Anaerobic-Aerobic >... | reverse complement strand
GAACCGGGCTCGTAGAGGTCGGCGGCCTGCGCTGCCAGTCCTCCCGCAGCTTCGTATTGCCCGCCGGATGCCAGGCCGATCGCCGCGTTGTAGAGGGCGGTTGCACGGCGCTCGCTATGCCCTAGCTGGGCTGAGACCTCGGCGAGTTGCAGCAGCACCGGCACGGCGGCCGCCGTCTCCTGCGTCCGCAGCAGCGTGTTGGCCCATTGCTGGAGCAGCGATTCGGCGTGTGCTACCGATTCTGCCGCCTTGGGCATCAGCCCGAGGTCCTGGAAATCCCGACCTGCCTGGCGGTACCAGTCGACAGCATGGGCGAACTCGCCCGCTAAGCAGGCGGTGCTGGCGGCGGAGCAGCAGAATTCTGCGACCAGATCCATCGCACCGATCTCCCGGTACATTCCGATCAGGTCCGGATAGAGCGCAATCATCTCCTGTGCTTTGGCGCGCGCCAGTTGCGCGTTGCTGGTCGCGTGCTCTTCGTCGGAGAGCGCGGCGATCTGGCTGGCGAGACACACGGCCGCCTTGCAAAGCCTGCAATAGGCGAGATTTGCCTGATCGCCGAGAAGCCGAAAGGTTTCCGCCGCCTCGGTGAACGCGGCAGCCGCCTCGTCGTCGCGCCGCTGCAGAAGCAAGGTCGTCCCCAGATTCATCGTCGCGCTGGCAAGCGGCTTCGCCAGGCCCAGTTCTTTCTGGAGAGGAATGCACTCGCGATATGCGCGTTCCGCACGGCTAACGAATCCGAGCTTGAGATTCGCCCGCCCGATCTCGCTCCACAGATTCACCGTAAAGGCGGCATTCTTGCCGCTGACAAGCGCTAGCGCGGCCTGTGCCAGTTCGATGGCCGCGGCGAAGTCGTCCCGCTGCACGGCGAGCGCGGCGAGGCGATAGCCTGCGAAGGCCTCGTTGGACGGATCCTTGATGCGCCGGAAGACTTCGAGTGCGCGGGTGAACCAGCGCTCGGCGGCGGCAAGGTCGCCGCGTTGCTGTTCGAGCAGCCCCAGGCTCAGGCAGGTCGCGCCCTGGTTGTCCAGGCGCTCGAGCCGATCCACAACCGCGAGTACCGACTCCTGGATGCGTTCGGCCTCGTCGAAGCGGCCGAGGGTGGCGAGGATTTCCCCGCGGTTGCTTGTGGCGGCAGCGGCAGCGTAGTCGTCGCCGAGGCGGGCGAACAGGGCCTCGACCTCGGCGAAGATGCGCAAGGCCTCCGGGTGGTCCCCGCGGAGCTTGGCGATAAGGCCGAGGTCGTGGAGAGCGGTGCCGCGCGCGCGCTCGTCGCCGGCCTGGCGGGCGAATCCGATGGCTTCCTCGGCGTGCGCCTTCGCCTGGTCGAGATGCATCTGCCGGATTAGGTGCGATGCCAGGCTGGTCAAGGCATAGGCAATCATTGCCGGATCGCCGCGCCTACGGAGGCCCTCGAGCGCGGATTCATAGGCGCCTCGGGCCTCCTCGATACGGCCCAGGGTCTCGAGGCAGTAGGCGAGGTTGCCGAGCCAGCGGTCGCGCGTGTCGGCGTCGCCGCAATCCTGCGCGAGTTCGATCGCGCGCCCGATGTGCTGCAACGCCTCCTCGTAACGACCCAGGCCGGCGAGCAGGTTGCCCAGCGCATTCGCGCACAGGGACTTCATTTCGACGAGGCCTTCGCGGTCGTCGAGATTGCGCAGGATGCCCTCCATGAAGCGCGCCGCCGACTGCGGCTCGGAACAAGCGGTCGCGACGAAGGCGAGCGACATCGCGCAGACGGCCGGCCCAAGTTTCGCCGCCCATGCCTGCGCACCGTTTTCGAGTGCGAAGATGGGCGAACTCGAAGCAGGCGATATTGCACCGGGCTGGTGGTGTTTTTCAATCCACGCGCGTGGCTCCGCGGAGAGGGTGGAGGTGAATTCGAGGAGCCAGCCGGGAAGGTCTCCATACACGAGTGCGCCGCGCTCGCCGTAACGCGCCTGCAGGCGGATAACTGCGGGTCGGGGCTCGGTGTGCTCCCGCACGACCCAGGTAAACCCGGCCGCCGCCTCCGCCTCCTCGCTGAGCGCGAGGTAGTTGGGCTCCGCCTCGAGATCCAGGCCGGAGAAGCCCAGGAACAGCCAATGGCCGCTATGCAGCAGCTGGCGGACGCACGCGATAACCGCGGGCGGGAAGCCCCGCTTGCGCTGGGCGAGGGTGTCTATGAGGGTCGCGGGGTCGTCGGTCGAGCCGTGGAGCTTGAGCAGGCGGCAGAAGCCGTCGGGCGGCTGCTCCTTGACGATGTGGGCGGCAAGCGCCTCAAACTGTTCCGGAAGAAATATTTGCTCGAGCGGCACCCGCAGTGCGGCGAAGGCGGCCTCGAGCACGCGGTCGAAGTTGGTGGTGATCACCGTGCGCACGTACCCCAGGCGTGCGAGCCAGGCAATCGCGAGGTGAGTGGCGTTGGGGCGGTTGCTGTCGATGTGGCGCAGCACCTCGAAGTAGCGGTGGTGCAGAAAGCCGGCCAGGACTTCGGCCTGGTATTCGGGCGGCAGCTTCTCGTTTTCGTGGCGGGTGAGGATCAGCTCGGCGACCTGCCTGGCGGCGGCTTCGCTGACGACCGGGATCGTGTTTGAGGCAAGCGCGTTGACGATGATACGATTGACGTCGCGCCAGGACGGCAGGTTGGTCGGGGGCCCCATGGACACGCCGGCGCCGACGAAAACTATGAGCCGAGCGTCCGTTGCAGCAGCTTGCAGGTTGGCGATACCCTCCATGGCGATCTCCGGCGACCCGACGCGAGCCGCGGCTCCCCCCGTCCGGTCAATGCGATACTTGCACGCCGTCGCACATCGGCTATATTTGAACTCGTGCGATTGGAACAGAACCGATTTCGCTCGACGTAACAAGGCGCGAACGTCGCTTGTCCCTATTTCTAATAGTCTGAAGTCTAGGCGAAGCGCAGCAGAAATTCCGGTGACCTTTTTTCGTTCAGGCCCTGGGGACTCGCCGGAGTCCCGAGGGCGATTAAGCACACCATGAACATTGCACGCCGCATTTACGTCAGCCTGCCCGCTGACCCCTGGCTTCCCGAGAATCTGAACAGGCTGAAGTGGGGCATCGTTGAAGAGATAGAGAAGCTCGGCTACACGCCAGAGATCTTTACCAATCCCAAGGGCAAGCCCGGTTTGGCCTCGGCGAAAGCTTGGAACCCGCGTGACGCCGATGACATCGCCAGGCGCTGCTCGGGTGCAGCCATCTTGGGCATGCCGCGGTGGCGCTTCCAGGACGGCGACAACAATCCGGTGCTGCTGCCGACCGAGTTCAACCACTACGAAGGGGCGATGGCTCGTACGCTCGGGTTGCCGACGCTAGTGTTGGTGCAACGGCATGTGCTGCGGCGCGTCGTCTTCGACATGAGTTTCGGCGGGTATGTCGGGGAGTTTCAGCCCGACGCGGACGTCGATTGGCTCCATACGGACGAATTCCGCGTGCCCTTCAATTACTGGAAGACGCTGCTGAACGAGCGGCGGGACGTATTCCTCGGCTACTGCAGCAGTTCAGCCGAAACCGCTTCAGCGATAAAGCGCTATCTGCTGAGCCTTGGCGCACGTGTGCTCGACTGGCAGACCGACTTCATTCCGGGGCGCACCGTCATCGACCAGATCGAACAGGCGGCAATGCGCTCAATCGGCGGCATCTTCCTGTTCACGCGGGACGATGACTTGGCGGATAAAGACCGGGCAGACAACTCGGTCCCACGCGACAATGTGGTCTTCGAGGCCGGTTACTTCATCGGCTTGAAGGGCAAGCGCAACGTGCTGATCGTGCGCGAGACGGGCTCGAAAATGCCAGCAGACCTGGGAGGCGACATCTATGCCTCGCTTCTGGACAAATCCGCCATCGCACCGATCGAAAGGAACCTAGCTGCGTTCATGAACGCGATCTAAATCACCTTGTCACGGCAAACTCGGCCCTGCCTGAACCAGCCATTACCTGACGATGGTCATGGCCAGTATCGAACGATAAGACACGACTTTCGGAGCGGAACGATACGCTGCTAGCGGAAGCAGTATCGTCAGAGGAATCAGTCCCCCAAGAATCTTGGACGCGCCAAACGGCATGCATGCCATCATTCTGCGGAGAGTAGTTTTAGGTGCCAACCGCGACGGACCGCTCATGGCCGGCTGCCGACCGACGCCATCCCGCGCCCACCGGCTGCTTCGCGCCACGTAGCGGCCGGTCAGACAAGAAAGTCAGATGCGCAGCCGAATGACTGCTTATGGCTGATCGCTCCAATTCAATGTCGGCTTCTAAGAGAAATCGCGACCGTGTGCTCCTGGCCGTGACCCGACCCGTGTCGATCAGCGTTGCGGCGCGCTACTGCTATTCTCTCCGCCCGAAATCCGCACGGTGGCGCAACCGATGGCCGAGAGCTCCAGGGTGGATTTGTCCTCTCAGGCAAGGCACGGGCAATCAAGCAGTTAGTTCTTCCCCCTGGACATCCGCGCAGGAAGTCCGTATAAATGGCGCATGGAAAGCGTTCTGGGTGCATTGCGTGTTCGCTTGGTGGGCAAGAGCGAAGAGGCTCGCTATCGGGAGTTGATGGCAGAGCATCACTACCTGGGCGACCTGGCGAAGATCGGGCACACGCTTTGGTACGTGGTCACCTACGGCGAGAAGTGGACGGCCCTGCTGAGTTTCTCAGCGGCGGCCTGGAAATGCGGCGTTCGTGACCGCTGGATCGGCTGGGACTATCGGCATCAGTACGATCGCCTGGGCCTGGTCGCCAACAACAGTCGCTTTCTGATCCTTCCCGACTGGCATTGCCCCAATCTCGGCTCCAAGGTGCTCTCGCTGTGTGAGCGACGGATCGCCGAGGACTGGCAGGCGCATTTCGGCAAACCGCTGCTACTGCTGGAGACCTTTGTGGACCCCTCGCGTTTCCAGGGGACCGTCTATCGCGCCGCGAACTGGACGCCTCTGGGGCTGACCCAAGGCTATCGCCGCACCCGAGAAGGCTACAGCGCCCACCCGACGTCGCCCAAAGTCGTCTTTGTTCGCCCCTTGCAGGCGGACGCTCGCGACCAGCTTTCCCGCTCGATACTCAACCCCCGCTATCGCACAGGAGCGCCCAGAATGATGCTCACCGCCGAACAGATGCGCACGCTTCCCGATTTCTTTGCCGGCATCACCGACCCGCGTCGCGCGCAAGGGAGGCGCCATCCCCTTCCGGCCGTGCTGGCCATCGCCACGGCGGCGGCGTTGTGCGGAATGCAGGGCTACAAAGCCATCGCCGGGTGGGCCAAAGACCTCACACCGAAAGCGCGCGAGCGTTTCCGCTGTCGTCGCGAGAAGGGCGTTTACCGCGTGCCCAGTGAGTTCATCATTCGTGATGTCCTGATCCGCGTCGATCCCACGGCACTCGACCAAGCGTGTCAGCAGTGGAACAAGGCCCATGCTCAAGACGACCCCAGTCTGGCGGTCGACGGCAAGACCATGCGCAATGCCCATGACGAGCACGGGCAGCAAGCGCACATCATGAGCGTCGTCGGGCATCAGAGCGGCGTGTGCCACACCCAAAAAAAGTCGGCACCTTGCCCGTAAATGGCGGGGACGAACTCAAGCAAACCAATGAAATCGGGATGTTCATGCCCCTGCTCGATGCGCTCGATATTCAGGGCAAGGACATCACCGCCGACGCGCTGCTGACACAGCGCAAGCTGGCGACCTACCTGGTGGAGCGCAAGGCGCACTATCACTTCACGGTCAAAGGCAATCAGCCGACACTGCAAGCCGATATCGCGCTCCTCTTCCAGGATCGGAAGGGCGCAGACTTCGTGGTGGTTTCGCCACCCGACCATGGTCGGATCGAGACTCGGAGCATTTGGTGCAGCAATGCCCTCAACGCCTATCTCGACTTCCCGCAGGTCGGCCAGGTGTTCTTGATCGAGCGCGAAGTGGTGCACAAGAAGAACGGCAAGCGGACGCACGAAATCGCTCTCGGGATCACCAGTCGTCCTCCAGAACAGGCCACTCCCAAGCAGATCCTCGCCATCAATCGCGGCCATTGGTCGATAGAAAACCGCTGCCACTACGTCATCGACTGGAACTACGATGAGGACCGCAGTCGCATTCGCACCGGCCACGGACCCGACAACATGTCACGCCTGCGCCGCTTCGCCGTCGGCATCCTGCATCACTTCTCCGATGGCAAAACCAGCATCGCTGAAAAAATGCGCCACCTCAACCGCAATATCCGATTGGTCTTCGACTACCTGCGCATGACCAAAAATTCTACAGGTCACGTATCACCTTGATCCCAGCACGAGAACAAATTCACCGTGCCGAGAGCTCTCACGCGGTTGACGACAACGCCATCTTGATGCGTTTCAAGCCACCATCGACGGTTTCCGCTAACTTGGCCACGCTTGGATCGTCGAAGGGCCCTTCTACCGTCCATTCGCAGAAAGAAGCCATGAGCGCCGCCCGTTCGACGGAGAGTCGTGAGTCGGCCAGACCAGATTCGATAATGGGAATGAGCGCTGCGGCGGCCCTGAGGCGGTTGATTTGCGGGGTTGAGGGCGGTGGCTGTTTGGACATTCCATCATTCTAGCGAGGAGCAACGCACTCGGCTACGGTGAGCCCATCATCAACCAGCACACTTGTCACCGTCATCGCCCCACCGAACGAGGTTCTTGGGCTCCCCGGCTCAGAGCTCTTTGTCGGGCGCGCTCGGGTTGCGGCTGCGGCTACGCCCGCGCGTCAAGGCAAGGATTTCCAGGAGGCATGCTTCAACCGCATCCCGATTCCTCAAAGCCCGACACTTCAGGCGTGCGCGCTCTTCCAGCTGCCTGACGCGCTCCCTNGTGACGCCAAGTTCATCGCCAACTTCCTGCAACGTGGCCACGTCGCCGTCCAGCCCGAGGCGGCGGGACAGGACAAGGAAGTCGCGGNTNCCAGTCCGGAGGCCCTGAAAGCANGNNNTCACCGCGTCGNCCACNCCGTCGCACGCTTCAGCGACNGCGTGTTCCCGGAAGTGTCCGATCTCCTCTGCGCTCGCGCCAAGTCGTTCGAGCAGGACGCTGAGTCGAGCGTCCTCACCATACACCGCGGCCAACCAACCGTTCACCGCTGTCACTCGCTGCCGTAGATTGGCCGCCATCGCCCTTGAGTCCTTGTCACCTTGGTTGTGCAACGCATGGCGTTGATCAGCCGCACTGGAATCACCCCGTCTATCGGTTCGTTCTTGTGCTCGCCGTAGACCGCATCGAATGCCGGCGCGGAATTGGTGCCACGCATGACGATTGTAGTGGGCGACAGAGCGTCGTCAAGACGTGTTGCTCCGTGAGGCTGGAGCCCTGCCAGGTCCTCCCATCGCCAACCTTTCCGATTGGCTGGGCGACTGGAACGGCTCGCAGCAGCGCGCGCCGAAGAAGGGTGTTTCGATCGAAAGGGTGCCGAATGATCAGGCCTACAGCGAAGACAACCGAGCCCCGCCTGTATGACGAATATGCAAGCGGCTGGCCGCCACGAGGAGCCCTGTTTTCTCGGCCGTGACGTCGGCCTCCGGGTAGAACAGCAAGGTTTCCTCCAGCCGCTGGAGAAAGCGCTTCTTGAAGTCCAGCAAGCCGCGCGGCGTATCGCTGTAGTCGGCGCCGAATTGCCGCTTCAACGACTGCCAGGGGATGAGGGCACTGGAGTGACGGGTGACGCGCAGGACAAAGATGCGGTAGACCAGCCAGGAGTAGATGTCCATCGCCAGCGGCGACTGGGAGAGCGCGTGCAGCACTCGCATGTCGATCGGCACAGGCGACTCGGTGATGTTGCGAAAGAACGCCCCCGATAGCTTGAGGGTACTCGTCCATCGCCTCTGGTCGTCAGGCCGTTCGGGATCCCAGAAGAAAAAAGCCTCGTCGGCGATCGCCATGTTTTGCAGACAAAACCGCCCCTGTTTTTGAAAGACGATCGACAGCACCGAAGAAAACAGCTTCATGGACTGCTCGCGCAGCCGCTGCCCATCGCGGCCATCGGTTCGCATGCCGAGCTTGTGCAGGAACTCTTTCTGGCTTCTTCCGAGATCAAGCCGCGGGCACTTCGTCTTCACGGCTTCGGTACAGATCCATGCCAGAACAAGCCGGGGAACCGTGCCGAAGGGCAGGCCGATTTTCGGGTCGGCGATAATCGAAAGAGACACGGCACCGCTCGTCCGCTCGAAGGATGACACGCCGGGATCGGTGTGCGGCAAGGTGGTCTGAACCAGCGCCTGGCCCATGAAAGCGAGCGACTCCGCATCGACCTCGACATCGCTGATTTCGGAAGCGATCGACATCAGCTTGTCGGCGCGCGCGACCCTGGTCACGGGAATGCCGCATCCCGGGATGCCGGACGGAACCTGGGGCCGCCGGGATGGAATCGCGAGAAGGGGGGACTGGGGGCTGGTTCGCATGCCGTCACTGTTGCACCCTGCCGCTCCTCGGTGCAGGCGAAAAGCGTCCAGAAAGGTGACTTTTTGGATGCAAGGAGCGGGAAGGCGTCAGATCGGGAAGGGCTATGGGCCGCGGAGCTACGGTGCGCGGCAGCCTGGATCGCTGTGGAATCGGACGATTCGAAATCCACCGTCGAGATCCCGGGTGGTGACGGTGCGTGTGATGGACGCTGATCGTTTGCCGCTCGTGGGTCATACGCGCAGCGAGACGTCTTGCGCGGTGGTGGCGTGAAGGCCTCTCAGGCAGCACGCTGCACGGTGACCGTTTCACCCCCTGCAAAACCCTGCCGCGGCGAGGTACCGATCTGGCCATCCCCGCCTGATTGCCGCGACCGGGGTTTTTCTCCTGGCAGGCCGCTTTTCGCTTTTTTTGTCCTTTTCGACCTCGATTCCGCTGCACGTCACTCGGCGCGTGGGTTCTTCTGCGGCTCGAACGGAGCGGCGGCAGGTAGTTATCCACAGGCGCGACCGCCCTTTACTTGTAAATTACTTTAATTTACTTGTTAACTACTTGTAGACCCCCCTCAAAGCCTTGCCACGCAAGGCCTGTAGCCGAGGTCGTGAGACAGGTTTCACGTCGTTATGAGACAGGTTTCACGTTAACTGAGACAGGTTTCACGTGGATAACTTTTCNCCTCCTCTGGAAGNCCCTTGTGGCCTGGGTTTGCGGCGAATGGCGTTTGAGACAGGTTTCACGTGGATAACTTCTCTGANGGGCGATTTCTGTGGATAACTTTTTCCGAAAAGCGGCNCGAAAGGACGCTTTTCGGGGACTTGCATTTTTTCAGCCATCCGTAGAATCGTTCTGGATAGCGTCTCGATCGGCGCCGCTCGCGGTGGATCGGGAGGTTGCAGGGCGCTCATTACCGAGGAGGAGAACATGCGCAACGAACAATCCGGACTGATCACATCCCTGGCGTCGCACTGCTGGCGCCTCTTGAGCTTTCGTGGTGACTGGAAATCCATGCCGGACTCGGCAGGCTTTGTCTGGCTGGCTATGGGCGCGACACTTCTTGGCGGCCTGACGGAACAGCTCGTCAGGGGCCGGTCGCTGGACGTAGCCGTCCTCAGCGCCGTGGTCTGGCTGGGATTCATTCTCGCCGTGTCCAGACACGGCGGGATCTTCGATCGTCGGTTTGCCGGCGCGCTCGCCCTGCTGTCGATTGGAATCGAGGGGCTGCTGGTGCTCACGATCTGGATTCCGGCGGCCGAATGGCCGGTCGCGATCTGGGCCGGCGTTGCCGTCATGCACCTGCTTTTCCAGGCCAACGATGCGGGCGCGGCGGGAGGGCGCTGACGCCGGTTAGCATCGAGCGCCGCTTGCCTTCGATGAAAACGCCGGTCATCGACCTCCGTGCAATGATGCGCACAGGATCGGGCGGCCAGTTCCCTGAACCGCGGCTTGTCAGGGATGAGTGCGACGCCGATCGCCGGCCCGACCTGGATCAGTCCATCGCCTTCGCCGCGCCGACGATCCAGCCCGACCAGACGTTCGATCCTGCGAAGCGGGTCACGGCACACGCCCAAAAGCGCCACAGAAGAAAGCGTGCCGGCCATCCGCCGGCGCCATCGTCGAGCAGCGCATGATGGCCGTCTCCTCTCCCTACGATTTCGAGGTCCCGTGGCGCCCCAACTTTGAAGCCAAAATGGCGCTGGTCTGGGCGCTCGCGTCGGCCCTGATCATCGCATTCTCCTGGGCGGTTCCGTTGTTCTCCCAGTTTTCAGCATTGCTCGCCGTCGGATGTGCTCTGGCCGCGGCCTGCCGCGGTTACCAGGCCTACCAGCGGCTGCTCGATGCCTCGCGTCTGCGCTCGTTCGGCAAGGCGTTCATTGCTCTCGGGGAACTCGAAAAGAAGGCCCTCCAGGCGGCTCAACGGCGGGCGCTCTGGCTGGGAACAGGGTTTCCCTGGACCGACATTGAGGCGAGCAAGCTGCACACCCTGATTTCACTCGGCGTCGTCAGGACGCTCGGCAAGGCCGCCCAACAGACCGAGGGCGCCTACTGGGTCCATGGCCTCGCTCCCGAAAACGATCTCTATTCGGAACTCGCCCACCTGGTCGGGCACACCCTGATCGTCGGCACGACCCGTGTCGGCAAGACACGCCTGTTCGATCTGCTCATCGCCCAGGCAATCTTCCGGGGCGAGACGGTGATCATCATCGATCCGAAGGGTGATCACGCACTCGCCAGGAATGCCCGTGCCGCGTGTGAAGCCAGCGGGGCAGGGGAGCGCTTCGTGTATTTCCATCCGGCGCATCCCGACCGGTCGGCGTGCATCGATCCCTTGCGCAACTGGAACCGCAAGACCGAGTTGGCCAGTCGCGTGGCGGCGTTGATACCCTCGGAAACCGGTGCCGACCCGTTCACCGCCTTTGGCTGGAAAGTGCTCAACGACATCACCAACGGCATGATTGCCACCGGCCATCGGCCGAATCTGGTGCAGTTGCGACGCTATGTCGAAGGCGGACCCGAGAGCCTCTTGCAGCGGGCCTTGAAAGTCCATTTCACCCGCCAGGTCAAGGACTGGGAAAGCCGGGCCGCGTCCCATATCCGGCGCTACAAGGATCGGCCGCTGGAAGCCTACATCGCTTTCTATCGGGAGATCGCCATCCATGAAGCGCAGTCCGTGGATCTCGACGGCTTGATCTCGACCTACGAGCACAATCGCGAGCACTTCCAGAAGATGGTGGCGTCCCTGATCCCGATCCTCTCGATGCTCACCAGTGACCCCCTGCAGGCGCTTCTGTCACCGGACTTCGAGCCCGGCCACGAGCGGCTGGTGACCGACATGTCGAAGATCATCCACGGCAACAAGGTGGTCTACATCGGTCTGGATTCGCTGGCCGACTCGACGGTGGGCAGCGCCATCGGCTCCATCCTGCTGGCCGATCTCGCCGCCGTGGCGGGCGACCGCTACAACTACGGCATCGACTCGCTGAAGCCGGTCAATCTCTTCATCGATGAAGCCGCCGAGGTCCTCAACCAGCCGGCCATTCAACTCATGAACAAGGGCGGCGGCGCGGACTTCCGGGTGACCATCGCCACCCAGACCTTTGCCGACTTTGCCAGCCGACTCGGCGACGAAAACAAGGCCCGCCAGGTGCTCGCCAACACCAACAACAAGATCGCCCTGCGCGTTCTGGATTCCGAAACGCAAAAATACCTGGCCGAAGGCATGCCGCAGATCAAGGTGCG
>Ga0056910_1001486_pt1 | contig 11772 bp, 10 predicted proteins | sample EBPBio232012_DNA_FD_55021 | JGI IMG/M metagenome (GOLD analysis project Ga0056910, IMG submission 55021) | Wastewater treatment Type I Accumulibacter community from EBPR Bioreactor in Madison, WI, USA - Reactor 1_1/23/2012_ DNA | ecosystem: Engineered > Bioreactor > EBPR > Anaerobic-Aerobic >... | reverse complement strand
CTTTCTCCACTACCAAATATTTTTTTAACTTTTTTTTACTTTTTTTATCCACCACACCATCACACCCTGATTACCAATATCTTAAATGCCTAATTTTATTTCGCTTTTTTTTGTTTTTTATCTTAATCTTCCATTTATTTGATTTTTAAGGCTTCAGTATTCCCCTAATTTTGTTTTAAATCCCTAATTCAGTTTCAAACAAACTTTAAAAATCGATAAACATCTCACAATCAATGATTTTATCAAATCAATGAGCCGATTAATACATTGGGACATCCCTCATTATCAGCATATTACATTAATTTATATCCTTTTTTTGCTGAATCCAGACTCTTCATAGTCTATATAATGATTAGGATTACTACTTCTGCCTCCAACGGTATGCGTGAGGGATAGAAGCGGCATCCCGACAAGCTCCTTAAGAGCTGTCGGGATACAGCGTATAGCCCGACCCCGCCTCAAAAGCGGGGGCACGCCCTATTTTCTTATTTTTTTATTGGTATATAATATCAACCGATTTCTCGTGAAAATAATTCCAATTCCGATAGATTTTATCGATCATACCTTGCCGGCTGATCTTTAGTTGGTATCGCCTTGAGAATAAATTGCCTCAAATGCTCTGTTGAAGTCTTCAAATCATCTTTGCGTAAGTACATCATATGCCCACTTCGATAGCCCTCCCATGAAATATTCCCTTTTAGCTTTCCATTAGGGTCAAGTTGCCACATATTATACTTGGCATTAAAATAGTCGCATGCGCCATCATAATATCCGGATTGGACTAATACATGTAAAAATGGATTCTGTGCCATGGCTGCTCTCAGGTTCATGCCCGTATTATTATTTTCTTGGTTCCAGGGATATACCGGTCCAAACATGTTATACTCCAGTTCTGTCTTGTACCCAAGTTCATCTCTCAAATACATATTGATAGCCGGCGTAAAGGCGTGTAGCCAGGTTGTCAGTTCGGCATTGTACTCAGGCCCATTACCTCCGTCCCGCGAGTCTATACCTAAATATCTTGAATCCAATCTCCCTATTGTATAACCTCTATCCCTGAGGAGCTCTTTCCAAAAGAAGTTGGTTTGTATAATTCCATTATTCTCTCGAATAACTTTTTCGTTGAGTCCGGAATAACGACTTACTTTTTTTATTAATTCTTCATATCTTTCTGATGGGATAGCGCTTCCAAGTACCAATGCCGGCAAATATTCTTCAATTGTATATTTTTCCACTTCCGGCAAGATATCGAGCAGGTCTTTTTTGAGCAAATCAGGTGCCAATGCCTTATGATACCATGCTGTAGCTGCATAATATGGCAGCATTAAGGCTTTACTAACCGGGCCATCTCTTTTAATTCCAAGATCTGTAGGTGACACCAGAATAACGCCATTCAAATACATCCAATGCCTCCCTTGCAACTCATAAGCCAAACCTGATACACGGGTCGTGCCATAACTTTCTCCGATGAGGAACTTAGGTGATGCCCAACGTTGATATTTATTGATAAAAGTATTAATCCAATCGGCAAGATACTTTACATCAGCATTCACTCCAAAAAACTTATCCTTTGGGAAATCCTTTTCAAAGGGTCTAGAAAATCCGGTATTGACAGGATCAACATATACGATATCGGCAACATCAATGATCGTATTAGGATTATCCTTCAGCCCATAAGGTTGTAATGGATACCCTTCATCATCTATGTGTAGTAGGCGCGGACCCGTATAGCCTAACATCATCCAAACAGAAGCTGTTCCCGGACCACCATTGAATGAAAATACTATTGGTCGGGAGGCCTTATCTGTGACATCTGTTCTCTCATAATAGGTATAGAAAACTCCCGCTATTGTTTTGCCGGATTCATCCCATACCGGCAATGTTGCGGCAGTGACTTGATACGGTATTGCCTTTCCTTTTACCGTTACCTGAGCTTTCTTTTCTACTTTATAATCATAATCTAAGCTGCGGTCAAACTTTCCTCCTTTGTCATCTTTTGACTTTGCTTTATCGTCCATTTTACCTTGCGCAATCATTGTAAGAGATAAAAATGCGCAGACAATAAACGTAAAAAAATGCTTCATATACTGATTTTAAAATTGTGAAACCAAATATAGAAATAAAAAATCACTTCATCATAATTGATCACTTACAAATAATACCGAAAGGACCTCTGTAATAGACCAATGACATTGGAGATAAATGGTTGGTTCCAAAATGGATGAAGTTTGAAACTTCAATTACATCACTTTGAATCCAAATTCCGCATTAGACAAATGCGCAATCGATTTACGACTCGTAGTCCTTGGTTTACAGAAACCATTGAAACGATTCGCACATCGGGATTAATCCTCATAATCAGCACTATACGGCTTTTCAAAACCTTTACTGCTGAATTCGGGTTGAAAAGTATTGCCAAATCACATTAGAGTAATTGGCATGTTCTAATTTTAAAACATTATTTGCAATAGTTTGGGGGTCTTCGCCCGGCTTAATGGGGATGGTTGATTGAAAAAGTATGTTTCCTTTATCGTATTCTTTATTCACAAGATGGATGGTTATACCCGTCTCAGAATGCCCCGATTGACTTACGGCTTCATGGACATAATGACCGTACATTCCTTTTCCACCAAATGCCGGCAACAGGGCGGGATGAATATTTAGGATTGAATCCGGAAATAAATCAATCAAATACTCCGGTATTAGGGCTAAATAACCGGCTAAAATTATTCCATCAACATGATATTGAGACAGCCTATCTTTTGTAAGTTGCCTATTAGCCATTTTAGCATTCGACCAATAGTAATTAGGTATCATGAAAGTATCCGCATGAGCTTTAACGCCGGCATTCTTTTTGTTATAGAGAATCAAAGCTATTTCAATTCGAGGATGGTCTTTGAAGAATTCAATTATTGCACGAGCATTACTTCCACTCCCTGAGGCAAATATAGCCAAATGCACTTTGTTCATAATTGGCCTTATCGGAGGTCAATAAACTTTTGTAATCCTGCCGGGTCTAATTTGGACATAATTTTATAAATATCCTGTTTTTCATTTTTCGGAGCGGGTTTAAATATTTGCACCAATTCATTTCCTTTATTTAATCCAAACACATTAATCATGAGAGAATTGACATAAGAATCATAAGATTTTTCAATACTTTTCATGGCATTGACGATATTTTTTCTTGAATCTTCCACATTGGAGGAAGCCATATCCAGTCCTTGACGATGATACTCGTAAAATCCTATTCTAAAGTCATTCAATTTAGGGCTTAAAAGATTTTCAATAAAGGAAGCACGGGATTTATTGAGTCCGGCTTTATTGGCTGACCAACCATAATCATCTCCATTAGATATACCTGTAGGTAAAGACCCCAAGACTGATTGGGCATGAGCATACATTGCATCTCCTCCTTTGTCGGCAAATGAATCTCTATCGAGGCCTAATATTATATATGCATAATAGCCTAAAATAGAAGTCAAATTATCGTTATAAGAATTAGGATTGAATATCAAAGCATTGCCCGGCTCATAAGAAAACAATGCTTTATCATCGATATATTGAAAAATGACGGTTTCATAATTGGTTCCATACACTGGGCGTACAGCCAATATGGCAATACTGAATATGAAATCTTTCTCTGATTGCTCTTTAACTAGGTTAAAATTAAGCGAAACCTTTATTCGTTCTTCATCTTTTACTTCAATATCAGTAAATCGTTGATTATTTAGAAACTCTGTAACACTTTTTTCAAAATTTTTGAAGACGGCAGGATCTGCTATTTGGAGAGTAGGTGTATTCACTTTTACCGTAAAAGCTATTTCCTGACTAAAAGACTGATAACCAATCGAAGACAGAATGAAAATAAAAAGAAATCTGTAATTCATATTCTAGTTAACGAAATTTAAAACAATTTGATTATCTCATCCAATATTAAATTGGCAATTTGATCTTTAGGCAACAATTGAGTTTCCATAATTTTGCCATTTTTATTATAAATAGTAATTTTATTGGAATCAGTTCCAAATGTTGCTCCTTTATCCCGGGTTGAATTTAAAACAATAAGATCAAAGTTCTTTTTCTTTCTTTTTGCGATAGCGTTATCCTGTTCATCATTTGTTTCAAGAGCAAAACCAATATTAAGTTGATTGCTTCTTTTAAGTTCTCCCAAGGATTTAGCAATATCAACTGTTTTTACCAGCTGCAAAGTCATTTTATCTTCTTGCTTCTTTATCTTATTTTCTTCCGTAATGGCAGGACGATAATCAGCAACAGCAGCTGCAAAAATGGCAATATCGCAAGAGGGATAAGCATCAAGGCATGCACCATACATCTCTTCTGCTGTTCTTACTTTATGAATATTGATATTCGGTGAGTCCAGAACATGTTCAATCACAGGACCTAAGACAAGTTCAACTTGTGCGCCTCTGTTGACACATTGCCTTGCTAAGGCCAAGCCCATCTTACCACTAGAAAAATTGCCGATAAACCTCACCGGATCAATATTTTCGTATGTAGGTCCAGCTGTAATCAGTATTCGTTTTTCTTTTAGATCTGTAGCATTATTGAAATGATTGCTTACAAAATCGAAAATACTCTCAGGTTCCGCCATCCGGCCTTCGCCCATGAGTCCGGAAGCGAGAAAACCATTTTCAACAGGCACTATAACCTTTCCATGTTGTTGTAATTGAGATATGTTTTGTTTTGTGGTCGGATGTTGCCACATTTCGAGATCCATTGCCGGAGCAATAAAAACAGGACATCGAGCACTTAGGTAAACGGCATCCAACATATTATTGCAAATGCCATGAGCTAAGTGTGCCAACGTATTGGCTGTGGCGGGGGCAATAATCATTAAGTCCGCCCATAATCCTAATTCAACATGTCCATTCCAAGAGTGGCCATCATGTATTGAGTCATAGACTTGATGATTGCTTAAGGTGGAAAGAGTTGTAGGAGTAATAAAATCGGTTGCTGACGGTGTCATAACAACTCTGACTTCAGCGCCGTTTTTAATCAATAATCTGCAAAGGATAGCCGATTTATATGCAGCTATGCTTCCACTGATTCCTAAAACAATTTTTTTACCCAGTAACTTCATCGATTAAAAGAATTGGATTACCTGGCAATGAGAGTTCATTACTCTTGATCTACCTCTTTGTATCTAAAAGATAGTTCATCATTGATATACTCCTCTGTAGCTATTATTGCGGGATTGGGCAATTTTTCATAAAACTTGGAAATCTCAATCTGCTCCTTATTTTCCTGAATTTCTTCTATTGTATCTGATGAAACAGTGAATTCTTCCAATTTTGCATTCAGCTCTTTTTTGATCCCCACCTGTAATTGTCGAGCTCTACCCGAAATAACACAGATAGCTTCGTAAATATTACCGGTTTTAGCGGCCATAGATTTAATATCTCTTGCGTGGCTATTAGGATCGATTCCCTGCACCTTTGTCTTGATGTCCGTCATTTTCCAGTTTTTTAATATTTTCTTTGGTTTGTTTTAATATACTATTTACTTCCTTCAAGTCTTTACTTTTGAAGAATTTACTTTTGAACAATTCAGCGGCGACTAAAGTTTCCTGATATCGATCAAGTTTTTTCGAATAAATACTATTTTCTGCCAAAGTATAATTCGCTTTCACTATATAATATCGAATTTGTTCAATATTATCTGAGTCAGGGAAGTCTTTCAACATGTTGTTAAAAGTGATGGATGCCGATTGGTATTGTTTTAAATTATAATACAGCAAGCCTTCCTCAAAAGCCTTCTTTTCTAGTTTTGCTCTAAGTTCATCTATCAACTTGTTGGATTCTTTCAGCCGTTCACTTTTTGGAAAAGTATTTACAAAAACTTCCAATTCACTAATAGCTTTTAATGTATAAGTTTGATCCAACTTATAATCAGGACTTTGTAGATAATTTGAATAAGCAGACATAAAAGCTGCTTCTTCCCTTAAAGAACTTGTAATATAAGTATTGGCGAAATTCTGGAAATAAGAGGATGCTAAGATATAGTTGCCCTGATAGTAATGAGTATAAGCATATTTCACATACAAATCTTCAGCTTCCTTTTTACCACGATATCGTCCCAAAATCTGCTCTATCAAATTTTGAGCTTTGTAATAATCCTTTTTGTTATAATACTCTAAAGCTTTCTTATAGACAAGCTCTACATCGTTACTAGCCCGAAGTTTTTCATATTCTGACTTACATGAAGTCAGCAATATACAACCCAAACAAAACAAGAGAATCAGGTTCTTTTTTAACATAAGTGCGCAAAGATAATGTATGTATTTGAAATTCAAAGTGAAAAATTTATTTTCCTTGATATATTTATTTCGATTTCTTTAAACCCGAATTCGTATTAGAGGAAAAAATATTGACTATAAGAGGAATTTGGGTTACATATAACAACGACAATATAATATTAAATATTGAGAAATAATTCACCTATAACTTCATTTTGCCTTCTACATAACGCCCAACATAAACTCTGTATGATATGCATGAGAAGATTGTTGCCTACTTTTTCTTACTTTTTTTACAAATTTATTTAAATTAATCCCAACATAGAAAGATCCGGATTTTAACTGTTCCCTACTCCTGAAAGTTCGAACATCATCAGTGCCAATGGTCAAAAATGAAAGATTAACCCCTGCCCCCAGCCGAAATCCAGTCCATTGGTTGTATGAAAAAGGAACTAAAATATTGAGCATCCGAAAGGTTAACTCCGGTACAAGACCTATCTGAAAGGCTTCAGGACTCCATTGAACTAAAGGGGTAGAAAAATAAAAATGCAATCTACCATAATTCATAAATCCACACCCCAATGTAAATTGTAAGTTAGTTGGAGTATATGAAACGCCACCGGATTTTTGTTTGTGACTATTTTCAGGACTTTTTGTAATATAATATTCAAAACTATCTATCAATTGATCAAATCCTTCAAACTTATCAAATTTTCCAAAGGATAATATTGTCGGCGTATTAATAGTAATTTCGCCTGATTTCATATCATTTCCATACCATATAGCTCCAAAGTCGGTCAAAGAAATTCCACCACGGAAGAAACTCACTTGTGGATAATTTAATTGTCGATTAAAAAAAACTCCCAAATCACCTCCAATTCCATTGCCACCTATTTTTATTTGCTTAAACTCCTCAGGGCCGTTATGAGAATATTGATAGATAAGTTTTAGATTTGATGCCTGAACTTCATCTCTCTTCAGAAAGTAAAGGCTTTCAATTGGAGCATCACTTGTCATGCTAAAGTGCGCTAAGCTTCCAATATATCTCAAAGTCCCACCAATGCTAAATCGAGTTTTCGGATCAATTTTATATTCATAAGCACCATTAAGCCCTATTTTGACAATAGCATCTCCAAATCCATTAAACTTATTCACTTGAATTTCGTCTGAACTTGAATATTTTCTATAAGGCCCATAGGTAATCTGTCTTGGGTAGTTATTGACTCCACCAAAAGCTTCAATCCCTGAAGTAACGCCCCAGTTAAACCCACTTTCCTCCCGTTTATAAAAACCGGGACCGGTATATTTCCAGGATGTAGAAAAATATATTTTAGTCAAATCCGTCTCATTTAGTTTCATCTCGTAACCTACTAAATCACGATCTATACCGACAGCCGGGTCAAAACCCAGCTTTTTAAATTGCAATTCGGGAACAGATACATCACCCATATTAAAAATCAAGTCAAAAAAACTCTTGTTCAAAAAGTATCCGAAGTTGTTATTGTAATCTATCGTAGCTGAACCAACATTTATAGAGGAATTTAAATCAGGATTAAACAAATATGCAGGATTGAGTGAAATGGCAGCTTGTACATCATGCCCATTTATGGCATACCAAGGAAGGGATTGTGCTTTTAAAAAATTGACAAAAACACAAGTCAACATCCAAATAGAAAAAAACAATTTCATTTTAAATAATTAAAAGGCAGTAATTAATAGTTTACAAATATAATTAATATGTTTGAATTCATACCATTATTTAAAAATATTTTTGTAAGAAATAATATGTTACTTTTGCAATAAAGAAAATCTGTTAAAATCATAAAAAATGAAAATAGCTGTTTTTCCCGGTTCATTTGACCCCATAACTATTGGGCACTATGATTTAATAATCAGGTCTTTATCTTTATTTGACAAGGTTATTGTCGCTATAGGCACCAACAGTGTCAAGTCTTATTTGTTCCCTCTTGAGACAAGGATTGAATGGCTTAGAGAAGTATTTAAAGGAAATGAAAAAATTGAAATAGACCATTTTGAAGGCTTAACAGCGAATTATTGTAAAAAAATTAATGCTAACTATTTAATCAGAGGGCTTCGAAACTCTTCTGATTTTGAATACGAAAAAACAATTTCGCAAGTTAATCATATTTTAACGGGAGGGTTAGAAACGATTTTTCTGATCAGCGCACCTAATTTTTCACACATAAGTTCAACTATTGTCAGGGAAGTAATTAAAGGTGGCGGTGATGTTGAACCATTTTTACCCAAAGGAGTTAAAGTAAAGTAATCAGATGTTGTAAACCTTCATTTGTTACTATATAGTTATCAAAAAAGACTGAAATAAAATAATTTAATCTTTATATGTCAAACAGTATCTATAAAACGCCAACCCCGATTAATGAAGTCGTGCGATCTTATGCCCCGGGCACATCAGATAGACAACTAATTAAAGCCGCTTTGGCAGAAGCAAAAAGCAAGGCTTATGATATACCCATGATTATTAATGGTAAAGAAGTTCGTACTGATAACTTAGTTGACTTGCATCCACCTCATGAAACGAAACACACTTTAGGTCATTATCACAAAGGTGACGAAAGTCATGTAAAAGCGGCTATTGAGGCTGCTTTAGCGGCAAAAGACAAATGGGCATCCTTATCGTGGGAGCATCGTGCATCTATATTTTTGAAGGCTGCAGAATTAATAGCAGGTCCATATCGAATGAAGATTAATGCAGCTACAATGCTTGGTCAGTCTAAGAATATTTTTCAGGCAGAGATAGACAGTGCTTGCGAGCTGATAGACTTTCTAAGGTTTAATGCGTATTATATGACTGAAATATATAAAGTTCAACCGGACTCCTCCAGTGGGATATGGAATCGTCTTGAATGGAGACCTTTAGAAGGATTCGTATTTGCACTTACCCCATTTAATTTCACAGCTATTGCAGGCAACTTACCGAGTTCTCCGGCTATGATGGGCAATACAGTGGTGTGGAAGCCATCTGAAACACAGATTTTTGCTGCACATGTAATAATGGAAGTCTTTAGAGAAGCAGGATTACCGGATGGTGTGATCAACCTTGTATTTGTATCCGGTGCTGTAGCTGGCGATGTAATTTTTAGTCATCGTGACTTTGCCGGGCTTCACTTTACCGGTGGAACAAACACATTCAACACGATTTACAGAAAAATTGCCAGTCATCTGGACGACTACCGTTCATATCCAAGGATAGTTGGTGAGACCGGTGGTAAGGACTTTGTCATGGTACACCACACAGCTAATCCAATAGAGGTGGCAACTGCTTTATCCAGAGGTGCATTTGAATACCAGGGGCAAAAATGTTCTGCTGCCTCTAGAGCGTATATTCCAAAATCATTATGGCCTGCAGTGTTGGAAAGGTTGAAAGTGGATCTCAATTCAATGAAAATTGGAACAACAGAGGATTTTTCTAATTTTATCAATGCCGTGATAGATAAGAAAGCCTTTGATTTTATTACTAAATACATTGACAATGCTAAAAACTCAACTGATGCAAAAGTCGTAATCGGAGGTGAATATGATTCCAGCGAAGGTTATTTCATCCGCCCTACTGTTATCGAAACAACCAATCCAAAATACGATACTCTTTGTACTGAACTTTTTGGCCCTGTACTTACAGTATTTGTATATGAAGATGACCAATATACCGAAACCATGAAGCTATTAGACGAGACTTCTGATTATGCTTTAACGGGTTCTATTTTTGCCAAAGATCGCTATGCCATCGACCAAGCAGTCAAAGCACTTGAGAACAGTGCGGGCAATTTTTATATCAATGATAAGCCAACTGGTGCCGTTGTTGGTCAACAACCATTTGGTGGAGCTCGTGGATCAGGAACAAATGACAAAGCCGGTTCTGTGTTAAACCTTTATCGATGGGTCTCAGCAAGGACAATAAAAGAGACGTTTGTGCCGCCGATAGATTACAGATACCCTTTCTTAGGAGAGGAATAATTATAAAAAAGGCAGTTAATTAGTCGTCCCTTAAGAACAAATAAATAATTGAATATCAGACAAATAAATACAAATAAATTATGAAAATAATGCAAGAAATCGTATATTTATGACTAGAATCTTGCAAATTAAAAAAAATGATACCACGAAAAAAGGATCCTAATCTTCTGAATATGTTTTCCCATTTTGAGGATATATTGAATCACACACACCCGTTGTTTACTTTAGCCCAAAAGGTGAGATGGTCTATATTTGAAGAAGCCTTTTTACCGCTGTATAGCCAGGATGCGGGGCGACCGGCAAAATCTATCAGGTTGATGGTAGGATTGTTGATACTCAAGCATATTCGCAATGTCTCAGATGAAAGCGTGGTAGAACAATGGAGCGAGAACAATTACTACCAGTATTTTTGTGGTGAGACATCCTTTGTTGCAGGAGTGCCTTGTGAGGCATCAGAATTAGTACATTTTCGAAAAAGAATAGGAGAAACAGGAATTGAATTAATTTTAAAAGAAAGTATTCGAATCAATGGNGATGACAGNAATGACAGCAATGTAAACATAGATACGACTGTCCAGGAAAAGAACATCACATTTCCCACAGATGCAAAGCTTCACAAGAAAATCATTGATAAGTGTAANAGAATAGCGGATAATGAAGGAATTTCATTGCGACAGTCTTATACTCGAACACTAAAGAAATTGTCGGTCGATCAGCGATTCAGGAATCATCCGAAGAATAAGGCAAAGGCAAAGAAAGCGGATAAAAAAGTAAAAACGATTGCGGGGAGATTGGTACGAGAGATAGAAAGAAACCTTGCGCCAAGATCTATCTATCAAATTGATTTAGATTTATTCAAACGCATTTTAGCACAAACAAAGCAATCAATCAATAAAATCTATTCCCTTCATGAGCCGGATGTATGTTGTATTTCGAAGGGNAAAGANCATAAGAAGTATGAATTTGGTAACAAGGCATCAATTGTAAAAACAGACACCGGAGTAATAGTGGGAGCATTAGGCTTTCGAAATGAATATGATGGGCATACGCTGGAACCCGCATTAGAGCAAGTTCTAAGGCTTACGGGCCAACTCCCTAAAAAAGCAAAGGTGGACAGAGGTTACAGAGGCAAAAAACAAATAGGTCAAACAGAAATAATGATACCATCAACACCCAAAAAGAGTGACACATACTACCAAAGAAACAAAATAAGTAAAGCACATAAGAAAAGGGCAGCGATAGAACCAATAATCGGACATATCAAGGCAGACCACCGATTAAACCGTAACTTTTACAAGGGAATCGTAGGCGACAATATCAATATTATGCTTGCAGCAGCAGCATTTAATTTCAAAAGGATGATGAATAAATGGAAATCATCTTTTTGGCTCTATTTTAAAAAGCAGTTTTCTTCGATTTTTGACTTTATAATTTTTCCCAATAAAATAAATTGGTCTTTTTAGTTCCTATTTTTTGCCTCTTTTAAAAGTAAATTTATATTTTTAAGGCACGACTATTTA
>Ga0056910_1001465_pt1 | contig 11982 bp, 10 predicted proteins | sample EBPBio232012_DNA_FD_55021 | JGI IMG/M metagenome (GOLD analysis project Ga0056910, IMG submission 55021) | Wastewater treatment Type I Accumulibacter community from EBPR Bioreactor in Madison, WI, USA - Reactor 1_1/23/2012_ DNA | ecosystem: Engineered > Bioreactor > EBPR > Anaerobic-Aerobic >... | reverse complement strand
TGGCCGGCGTTTGCGCAGGCAGCACGGGCGCGACTGATGCGGCCGCGACGGGTGCTGGCGCTGCCTCTTCCGCGATCTTCGCCTGACCACCGACATGGAGCGCCGACGGTACGCGACGAACCTGCAGCGAACCGCAGTCCGGGCAGCTGATCAGGGAACGCGACGACTGGCTGTCGAAATCCTCGCGCGACTGGAACCAGCCTTCGAAGCGATGCTCGTGCTGACAGGAAAGGTCGAAAATGATCATCGGAAACCAGGGCAGAGGGCCGGCGGTGAAAGGGTCGTGCCCGGAGCCGGGATCGAACCGGCACAGCCGCAAGGCCGAGAGATTTTAAGTCTCTTGTGTCTACCTATTCCACCATCCGGGCGCGGCGGCCAATTATACCTGCCCCGAAATGAAAGAAAGGGAAAGTGCGTGGCGCACTTTCCCTTCGCTGTCTGGAGCGGGAGAAGAGTCTCGAACTCTCGACCTATACCTTGGCAAGGTATCGCTCTACCAACTGAGCTACTCCCGCTTGGAAGCATTTCTGGCGCCGCGTCGTGCGTCCGGGAGACCCGGCGCGAAGCGCAGGATTCGCGACAACCAGCGCCGCGCATTATCCGCATGCCTGCTGACGCTGTCAACCCGTATCGTGCGGCACTGCGGTACACGACGGGCGCTGCGGCGGCCGGCTACGGCAGCGGTTCGGTGACGAAGGCTATTTTCACCAGGCCGGCGCGCTGGGCGTCGGCGAGAACCTCGGCGACGCGCTCGTAGCGCGTTCCGCGGTCGGCGCGCAGGTGCAGCTCGACCTGCCCGTCGCCGGCGCTGATGGCGAGCAAACGCGCGGCCATCTCGCTGCGCTCGACGGGCTGGCCGTCGATGAAGACGTCGCCGGCGGCATCGATGGCCACCGACAACACCCGCGGTGGATCATCGAGCCTGCTGGCATCGACGCGCGGCAACTCGATCGGCACCGCGTCGTGAAAGAGTGGCGCGGTGATGATGAAGATCACCAGCAGCACGAGCATCACGTCGACCAGCGGCGTGGTATTGATTTCCGCCATCGGCTGGCTGCTGCCACTGTTTTCGAACGAACCAAAGGCCATTGTGCCCTCCCTTGCTCAGCCGCTGCGCCCGCCACGAACGACGCCCAGATCGACCAGCTTGTCGCCCGGCCGCCCACGCAGACCGGTGGTCAGGTAGGCGTGCAGGTCGTGCGCAAAGCCGTCCAGCCGAGCCAGCGTCAGGCGATTGCCGCGGGTGAAGGCGTTGTACGCAAGCACCGCCGGAATGGCCACGAAGAGGCCGCCGGCGGTCATGATCAGCGCCTCGCCGACGGGACCGGCGACCTTGTCGAGGACCACCTGCGTGGCCCCGGAAAGGCCCACCAGCGCGTGGTAGATTCCCCACACGGTCCCGAACAGGCCGATGAACGGTGCCGTCGACCCTACCGAGGCGAGAAAGGTGAGCCCGGATTCGATACTCGCCTGCGCGTCGACGATCTGGCTGCGCAGCGAGCGGGTGACGAACTCGCTGACGCTGACTCCGGCGCCGATGCCGCGATCCGAGTGCTCGCGATGCAGACCCGCGGCGTTGGCGCCGGCGACCGCCATGCTGGTGAAAATGCCGGTCCTGTCCTGACCGCGGATCGCCTCGATCGCCGCCGGCAGGCTCGGCGCCCCCCAGAACGACGCCAGCGCGCGTGCATGACAACGCTTGGCCTGCCAGACGGCGTGCGCCTTGACGGCGATCACGTACCAGCTGACCACCGACAGGAGGACCAGCAGTATGGCCACTGAATGCGTCACCAGATCGCCCTGCGCCCAGAACTGCGCCAACCCCAACTCCATTCGCATAATGCCTTCCTGTCCTAATCCTGCAGATTGAATTGTAACGGCACCAGCACCGACGACTCGATTGCCGCGCTCCCACGGCGGGCGGGAACGAATCGCCAGCGTTCGACGGCGTCCATGGCCGCCTCGTCCAGGCGCCGAAATCCGCTCGCCTGTTTGATCTCGACGCTCACCGGCAGGCCCTCGGCACTGACTACGACGCGCAGAACGACGCGCCCCTCCTCGCCCAGGCGGCGCGACGCCGCCGGATAGAGCGGACGCGGATTGCGCAGATAGTCGGCGTCGAAACGAGCGCCGACCACCGCGGCAACCGGCGCCGGCGCCGGAGCCGGTGCAGCTTCCACTCCTGGCGACGGCGCCTGCGGCGCGGCGGCGACAGAAGTCGTCGCCGGCGCCGTCGCGGCCGCCGTGAGCAGCGGCGGCGAGATTCTTCTTGCCGGCGCCGCCAGAACCGGTGCCGGCTTCGGCCGAGCGGGCTTTCTTACTGGTTTGGCAGCCTTCGGCGCAGGGGCCGCCACCGGCGGTTGCACGTTTTCTGCCGGCGCCGCGATCCTGGTCGGCTCGGCAACCCGCAGCGGCGGCGGGCGAAGTTCCAGCACGCGAACGCTCAGCGCCGGCAAGGCCGCCGCAGGGCTCTGCCGGCTGACCACGCCAAAAGCGACAAACAGCCCGGCCAGGTGTACGCCCAGCACGACGACGACGAACACGGCCAGACGCCAGGCGGAAGGCCGCCGTTCTGGCGGCAGTTCGAAGTACGCGGAAGGGGAATGCGTCGGGCGCGGAATTTCGCTCAAAGTCGGTCGGCTTTCAGCGTGAACCGAAAGGTGAGGTGAAGGGCGACATTCTATGCCGACGCGCCCGTATCCGGCTGCGGCATTTGGTCCCAGCGCCTTGCTCGGCGACCGGTGAAGCCCGGCGAACGACCCTGGTCGGCGATCAGGCGGCAGGCGACGGCGAACCCTGCTCGCCTGCCGGGCGGCTCATGGCCAGCCTAATGCGTGATGACCCGCGGCAGGTCCTTGGCCTGCCCCACCCAGTCCTCAACCTGCGCCAGGCCTGGCACCTGGCGAACGAGCTTCTTTTCCTCGTTCACCTCAGCCATTCTTGCGTGCAGGTTGGCCGCGTTGCGCTGCGCGAGCTCGGGAACCGTATCGACGCCGGCGCATTCGAGAAGGTCGGCATACTGGGTGCTGACGCCCTTGATTCTCGACAGGTCGGCGCGATTGGCCCAGCCGAGCAGGAGTTTTTCGCTGATCCCCGTTTTCTCCGCAGTTTCCTTGCGCCCGCTTTTTTGGCTGCATGTCGTCAACAGGCTCTCCAGCGAAGCGATTCCCGCCTCGGCAAGCTTGGCCGCGTAGGCCTCGCCAATTCCTTCGATTTCAGTCAGTTTTGCCACGTCCTTGTCTCCTTGGATGGTTGATTGATGACCTGCGCGGTCCCTGCCGCCTGCCTTAAATCGACTTGCTCGAGCGCTGCGCTGGTGATCGAGAAGTGCAAGGCGAAGTGGTGGCGGCGAACGCCGCGCTTGCAGCGACACGATAGACGGTGCCGAGGGCATTGTAAGGCCGGGCCAACGCTTGTCAAAAAACTGCAGCGCGCCGACGGCCAGAAAGCGGCTCGCGCAGGGTCAGGAAACGCGTCACAGGCGACGACCCATTGCAGTCCGTGCACGATCTGTCAAGATCGAACTGCCCGCCTGTCATTGGGCACGCGCCGTCGATGCGCAAGCCTTGCGTTGCCCCTTCAAGCAGCCGCTTTTCGTTCCCCACTCGCGCGGAGACGACCCATGCCCACCCCCGTCATGCCCACCGATCTGAAACTGGCGGTCAACGCCTTCATGGCCGACCACCGCGCGCAGCTCGCCCTCGCCGAGAGCAAGGCGCAGCTGAGCGAACTCGGCGCCTTCGGCCGCAGCCTGCGGCTGTCCGGTAATGCCCAGGCCCCGCTCGCCGAGCAACAGCAGGGGGCCAGGACGGCGCTGGAGTGGATGATGAAGGTCCCCGAAGCGCTGCTCGACAATGACGCCGCGCCCCTGGTCGAACCCGCGTCGCTGAACCTGAAAGCCGCCCACCTGGCCGTGCAGGATGGGCTGCAGGTGCTGACCCTGGGCGTAAAGGCCCTGCTTGGCGCCGGCACGCCACCCGCCGGCAAGGCGCCGCAAGCACTCCTGCAGCTGGCCTTCGGTGCGGATGCGGCGTCGATCGCCCTGCGCAGGCCTCTGCTCGACCGCAAGGCACCGGGTTTGCCGCCCGCACCGGGGCTCGACCACCCCGGCCTGGCGGGACTTCCCGACATCGACCGGCTGGTACGCGAGGGGACGCTGCGCGAGCTGGTACGCACCTTCGCCGAGTGCGGCTACGCCGCGCAAATGGAGAGTGACTGGGTCGACCATGTGCTTCCCTTCGCTCGAGTGACCCGGTTGAAGGCCGATCCGCCGTGTGCCGGTGGCCAGCTGCATATCAGCTACGAGCGCTTCGGGCTGCAGCCGCCCGCCATCGACCAGGTGGCCGACATCGTGGTCGCGTTGCCCACACGCAACGGCTGCACCCATGTCAGCCTGCGGCAACTCGATCCCGACTTCTTCGACCCCCGGCGCTGGCGCGACGCAGGCACCCTCGCCTTGCCTCTGCCGGCGGACGTGGTCGGTGGTGCAGTGGGATTCTTTTCACTGCCACCGCCCTTCGCCAGTGGTGGTCCGTGCACCGGCGGCAGCCTGGCCACGGCGGCGGGCATGTTCCAGAGCGTCATGGCCAAGCACGCGGGAGACGCCTATGCGCTGCAATTCGCTCAGCAGGTGGTGGACCTGGCCAACCGCGCCGAGGCCGGTCGCCACCGGCCGCTGCCCTGTGCCGTGCTGCAGCGCGACAGGCTGAACCTGCTGAGCGCCGGCGCAGCGATCATCAACGGCTTCGTCGTTGTCGAGCGGGGCAACGTCCACCCGCGCGGAAGCGTCACTCTCGAGTGGTCCACTTTCAATGCCCAGCGCGTGGAGATTTTTGCGCGCGACGTGGCCGGCTCGGAAAACGAGCACCAGTTACCGCCTGTCGGCGCGCTGCTGGCCCCGCACGGGCGTATCGTGCTGCCGGTGCCATGCACCCGGCGCTGGGAGGCCGAGTACGTGCTGCTGGCCAGCAACGACAACGGCTGCACGGCACAGCCGGCGCAGGCCACGGTCAGACTGCAGAGCGGCTTCAGCGACTACCGCGTCGGCTGCGCCCGGGCGAGCGTCACCGACCGCCGCAAGGGCCTGGGCATGGCCGGCTTCGCCTACAAGCGCCAGACGACATCCGGTGACGTGCTCAGCGAGCAGTTCGCACGCGCCTTCGTGGTCGAGGAAAACAGTGCCGCTCCGAATCGGCAGCGCCTGATCATGGTCGTGGCCGACATCTGGACGTGCACCCAGATCGTCAAGCGCGAAGTGATCCGGCGCGTCAACGAGCGTTTCAACCGGCCGACCAACGACCCGGTAGTGAGCATGGACAACCTCCTGATCGCCGGCACGCACACCCACGCCGGACCGGGTGGCTATTCGGAATACCTGCTCTACAACCTCACGGTCGGCGGCTTCGAGCAGGGGGTCTTCGAGACCATCGTCACCGGCATCAGCGATGCGGTGACGCATGCGCTGACGGTCACCGCCCCCGGGCGCATCTACATCAACGCCGCCGAACTGCCCGACGTCGGCGCCAACCGCTCGTTTGCCGCCTACCAGCGCAACCCCGAGTACACCGCGGGCGCCGGACCCGAGCAGTGGACCGACCGCGAGATGCTGCTCCTGAAGTTCGTCGTTGACGAGAACAACCGTGGCCGGCAGCGGCCGATAGGGGCGCTCAACTGGCATGCCGTCCATCCCACCAGCCTGGGCCAGTTCAACCGGCGAATCTCGGGGGACAGCAAGGGGCACGCCGAGCTGGCCTTCGAAGCCGATATCCAGAACCGGCCCGACTGGCGTGGCGGCAGCTTCGTCGCCGCCTTCGGCAACGGCTGCGCTGGCGACGTGTCGGGCAACCTGGAACTCGATGCGCAGGGCAACGAAACCTCGTTCAAGCCGCTGGGCGGCGAGTTGGTGCTGCTCGACGTGCTGCCGCCAATGCTCGGCAAGGAACCACCGGACGGTGGCGTGTTCCCGCCTCTGTTGCGCGCACCCGACGCCTGGACGCGCGACCAGGAGCGCATGCGCCTGCTCGGCGATCGCCAGTACCAGCACGCCATCAAACTGTTCGACAAGGCGACGACCGAACTCACCGGCCCGCTTGCCTGCACCAGCCTGTTCCTCGACATGGCCCGCGGCATACCGATCGTCGGGCTGCCCGGCGAGCGCACCTGGGCGGCTGCACTGGGCGTTTCCTTCGGCGCGGGCAGCACCGCCGACAGCATTGCCTACGCCACGGTCGGCCCGCTGGACATCGACGCGGCGATCGTCGAAGGCATGACCCGCGCCGAGTTCACTAGCGGCGGCATCCAGGCCTGGAGCACGGGGCTGTTCCTGCTCGGCACGCAGGCCCCGGCGCTGGCGCTGGCGCTCTCGTCGGGAATCGTGCCGGCGGGACCGGCACTCAGCGTTCTGCTGCAGGCCATCGCCCTGATGCCGGGGATGCCTCTGGCACGCTCGTATTTCTTTGCCAGTCTGGCCCCGCTGCTGCTGCCCGGAGAGGCCAACGCGCAACGCCCGGTCGTGCCTGGCAAGGTGACCGAATGGGAGATGCCGATGCCGGACAGCCTGGACGCCGCCTTCGTGACCGGTCACGGCGACAAGCCGGTGATGTTTCCGGTCGGGCTGAGCAAGCTGCGCTCGCGTCCCGAGGCGGGCGGCGCGTGGACCAGCGTGGACTGCCCGATGGTCCCCAACGTGGTGCCCCTGCAATTGCTGCGCATCGGCAGCCTGGCCGTGGCCGCGGTGCCGGCGGAGTTCACCGCCACGTCCGGGCGACGGCTCAAGCAGCGACTGCACCAGGCCTTCGCCGGCAAGCTCAGCCACGTCGCGGTGTCCAACTACAGCAACGGCTACTCCGGCTACGTGGCGACCAGGGAGGAGTACGGCGCCCAGCACTACGAAGGCGCGTCCACCCTGTACGGCCCGCACACGCTGGACGCCTACCTGCAGACTTTCGCGGCCCTCGCTGTTCGCCTGCAGGGCGGCAACGTGCCCATCTTCGGCGCCAGCGCGCCCTTTGTCGCGCCGGCGATCTACCGCAAGCAGGGCGCGGCCAGCACGCCCTGAGGCAACGGCCGCCGGCGCCTCAAAGCGCCGCCGGCGGCGTCGCCGCGGCCACCTGGCGGACCACCGAACTGACCATCTCGGCCCAGGGGTTGAGGTTGCGCGGCAGGTAGTCGCAGGGGCCCCAGGCCTGCCAGCCCCTTTCGATTCCCGGCGGCAGGCACTGGCGCCGATTCTGGCACAGCTGCAGGCGCTGGGCCATCAGCTCGCGTTGCCGCTGCAACTCGATACGCACCAACTCGAGAGCCTCCGGACTGGCGGCAAACTGGATTTCAACCAGGCCCACGTCGGGTGGGCAGGCGCCGTTGGCGAGGAACGACTGGCGCCAGCTGATCAGCCGCGAGCGCACCCACTGGCTGCTGTTGTCGCGCAGATAGCGGCGCAGGGAAGCGTCTTCCTGCAGCTCTTCGTAGGCGCGCAGGTAACCATAGTCGCGGTTTATCTGCACCAGGCCCGCCTCGATCTGGAAGGTGCTGCACACCTCGATCAGCGGCTCGATCACGCGCACCGGCACACCCCAGCCGGCATAGGGTGCGAGCTGGCGCCGTTCGCCGGAGTCGAACAACAACTCGAAGCTGCGCGCGCCGATATCCTTGAGCACCGCCCGGTCGAAATTCTCCACCGCCGGCCTTGGACTGGCAAGGATGGCGATCACTTCGTCGGCGCCGGCCTGGAGCGCGGCCTCGATGGGGATGTTCTCGGTCACCCCGCCGTCGCTGTAGTGCGCGCCGTCGCCAAGGCGCACCGGCGCAAAGGCCACCGGGATCGACGCCGATGCCTGCAGGGCGCTGATCAGGTCGTTGTATGCGCGGCCGCTGGCAAAGGCACCGGTTTCGGTGACGTATTCGGTGGCCCCGGTATCCAGGCTGGTGACGGCGACGCGCAGCTTGATTCCCGAGCTGGCAATCCGCGCCGGCTTGACCGAGGCCTGCAGCTTGCCCAGCACCGGGTCGAGGAGGAGCAGCGAGCGACTGTTCACCAAGGCCTGTGTGGCCTGGATGATCTTGCCCACGGTCAAGCCGATACGCAAGGCTTCATTGACGATGTTGCTGACGGTAAACACCACCCCCGCACCGCCCATGTTGCCCAGCTGCGACGCCACGCCGTTGAAGGCCGAAGCGACCATGTCCAGGGTTTGCGCCGTCGGTGACGGCGTCGGATGCCAGGCCAGCATGCGCTCCAGGTTGACGTTGTCGAGCAGCCGCAGGCCTTCGCTGCCGAGGTTGCGCAGCAGGCTGCGCAAGGGTCCGCTGAGAGAGAAGAAATCGGCCGGCGTACGCAGGCTGGCCCACAAGGCTTCGAGCTCGGCGAGTCCGTTGGCACCCTCGGCGATCTTGGCGGCGTTGAGCGCGCCCACCGAGGCACCGCTGACGATGTCCGGGCGCAGCCCGTAGGCGTCGACCAGGCAGCGCATGGCGCCGACCTCGAAAGCGCCTTTGGCGCCGCCGCCGCCCAGCGCCCAGGCGCTGCGGCTGCGCATCTCGACGGCCAGCTCGGCGCTGACGCTGCCACAGGAGTTGCTGGCGGTAAGGATGTAGCGTCCGCTCCACGCCCCGCTGCCGCGCAAGGGGGCAAAACGGTGCGCCCCCTGTTCGGCAAGCGTTCCCGGCACCGTCGGCAGTTGCCGCGGACCCGCCTTGCGGATGCTCACCGTGTCGGCGTTGACCACGTGCCAGTCCAGCACCAGCTCGCTGCTTGGACGCAGCAACACGGGATTGCTCTGGTTGCCCGTAAAGGCCACCACGTACGGCTTGCCACCGCGAAACCAGTTGCCCTGCGTCGGCGTGATGGCCGCGCTGTGGAACGAATCCAGGGCCTGCATCAGGTCTTGCATGCCTGCCGCCGCCTTGGGCCCCAGGCAGTGGGCGACCTCTCCCGCAAAGGCCTGCGCTGCCGGCCCCACCAGTTCACCGGCCTCGGCATTGCCGTCGACAAAACCCACCGCCCCGACGCCGACCTGCGCCGGGGCGGTGGCGCGAATCAGCGTATCGCTCCAGTCGCTGGCCGGCACGCTCACGACGACGTTGCCGGAGCTGCTGGGGAACACCAGCGAACGACCCGCCGGCTGCGGCTGGCCAAAACCGTGCCCGTGGATTTCGACCCGCGTACCCGGGCANCCACGCGCTGGCGACAGGCGCTCGATCACCGCCCCGCCCGCTTCGCGCGGCGCACTGCTCAGCGCCGCGCCGAGCTGGTGCATGGCTTTGTACACCCCGACCAGGCAGGTGTTGCCGAGCAGCTTCTGGTAAGGGATCAAGGGCATCTCCGGCGTCCCCAGCTTGGGCAGCCCGGGCATCGGAAAGGCAAGCCGGCCGAGCAGGCCCTTGCGCAGCTCCTGGCGCAGCGGGTCGACCCCCAGGGCGAGCTGGAAGCTGGCGTCGCTGCGCTGATCGTCCCAATCCCCGCTCGCCGCACCGAGCAGGCAACTGGCCAGGGTCAGTGCGGCGTTGACCGCGTAGGCCTCGGCGGCGTCCGCGTACTCGCCTTCCTTCTGGCCGAGCAGCGCCGGCGCGGCCAGGGCCGGCTCGGGCAGCAGGTCCTCCAGGGGGTGCGACCAGGCGGCCATGTCGCCCAGTTGGGCCATGGCCGCCACGCCACCCCAGCGCGGCACTGCCAATACCCGCCCCGCACTGAGCAAGCCATCAATGCTGCCCAGGCCCAGTTTGTCCACACGGGCGCGCTCATCGTCGGGCAGATCGAGGGTCGCGATGGCCAGCGGGCGCAGTGATGGCCGCTGCACGGCATCGAGAGTGGTGGGCAGGAGCTTCAGGCTGGACTGCAGGTCATAGGGCACGGAACGCTCCTCGGCAAGATTGATGATTTTTCGACTTTATATCCCGGCGCGAGCGCTTTTCGCAAACGGAAAAAGAGCGCCTCCCGGCCGGCCGACGAATGGACTCGGCGCCCGGCCGCACGGCCCCGAGTCAGCTGTCGGCGAGCGCGCGTTCGGCTGCCGCCCGGGCATGGATTCGCGTCGTGTCGAAAAGCGGAACGGCGGCGTCGCCGGCAGTGATGAGCAGCGAGATTTCGGTGCACCCGAGGACCACTGCCTGCGCGCCGCTGGCCACCAGCCCCCCGATGATGCGCCGGTACTCGGCACGCGACGAGGGACGCAGCTGACCGACGCAAAGCTCCTCGTAGATCACGCGATGGACGATTTCACGGTCGGCCGCGGCGGGAACCACGACGTCGATCCCCCGTCGGCGCTGCAGCCGTTCACGATAGAAGGTCTGCTCCATCGTGAAGCGCGTGCCGAGCAGGCCGACCCGGGAAAAACCGGCGCCGTCGATTTCGTCGCCCGTCGCGTCGGCGATATGCAGCAAGGGCAGCGCGACGGCGGCGTCGATCGCCGACGCGACACGGTGCATGGTATTGGTGCACAAGACCAGGAAGTCGGCCCCGCCCGCGGCGAGCGAACGCGCGGCTTGCGCCATCTGCTCGCCCGCCGCGTTCCAGTCACCGCGGCGCTGGAGGTCCTCCAGCGGCTGGAAATCGACGCTGTGGAGCAGCAGCCGCGCCGAATGCAGGCCGCCGAGTCGCGCCTGCACGGTTTCATTGATGATGCGGTAATAGGGAATCGTCGACTGCCAGCTCATGCCACCGATCAGACCAATCGTTTTCACGCCAAGCCCTCCTGCCTCGCCATCCAGCCTTGCTCTCCACTGCGCGCGCCCGGCCCCTGGCCATCGTCGTCGCCAAGGCCGCCATCAGCCAGCCGACTGGCCGCCCGTGCCGGCGGCTCCGCGGCCTGGCGGAAGATATCCGGTATCCTTGGGTGATCGCTGCAGAATGACCGACAATGGTTAACCTGAATCAAGGCGCCCGGGCTGCGCAGCCAGGAGAATACCGCCCTCCTCGTTGTGCGCAGCAGACTTTCGCAACCCGCAAAGACGACCATGAAAATCCTTTCGACGCTGATCCTGTCCATCACCCTGCTGCTCGCGGCGTGTTCGCAACCGGTTTCCTTCAAGTCCAGCGACATCACCGGCGTCGATTGGGGAAAGACCCTGAGCCTGACCGACCACAACGGCAAGCCGCGCCAGCTGGCTGATTTCAAGGGCAAGGCGATCGTCCTCTTCTTCGGTTACACGCAGTGTCCCGACGTCTGCCCGACGACGCTGCTGGCCATGCGTGACGTGCTCAAGCGCCTCGGCGACGACGCCAGCCGCGTGCAGGTCCTTTTCGTCACCCTCGATCCGCAGCGGGACAGCGCGCAACTGCTGTCCGGTTACGTCACCGCTTTCGATCCGGGCTTCATCGGCCTGCGTGGCGACGACGCCGCCACTGCCGCCGCCGCCAAGGAGTTCAAGGTCTTCTACGCCAAGCAGGCCGGCAGCGCGCCAGACACCTACGCCATGGACCACAGTACCGGCAGCTACGTGTTTGACCCGCAGGGCAGGCTACGCCTTCTGGTCCGCCACGGAGAACCCGCCGACAGCGTCGCCGCCGACATCAAGCTGCTGCTCGCTGGCAAATGATCCTTCAGGAACCCTGATATGAAACGCTTCTTCCCGCTGCTGCTCCTGGCCTTCCTTTCGCTGCCGCTTTCTGCAGCGCCGCCGAGTGACGAGATCAATCTCGATATCGGCACCCCGCCGGTGATCATCGTCAAGCATAGCCTGGCGCAGCGCAGCTCGCGCCTGGTCTATTTTTACGACCCCGGGATCATCGGCCTGGGTTACGACGGCATGATCAAGATGCGTGACGACAGCAGGCTCAACCTGCCGCAACGCCAGATCGCCGGAAAACTCATCGACCAGGAAAACCCGGACCGCAATTCGCTGATCTACGCGATTGCCGAAGGCCACGGCGGCCAGCAGTTCGAGCCGGCCGTTCGCGCGGCGCAGATCAAGCGCTGGAAAGCGCAGTTTCACTCCGGCTGGTGGATCGAGGATGCCCAGGGCAACTGGAGCCAGAAGCCCTGACCC
>Ga0056910_1001460_pt1 | contig 12044 bp, 11 predicted proteins | sample EBPBio232012_DNA_FD_55021 | JGI IMG/M metagenome (GOLD analysis project Ga0056910, IMG submission 55021) | Wastewater treatment Type I Accumulibacter community from EBPR Bioreactor in Madison, WI, USA - Reactor 1_1/23/2012_ DNA | ecosystem: Engineered > Bioreactor > EBPR > Anaerobic-Aerobic >... | reverse complement strand
CCGTGGCCGGGCTTGCCTCGGCACGCGCACGCGGCAGGAACGGCGGGCGGCCATTCAAGATGACCGCCGCGAAACTGCGATTGGCTATGGCGGCGATGGGGCAGCCGGAAACCGTGGTTGGTGATCTGTGTGGGGAACTCGACGTCACTCGACAGACGTTGTATCGGCACGTCTCGCCAAAGGGAGAGCTGCGGCCAGACGGCATAAAGCTGCTCTCCCGGGGTTCAGCCGCATGAATGGGGTTTGAGGGGCAGTGGAACAGAGTGCTGTTCAGTGTGGCAACGAGAGCGGATTGCCAGTAGTGGTCGCTCTCGGCCTTCTTTGCACCACGCTCGAACAACAACTACGCCGCTGCCCGACGTTCCTGATGGATCTAGCACCCTCTGCTGTAGCGCAGTCGGCTTCTGACGTTTGGTGCAATCGTCTTCTGAAAACGGACACCGACAGCAGAACACCGCCGCCAAATTCACGTCGACGGCTGTCTCTGGGCCGCATGAATTGCCGCTACCGACCCATTCCTGTCTGTCAGCGAATCAAGGCGCAGACAGTCGTCACTAAGCGACATAACCTTGAGTGGTACTCGCCAGCGAAAGCAAAGACCATCCGACCTATATCGCCTTCCCTGATTTCGCTTGGTATCTATGGAAGCAACGGCGATCCGCTCTACAAAGACGCCAAGCCGCTACGCGAATAGGGTCCGCAGATCTCTGCGCACCTTGGGCTGCAACTGGCGGACCTCAACTTCCTTCGCTAGATTGACTTGCATGGCCGATAGCGCGACTTCAAGCATCGAGGCCTCAACCTTGTAGGTTCCACGCGCCTGAAGCCAGGACATGACCTCGGCCAGGTGCCATATGGACGCGCGGCCTTCGTGGACGGGAGTTGGGAAGGTCGTCGCGTGGCTCACCATGAGCTTGCGCATGTTCTGTCGGGTGACCCCGACCACATCCGCGACATTTGTAAGTCCGACAAAGTCGGGCGCCGCTTCGATGAGCTTGGCAGAGGGAATGGCTCGCTTGACGTCGGCCAGTGCGCTCATCAGCGCCTCTTGAGCGCTGTCTGCTTCACGGACGAACTCCAGCGCAATCCGACCAGGCTGACCAGTACCCACGAGAGCGTCGTCACACCCGGCAGCCCCCAACCGCTCGACGAGCTCGTCGTGATTGGCGTCTTGCTCTGTGAGCTGGTACTTGAGCGTGAAGGTGTATTCCACCGGCTAGTCCTTTGCCGCCTCAGCCGAGTCGGCCTGATGTTTCTGGTGCTTGGTGCAGTTGTCGACTACGCGCTTGAGCTGGCGAGCGTGGTTCCCCGGGTTCTTCGGAGTGCTCCAGACACTCGATATGCAGAACTCGCCGCAGCGACACTCATCGTCGTTGTAGGGGCAGTAAATCTTGCCCCACGCATGAGAGCCGCCGACCTTTACATGCCAGCCATTGCCTTCGGCATGCCGTAGCGCCTCTTCGACTTCTTTCTTCGGGTGGGTCGCACGAGCCATCCATACCTCCAGTATATACGCGCGTAGATACGAGTTGTCAAGTGACAACCAAATAGTTCTCCATGAGGTTCCGATGGAGCGAAGTGTACGCTTGCCGGACCGGCCATCAACAATCTTTCGTAAAACGTTGCNTCAAAAACGAAAGGTTGCTANCATCAGCGCATCATACAGTGGTTACTTGCTAAGAATGTAACGCCAAACGGAGAAAACAAGATGGCTACCGAAGAAGTCTGGTCCCCTGTAGAGCTGGGCAGGCACCTGATGCAGGTGCGTGAGCGCAGCGGCATCAAGCAGGCNGAGCTCGCCAAGCGAGTCGCGCTCAGCCCTACCGTCCTGTCCCGCATCGAGAGCGGCGACCGGCCTGTCACGCTTGAGGAGGTTGGGGATATCCTGGCCCAGCTAGCAACGCCAGAGGCCTCTGACCTTGCCAAGGCGCTTGGCAGGTCCTGGCGAGTCCTGCCGCGGCCTCCCTTGGACCACCCGGACCAAGATCTCCTCTGGAAAGCAGAGCAAGTTGCTCGTGAACTCGTCACCCTGCGAGACCAGCCGGACACCCCTCATGCGTTCGAGCGTCGGCTGTCGGAGTACATCGACGAGCTTGGACGAGGCGCGGCGATGCTACTTAAGCGAGAACACCAAGTGGCGTTCATCGGCAGCATCGGCGTCGGCAAGTCCACGGCCATCTGCAAGATGACCGGGCTGGAGGTTCCGAAGGAAGACGGAGCGATGACGCCCGTCCTCGAAGTCGGCGGTGGCGGTATCACCGTATGCGAGGTGCACCTCCGAACCGGTCCCCAGTTCGGGCTCATCGTTGAACCCAAAGGCGACGACGAGCTGCGCCAGGACGTCTTGGACCTGGCTGACAGCATTCTTAAAGGAGCACAGTCGCCGGACGAAGACGGCCCGAGCGGTCAAGAGTCGCAAGGCATCTCGAAGGAAGTCGCTCGAGCTCTGCGCAATATGGCCGGGCTCGCTGTTCAGCGGCCAAAGGGGCTGGACGGCAAGCGGACAACCGTCGACCCTGCCAAGCAGCTGGCGCAGCAGTTCCCCACGCAACGAGAGTTCGTTGTGGAGGTGCTGAGCCGGATGGATCTGCATCGCCGTGACAAGCGGGACGTCTGGTACGACAGCGCTTCCGGCAAGTCGCCAAAGGCTTGGCTGCGAGACACCTTTGCAGCCATCAACAACGGCAGGAGTCCGGAGTTCACGCTGCCACGCCGCATTGAGGTTGTTGTCCCTGAGAAGCTGCTCCAAGTCGCTGACCTGACGGTGCGCTTCATTGACACCAAGGGCATCGACCGGAACGCCGCACGCGAGGACATCGAGTGCCACTTCGACGACTCGCACACGCTCGCAGTCCTCTGCTCCCCCTTCAACAACGCACCCGCCGCCGAAACGCGGCTGTTGCTCGAACGAGCGAAAGACGCGGGCATTCGAACGATGGACGTGAACGCTGCGCTCTTGGTGCTTCCGCGGCCGATGGAGGCGCTCGCCATGAAGGACGACGCGACCAGTGCTCCGGTGGAGAGTGCGCAAGAAGGCTACGAGCTGAAGGGCGAACAAATTGCCCTTGCCTTAGAGCCCCTTGGTCTGCAAACGCTCGGGGTGGCGTTCTACAACGCGAACGAAGACCCTGCTGCGTCCGCACAAGAGTTTTTGCTGGAGCGACTCACCCGAGCGCGCGCCTCTTTCCGCGCTCGAATCAACGATGCCACGGCGGGCGCTTGGGCCTTGCTGAGCAACCACGGCGAAGAGCGGATTCACGCGGTCTTGCGAGACGCCGGAGAGTCGTTGCACACCTGGGCCACGCTCAACGCGACAGTCCCTCCCGTGCATGCTCACGTTCAAGAGAGCCTGATGGCGCAAATCCAGGTTGCTTACGCGAGCACGGTCCGGGCGGCCGTTCGCCGCGAGGGCGAGTGGCCACAGCTCAGCTACTCGCACCACATCGGCTACGGCGCAAGGCGCCTCGCCGTCATGGCCTTGGAGAAGGCCGTCGACGAGTTCGCTGGACACTGCAAGATCCTCGCGGCGACCCCGCGATATGCGGAGGCGGCCGACCTTCTCACCCAAGCAGAGCGCGTGCTGACCTCGTCGTACGAAGAACTGCTCCGGAAGGTGCAGCTGATGGGCCAGACGGTGTTCAAGGACGCGCTCAAGGCTGACCCCTTGTTCTGGCAGGCCTGCATGGACGAGTGGGGCCAAGGTCCTGGCTACAAAAGCCGAGTTGCCGCCCACAACCGACAGTGGTTCGGCAACGAGGCGCGGCGAAAGCTGGAGGAGGATCTTCAGGCCCTGGTGGCGAGGGAGTGGACACGCGTCCTGGCCAACGTGACCGCGCTGCTGGAGCCGAACGCCTGACGTGCTGAGAAAAACGGAGGGAGACGCCTATGTTCAAGGAGCAGGCTCGCAGCCCCAGTCCTAGTTCAACGCCGAGTGACTAGTTTGGGGAATCTTTGCGAATGCCTGCTATTGGCCGTTATGGATAGATGTTCATAACGGCCATTATGCATAGTTCCCAGTTATGAACAGTTGCGGTGCGGGCCGCGGCATCGCACGAGCACAGAGTCGGTGTTCGATGCCTGCGGCCTGCACATAATTACAAGGTCTTCAGGAACTCGACCAACGAGTCAGGTGCCTTGTAGCGCCTGATCGCGGCGTCTGGTTCCTGCAGTCTCCCCAGGGCCTGCTCCTTCATCGCGAGGTCAGCTTCGACGTATTGGTGAGTTGTCGTCGGGCTCTCGTGCCCCAGCCACAGCGCGATGACGCTGATGTCTACGCCGGACTGCAAGAGGTGCATCGCCGTCGTGTGGCGGATGAGGTGCGGGGAGACCCGACGCTTGGCAAGCTGCGGCTGCGCTACAGTCGCGGCCTTGACGGCGAGTGCGAGGCGCTGAGTGACGTTCCCACGCGTCATTGTCTGGCAATTGCGATTGGGCAACAGTGCCGATGTCAGTTGCAGCTGCGGATTGATCCGCAGCCACGCTCGAATCTGCCTCACCGTCGATCGCCACAGGGGCACCGCGCGCTGCTTGCGCCCTTTGCCGTGCAGATGCACACAGGCGGCACCGTCGAGCACCACGTCGGCCAGCGTCACGCCGATGATCTCGGAGACCCGGGCGCCGGTGTTGTAGAGCATCCTGAGCAGCAGGTGGTCGCGCTGGCTCGTCCAGGAATCGTCCGGCTCGCTGATGATCGCCAGCATTTCCTCGCGCGACAGGAAGCCCAGCATCGGCCGCTCGAAGCGCTTCATTGGTACGCCCAGCGCCTGCTCGACGGCATGCAAGGCGCTCACGTCGCGCCGACCGGCAAACTTCAGGAACGCCCGCAACGCCGCCAGCCGGGCGTTACGACTTCGCACCGTATTCCCGCGCTCGCGTTCGAGGTGGTCGAGGAAGGCCAGGATCAGCGCCGGCGTGATCTCGTCGAGCCGGATCGCCGTGGGCTGCTTTCGTAGCCGCGCCTGCGCGAAGTCCAGGAAGAGCACGAAGGCATCGCGATAGGCGGCGACCGTGCGTGGGCTCATCGCCCGCTGCTGCTGCAGGTGCTCGGCGAAGAACGCCTGCACCAGGGCCGCGAAGCTGGGCGCCTGGACTGAATCGGGCTTAACCATCGTCGTCCTCCTCGGCTTCGTACGGATCGACGAAGTGCTCGAAGCGCCTGCTTACCACTTGCAGGAGTTCGGGCGTGCCCGTGAGGTACCAGTACGTGTTGGAGACCTTGGCGTGGCCCATGTAGGTCGATAGTGCCAGCATGTGCTCGTGTACGTTCTCGCCCTGCTCATGCCAGCGCAACAGGCAACGCACCGCGAAGCTGTGCCTCAGATCGTGAATGCGCGCCGCACCGTGGCCGCCGCGAGAGACCCAGCCGAGTTTCCGGCGCATCTGATCGAAGATGCGGTGTGCCTGCCGATCACTGAGCGCCCGGCCGAGACGGCGGCCGCGGGTGGCGATGAAGAACCGCCCTTCAGGATCGGCAGGCACATACTTCGTCCGCTCACCGCGGTAAGCGCACAGGGCGGCCACTGCACTGGGGTGCAGCGGCACCAGCCGCGACTTGCCGAACTTGCTGCAGCGGACGGTCAGCACGCCGACCTTGAGGTCGACGTCCGCGTCGACCAGTGCCAGGGCTTCGGAGATGCGCAGACCCGTACAGGCGATCAGCCCGAACAAGGTCCGCATGACGGCACTGCGCAGTGGCGGCCCGACCCGCCCGGCCGCTTCGAGCAACGCCTCGATCTCCTCGTCGCGGAAGATGTGTGGGGTCAGCCGGCCCGGGACCGGCCCGAAGGTCGCTTCATCGGGCACCTCGGTGGCCGGCTCGAACTGCTGCAGCCAGCGCGTAAACGGCCTGAGCAGACGCAAAGCGCGAGCCGCCGTACCCCGATCACCTTGGCCACCCTTGGCCTGACGCGCCCAGGAAGCCATTAACTCGACGGTGAGCGGCCCGCGGTGACCGGCTGCCTCGGCATAGCGCGCGAACCGGCCGAGCGCTTGACCCATGTAATGAAGTTCGAACCCGAGGCGACGTCGCTCGGCCAGGTACTCCTCGATCCGCTCGGGAAGGGATATGCGCGCGCTCATGCTGCGCTCCCGGGCCAGGGCAACGCCACTTCAGCCAAGGCGACGCGATCGGTCTTCGCGTAGATGAGAGAGGTGTTCAGCGAGCGGTGGCGCAGCACGTCGGCGACTTCCTTGATCGAGCCGCCGCTGTTGACCAGCCGACAGGCCAAGGTGTGGCGCAGCGCGTGTGCCCGGCCATGCGGGATACCGGCACGGCTGAAGGCGTCGCGGATCACCCGCCGGATGGCATGAACGCTCACCGGCGCATCGTGCGGTGCTATGCAGCGTACGAACAGGGATCGGTTGCTGGTAGCCGGTCGCTCATGCCGCAGGTAGGCCTCCAGCGCCTTGCCCGTGAGTACCGGCAGCGGCAGGACATCCTGGCGGCGAGACTTCGTCCGCCTCAGCGTGAGCGTGCCGTGCGGCCAGTCGATGTCGTCCAACTGCAGCCGGTTGATCTCGATACAACGAAGGCCCAGATCGAGCGCCAAGCGGACGACCGCATAGCCGCGCTTGGGCGAGCGCAGCGTCTGGCTGAATGAGCTCAGGACACGGCCGACCTCATCGGGCTGCAGCGCTTGCGGCAGCGACGCATGAGCCCAGTTGGCGGGCGAGGCGATGACCCCCAGCAAGGTTCGCACCGGATCGCCGCAAGTCGCGCGCCAGCGCAGATAGTCACGCAAGGCGGCGTTGAGGGTCACCGCGTTGCTGATCGTGTTGCGCAGCTCCAACTGCTCGCCGACGAAGCAGCGGATGTCCTCCGGCCGCAGCTTGCGCAGATCCAGAGGGCGGCCTGCGAATTTGTGCACCAGTAGCCGCTCGATGATCCGCAGTCGGACGGAACGGGTGCCGCTCGCCAGCCCGCGGGTATCGAGCATGTAAGCGTCGTAGTGACTCAGTTCTTCGGCGATCGGACCCGACGCCGTCGGCAAGTCAGCGATCACGCCGCGCTGGCGAAGGATGGCCAGCAGGGGCATCAAGGCAGCATGTGCCTCGCGCGGATGCCGCATCACCGGCGCTCTACAACCACAGTGTGGCAGGTGCTCCTGGAGAAATTGATCGATGCGGCTCTCGTCGAGCTTGGCCACCGGCAATCGGCACAGCGACATCCAGTGAGCGAAGTGTGAGACGGCGTTCAGACATCGCTGGCTTGTGCTGGATGCGTAGCGGCCGCGCTCCAGTCGTTCGCGGTAGGCCGGCACATACGCGGCCAGCGGACCATTGAGCAACCAGCCTCGCAGCGTCAGATGCAAGGAGGGGATCTTGGGCATGGTAATCTCCTATCCGGAAGAGGAGTTACCGTGCTGCTCCTGCGCCGGACTTATGTCCAGCCCAAGGCTCGTCAATGCTTCAGATCAGGAGCTACGACCGGCCACCACCAGCATCGGAGTAGGCCAACTGTTCATAACTGGGAACTATGCATAATGGCCAAGTGCTGCCTGATGACAAATGGAATCAGGCGGTCTCTTCACGACCCATAGCCGACGGTCGAGATGTGAGGTTCGTGACAGCGGCAATTCACCTCAGCTGTCGGCAACACGGAAGCCGCCGTCCGGTATTCCGTCGTGCTATTCTTGACTGGCCGGCGACTTTGAAGAGGGAGCCGGCAGTGACTGCAGGATGGTCTCGCTTCGCAGTCGGCGATCAAGAGCCACTAATCAAGAGCCCGAATAGGAGAAGAGGAAGACCAGAGCCCGCTCGTGCTGGCCTCATGTGAGAGACCGATCGGCGAAACCGCAGTCGATTTGACGATTTGATGAATGTTGCCGCCCACGAAATCTGCTCAACCACGGAGCGCCGACGTTGCTTGGGAAACCACTAACATTAAACACGATGCTGAAATGGTGGCCGACATGAGTAGTTAGCCGTGAAGCGAACGCTATATCACATCCTTGGCGTCGACTCCAAGGCGAGCTTCCAAGAAATCAGGCTGGCGTACCAAACGCGGCTTGACGCGCTTGCTACCAGACCAACATCCGACCCGAATGCTCTAGGCTTGCTGCGCCACGCCTACCATACTCTGTCTAGTCCCAGTTCCCGTTCGACCTACGATGCGTCACTATTAAATGCTGTGGCACGTGCCACTAAACAGAGAGTCGTTCGTGACGCACGCTCCAGCGGGCTATGGTGGCTCGTTTTGTGCGCAATTATACTCGTCGTCTCAGGTATCGTCTGGACGCTTCGGTCGTCTGCAAGGCCACCATTGCCACTACCCGCGTCAGTCGGCGCACCTCCACCCAAAGTTATCGAGAAGGCGACACTACAAGCTGAACCGGACCCTTCTTCGAGTGCCAACGCGTCCGATGCGTTAGACGCTCCTACAACGACGCGTTCAGCTGTGGATGTTTTTTCGGATGTTTCGCCCAGCATTGCCCGCATTGTTGCTACCGACAGGTCTAGCCGAACACAAGCAATAATAGGTAGTGGCGTGGTAATTGGTAGTGGGACCGTTGTGACCAACTGCCATGTAGTTGCGCGCGCAGGCCCCATAAACGCAAGAGTTGGCACCGATATATACGAAGCGACCGTAACGGTTGCCGACGAGGAACTTGATCTGTGCTTGCTCTCCGTCCCAGGACTGCCTGCACCTGCAGTAGACATAGGGAGTGTCGACTCACTTCGAACCGGACAACGCGTCTATGCTGTTGGTGCACCGTATGGTTTCGATCTTACCATCAGCGAGGGCATTGTCTCCAGCCTTCGTGATGTTGCAGCCGGCACTGTAATCCAAACCACAGCCGCCGTTTCCCCAGGATCAAGTGGCGGAGGGCTATTCAATCTCTCTGGGCAACTGGTTGGTATCGTAACTTTCCAGCATCGGTATGGTCAGAATCTAAATTTCGCGCATCCGGCAGATTGGATAGCGCAAATGCGGACGCGGGCGCCNTCCTTGAAAGCCGCCACTCCAAGCCCACGTCCTCAAACCACAGACCCNCTCGCGCCCCCGCTTCCGCGAGTGGGCGACTCACCGGACGTCCTAATTGTAGGTTCTTGGTGGTGTATCGGTGGAATGTCATTTCCCAATGGTGAGTTCCACTTCAGGAGCGACGGCACATTCACCGCGATCTTACCTCGTCGCGGGGATTCGGGAAGCTACTCGGTCATAGGTGGCAAGTTCGTCAACTTCGATATCCGCGGTCAACATTCTTCACTTGTCATACAAAACATTACAACAACAATACTGGTTCTTAAGAAGGCAGACTACTCTGACTGGCTAACCTGCAGTCGCAAGTGATCGCCCCTCGCCTGAAACTAGCGCGGACGATCGGGAATCAGCCGACAAACTCGTGTAATCGTTCACTTACCTATGCTGCAGCCGGGATCGAAAGGAGCTCGGGCGCCTACTGTCTTTCGCAGATCGCTCGCCATAGCAATTTTATTGGCACATCAGATGACAACCCTCCGATTGATGACCATCTAGTGGGAACAGAGTCGATAGACACGGTCTGGCCGCCGCCCATGTGTCCAGAATGGTAGGAGACGAAGACTACTCGAACCTGCTGCTCCTTGCAGTTGTACTCCTCTTGTATTCGTACCGACAAGTGCGGCTTGCTATTCTCTAGAGATGGCGGCGCCCATCGATTGAGTAGAGCTTGTGGCGTTTCAAAATCATTCAGTCGCCATATTTTCGCAGTATCGCCAATCTTGCTGATGGTGGCGAGATCAACATAGAAGAAGTAACAGTCTCTATCACAGGGACTAAGCTTGTTGTAGTTGTCATTGGATAGTACCTTTACCCATCCGGCGAGCGCATTATAGCTAACTAATGACAACAGGACTGTAAAAATCAGTTTTTTCATTTGCACTCCAAAATGTACTGGCCTCGGCTTCATCCCCACAGCTTATTGATTAACCACTACAGATTTCCACGAATGCTCGCGGTCACGTTCTCGGCCGCTTTCAGACTAGTTTCTTTCACAGTAAAGATACGCGCATTTTCTCGTTCTGTGTCTTTAGAACATGCTTTGATTCTTTACGAACAGACTCTAGGTCTTTTTGTAGCTTATCAATAGCATAGTCAATTTCAGAATCATTAGCGAGCGTTGCTGTAACAGCAATGCGTCCTTCGTTGTTCGTCCAGATTTCATTGAGAACAATACTTATTATTGGGTCACCAGGTAAGTCACCTTTTTTCCACTTTCTTAAGGGATTGTATACGGCAAAGATATCAGGCATATAACCTCCAAATGTTAAACTTGCTTAAGGAAGCTCTGATTTAATCGGTAAGCGAGATTCGCGCCACAATGAAATCAACTGATTGCGTGGTGGCTTACCGCGAAAAAGCGGTTAAATCAGCGTTTCATTAGGAGATATAGCATTGCACTAAATGTTTTGGCGTTCTATACAGAATACAGTATTACAAAGTTCGCGTGAATCGGCGCGTTACATTTTATGATAATANCATATTCGCCAAAAATGTCAANGGCCGCTTTTGGCAAACTTCTTCAGCGTCCGTTGCTGGTTTGTGGCGGCCGGGCAGGCCAGTAACTGCTGAAGCGCCAACGGTCGGATCGAACTGAGGGCAGCCGCTCAGATTCTTCAGGCCACTGGCAGCAATCGGCTTTCGCCCTTGACGCTCTCAGGAATTGACCCACTTTTGCTCACGAAACCGGACCCGCCTAGTTGTAGCGACGCAAAATGATGTTGGCCCAGACGCACAATCAAGAGGGCTTTCTGACGCAAATTAGTTGAGACGGATAGCGACTCCAGACGCACATTCGGTGATTCTCAAACCACATTACGTGAGACGGACGCACATTGTTGAGACGCTCAATCGTGTTCGCGGTGCGGATGGTCACAGCGGCGGACTCACGAAACCTCGGTACCGAACGTGGGGTTTGAGGTGCAGTGGAACGGAAAACCGGTTTAGGTGTTTGTCATCGCCAGACTAGCCATGGCTATAGCCGTCCGCTTCCCCCACTTCGTCCCCAAGGTATCTGTGGTCCCAGTTCCGGGCAAGCGCGCTGCCTATTCGTCGTCTGCGGGATTGCGCAAGGATTGCATTCGCCTCTGATCACAGCAAGCAAACCTGGTTGGCGAGCTACGCCCAGTTGTCCAGGATTAGCGGTGCAGCGATCCGCTCGTAATGGCGGCTATTGTTGGTGACTAACACCGCACCGGCTGACAATGAGTGTGCGGCGATCATCATATCCAGTTCGCCGATCGGTTGCCCCGTGCTAACGAGTTGGTGGCGGATTTCGGCGTACCAGTCCGCTGCATCGGCGTCCCACGGCAGGATGCGGACGATCTTGAGGAACTGGCGCACCGCCAGATGCAAACGATGATCGCCCGCCAATCGCTTCAGGCCATATTGCAATTCCGCCCGCGTCATCACCGAGATGCAAACCATCGACGGCATGAGGGCCGCCAGTTTGGCTTCTATCGCGCGCGATTTCCCCTTGATCAGGTAGCTTGCCGTGTCGGTATCCAGCATATGCAGCATCGCTAGCGGCTCACCGTGTGGTTCGTAGAGAGATCGTCGTCGAAGATGCCTCGTTCTTGCGGCAACACATTCAGCGGGCGCTCGGCCATGAAATCTGCGGGAACGTCGACTTCATGCAGCAACTCGAAAAATTCGTTCCAGGTTTTGGCCCCCGGACGGTTGGACAGCACGACATCGCCGGTTGCATCGTCGCGCGTGACATAGACCTCGTCCCCTTCAAAGCGGAAGTCCGAGGGGAGACGCACCGCCTGACTGGCGCCGTTCTTGAACAGCTTGGCAACACGTGTCTCTATCATCATGGCTCTCCCTAGTGCGGTGCAAAGTATATACACAAGTATATACAACCTACCGAAGCAGGCCAACTTTTCCTCGTTCCTAGCCAATTGGGATGGTCAAATAGACAATGGCCAACTTACATTGCCTTTCACATTATTGGCTACTTGATCTATAGTTGGCCAAGTTCCGTATACCCATCTTGGCCAGGCTCCATGAAAGTCGCCCGCATCTATCTCCGCGTCAGCACCGATGAACAGGACCTCACCCG
>Ga0056910_1001439_pt1 | contig 12228 bp, 13 predicted proteins | sample EBPBio232012_DNA_FD_55021 | JGI IMG/M metagenome (GOLD analysis project Ga0056910, IMG submission 55021) | Wastewater treatment Type I Accumulibacter community from EBPR Bioreactor in Madison, WI, USA - Reactor 1_1/23/2012_ DNA | ecosystem: Engineered > Bioreactor > EBPR > Anaerobic-Aerobic >... | reverse complement strand
TTCCGTGGGCAAGCCCATGGCCGCTACGCCGGCAGAAAGAGCGCCACCCGCGCCATCGCCGAGGGTCGCCACGGCGCCCCCTGCGCCGCCAGAATCGCCACCGCCGCCAGCCGAGCAGGTCGGCGTCAGGGCGGCGCTGCAGGCCTGGGCCAAGGCCTGGTCGGACAAGAACATGAAGGTTTATCTCGCGCATTACGCTGACGATTTCAGGACGCCGCGCGGAATGTCGCGCAAGGCGTGGGACGCCCAGCGCAGAAAGCGTATCGACAAGCCCGGCAGGATTCAGGTCGATCTCGAGGAGATCACGATCTCCTTCGCTGACAACAAGGCAACGGTCAGCTTCAAGCAGCATTACACGTCGGACAAGCTCGAATCAACCGTACGCAAGACACTTGTCTTCGTCAAGAAACGGGGCAAATGGTTGATCGAGCAGGAGCGGGTCGATTGATCAACAGGGTCCGCGTCACCTTGGCCATCGTTGCCGCCTGTGTGGCCGCTCCGGCCATCGCTGCCGGCGCCGCTGGCACGGTGGTCTTCCCCGATGCGGGTCCGGAATCGCAACTCGCCACCATCCTCGGAGAGATAGAGAAAAATCGCATTGATGCGGCACTCCAGAAGACCGAAGCTCTTCTCCTTCAATATCCGAATTTCCGGCTCGGGCATCTGATCAAGGGCGACCTCCTGCTCGCTCGCAGCAAGCCGCTAGAGACCTTTGGTAACGCCGACAACGCGCCACGGGAGAAGCTCTCCGACCTGCGCGACGAGGCGCTGGTGCGCATCAAGGCCTACCGCGAGAAGCCGGCCCTGGCGGATCAACTGCCCAGCTCGCTGCTGCAGATGGAGCCCGGGCAGAAGCACGCGATGCTTGTCGACACGCAGAAGTCGCGGCTCTATCTGTACGAGAACGACGGTGGCCGGCCACGTTTCGTCGCCGACTATTACGTGACGCAGGGCAAATCGGGCGCCGACAAGATGCGCGAGGGCGACCGCAAGACGCCGTTAGGCGTTTACCATGTCACCGCCGCGCTGTCGGCCAAGAAGTTGAGTGATCTCTACGGCACCGGCGCGTTCCCGATCAACTATCCCAATGAATGGGACAAGCGTCAGGGACGGAAGGGGCACGGCATCTGGCTGCACGGGACACCGGCCGACACCTATTCGCGCCCCCCAAAGGCATCGGAAGGCTGTGTGGTGCTGTCCAACGCCGACCTCGAAGTCCTCGCCAAGAACGTCCAGGTGGGCGTCACACCGGTCATCATCAGTGATTCCATCGAATGGTTGTCGCCTGGCGACTGGCAGCGCGAGCGCGAGGGCCTGCGCCGGGAAGTCGAAGCCTGGCGACTGGCCTGGGAGAGTGGCGACGTCGACCGCCTGCTGGCTCACTACTCGCGGGCGTTTCAAACCGACAAGCAGAACTTCGCCGAGTTCGCGGCGCGCAAGCGACAAGTGCTTACCGGCAAGGAATGGGTCAAGATCGACCTTTCCCGGCAATCGATGTTTCGCAGCCCGGGCAAGGATGGCGTCGTTTTCGTCACCTTTGACCAGCAGTACACCAGCAACAACTTCAAGAACCTGATGAAAAAGCGCCAGTACTGGATACGTGAAGACGGTCGCTGGAAGATTATTTACGAAGGGAGCGCCTGATGTACAAGAGAATTGCCGCCTTGGCGGCCGCACTGTTGCCTTTTGCGGCCTTGGCCGCGCCAACGGTCGAAATGCAGACCAGCATGGGCAAAATGGTCATCGAACTCGATTCTGAGAAGGCTCCGAAGACCGTGCAAAACTTCGTTCAATACGTCAACGAGGGTTTTTACAACGGCACGATCTTTCACCGCGTCATCCCGGGATTCATGATCCAGGGCGGCGGCTTCACTCCGGCGATGGAACAGAAATCGGCGCCGCGAAAGGTTGAAAACGAAGCCAAGAACGGGCTCAAGAATGACCGCTGGACGATCGCCATGGCGCGCACTGCCGACCCGCATTCGGCCAGTTCGCAGTTTTTCATCAACCACCAGGATAATGGCGCACTCAACTCCCCTGGATCCGACGGCTGGGGTTACACGGTCTTTGGCAAGCTCACCCAGGGTATGGACGTCGCCGACAAGATCGCCAAGGTCCCGACCGGCAATCGTGCGATGCACCAGAACGTCCCCGTCGAGCCGGTCATCATCCAGTCGGTCAAAGTCATCTCCGAGAAAAAATAAGGAATCCCGCATGATCAAGCTGCACACCAATTTTGGCGTCATCGCTATCGAACTGGACGCCGAGAAAGCGCCTCTCTCAGCCCAGAACTTCATTGACTACGCGACCGCCGGCCATTACGACAACACCATTTTTCATCGCGTCATTCCCGGCTTCATGATTCAAGGGGGTGGCTTTGCGCCAGGCATGAAGCAGAAGCCCTGCAAGGCGCCGATCAAGAACGAAGCCGACAATGGCCTCAAGAATGCGGCCTACACGCTGGCCATGGCGCGTACCAACGAACCGCATTCGGCGACCGCGCAGTTCTTCATCAATGTGGTCGACAACGCGTCGCTCAACTATCGCGCGGCGAACGCCGAAGGCTGGGGCTACTGCGTCTTCGGCAAGGTCGTCGAAGGGAGCGAGGTGGTCGACAAGATCAAGGGCGTGCGCACCGGCTCGTCCGGTTTTCATCGCGACGTCCCGGTCGACGATGTGCTGATCGAACGCGCCGAAGTCTGCTGAAGTCTGCTCCGCCGCACGATCTGCAGCATCCTTGATTCTATTCATTTCCGACCTGCACCTGGCGCCGCAAGCGCCAGCTGTCACCCGCAGCTTCCTCGATTTCCTTGCCGGTCGGGCGCGTTCTGCCGAGCAATTGTTCATTCTTGGCGATCTCTTCGAAGCCTGGCCGGGCGACGATTGCCTCGACGATCCCGGGGACTCGTTCGCCGCGGACATCGCCGCAGCGCTGCACGCGCTATCCAGCAGCGGCGTCGAGCTGTCGCTGATGCATGGCAACCGCGATTTCCTGCTCGGCGAATCCTTCCTGGCGCGCAGCGGTGCGCGCCTGCTCTCCGACCCGCATGTCCTGTCGCTGCCAACATGGCAGTTCGTCCTCACCCACGGCGATGCGCTGTGCACCGATGACCGCGAGTACCAGGCGTTTCGCGCGCTCGTTCGCCAGGCGGATTGGCAGACGGCCTTTCTCGCCAAGCCGCTGCCCGAACGTAAGCAGATGGTCCTTGCGCTGCGCCAGCAAAGCGAATCGGCCAAGCGTGGCAAGGCCACTTTCCTGATGGACGTCAATCCCGCTGCGACCGACGACTTCCTGCGCGCATATGGCTACGCCACGCTCATCCACGGCCACACGCACCGTCCGGCAAGACACGATCACATGGTCGATGGCATTCACGTCGAGCGCTGGGTGATGGCGGACTGGAACGAGCGTGACGGGGCAGGGGAGTGCCTTTGCTGGGACGGCGAAACCCTGACCCGCGAGCGTCTGGCTTGAGGCATTTTTCCTTGCGCAGTTCCCAGCGACGATGAGCGCGGCGGTGGCGGCGACGGAACTCCTGCGGCGGATTTTCGGCTATCCCTCGTTTCGTGGCCAACAGGCGGAGATCGTCGACCAGCTGGTCAGTGGCGGTGACGCACTCGTGCTGATGCCGACCGGCGGCGGAAAGTCGCTCTGCTATCAGATCCCGGCGCTTCTGCGGACGGGCGTCGGCGTCGTCGTCTCGCCGCTGATCGCCCTCATGCAGGACCAGGTGGATGCCTTGCGCCAGGTGGGCGTGAAGGCTGCTTTCCTCAACTCGTCGTTGGATTTCCGGGCGCTGGTCGAAACGGAGCACAGGCTGTTGCGCGGTGAGCTCGACCTGATCTACGTGGCCCCCGAACGCCTGCTTAGCGATCGCTTCATCGGCCTGCTCGAGCAGCTCGTCGCGCGCCAGCAGGTGGCGCTGTTCGCCATCGACGAGGCCCACTGCGTGTCGCAGTGGGGGCACGACTTTCGTCCCGAGTACATGCAGCTCTCGCAGTTGCACGAGCGCTTTCCCGACGTGCCGCGAGTTGCCCTGACGGCGACCGCCGACCAGCTGACCCGGCAGGAAATCAGAACCCGGCTCGGCCTCGAGCAGGCGAAAGTCTTTGTCGACAGTTTCGACCGCCCGAACATTCGTTACACCATCGTCGAGCGCGACAGCCCACGCCAGCAGCTGCTTTCCTTTCTTGGCGCGCATCAGGGCGAGGCGGGAATCGTCTACTGCCTGTCGCGGCGCAAGGTCGATGAGACGGCGGCCTGGCTGAACGAGCAGGGCGTCACCGCCTTGCCCTATCACGCCGGACTGGCGGGCAGCGACCGGCAGCGCCACCAGCAACGCTTCCTGCGCGAGGACGGCCTGGTGATGGTCGCCACCATCGCCTTCGGGATGGGAATCGACAAGCCCGATGTGCGTTTCGTCGCCCATCTCGACCTACCGAAGAGCCTCGAAGCCTATTACCAGGAAACCGGCCGAGCCGGGCGTGACGGCGAGCCGTCGGAAGCCTGGATGACCTACGGTCTCAACGACGTGGTGATCCATCGCCAGATGATCGAGGAGTCGGCTTCGCCGAGCGAACAGAAGCGCGTCGAAAGGCAGAAGCTGGAGAGCATGCTCGCGTATTGCGAGTCGGCCCGCTGTCGGCGGGTGATCCTGCTCGACTATTTCGGCGAGCCGGCGACGTCCTGCGGGAATTGCGATGTCTGCCTCGTGCCGCCGATCGTGTGGGACGGCACGGTGGCGGCGCAGAAGGCGCTGTCCGCCGCCTTGCGCACCGGCCAGCGTTTCGGCGCTGGCCACCTGATCGACATCCTGCGCGGCAAGAACACCGAAAAAGTACAGCAGTTTGGCCATCAGCGTTTGCCGACCTTCGGCGTCGGCGCCGATATCGACGAGCGCGGCTGGCGCTCGGTCTTTCGCCAGCTGCTCGCCGCCGGCCTGCTCGATGCCGACGCCTCGGCGTACGGCGCGCTCAAGCTGACCAATAGCGCGCGGCCGATTCTCAAGGGCGAAAGCCGTCTGCAGCTTCGCCGGCAAGTCGAACCGCCGAAGACCAGNGTGACCCGNAGCAAGGCGGGCGGCGCCGGCAGGGCGGCGTCAAGCGGCGTTTCTGGGCCCCGCGATTCGCCGTTGCTGGCCAGCCTGCGCGCCTGGCGACTTGCGCAGGCGCGCGAGCAGGGCGTTCCGGCCTACGTCATTTTGCACGACCGGACGCTGGGCGAGATTGCCGCCGTGCGACCCGATTCACTGCCGGCGCTGCTCGCCGTCCCGGGCATCGGTGTGGCCAAGGCCGAACGTTACGGCGAGGGCCTGTTGGCCATTGTCGCCGCGTGCGCCTGAGGCGAGAGCTCAGGAAGTCGCTACGGCGGGACCGGTAGGATAGGGTTTGAGCACGTCGAGAGCGACGCTTTGCCCGCCCGGCTGAACGATGCGCACGTGCTCGCGGCGCAGTTGGCGAGCATGGCGCAGGCCGCAGGAATGGGCGATCATGGCGACCTCCTGGTTCATGTTGCGGCAGTAGGAGGCGACGCGTGCGGCCTTGTCCTCGACCACCAGGCCGCGTTGCAGACGCGGGTCGTGGGTGGTGACGCCGGTCGGACAGGTATTGGTGTGGCAGCGCAGGGCCTGAATGCAGCCGAGAGAAAACATGAAGCCGCGCGCCGTGTTGACGAAATCAGCGCCGCTCGCCAGCGCCCAGGCAACTCGCGCCGGGGTCAGCAGCTTGCCGGCGGCGATCACCCGAATCCGCTCTTTCAGGCCGCTGGCGATCAGCGCGTCGACGACCAGCGGCAGCGCCTCGTCGATCGACATCGCCATGTGATCGGCCAGGGCCTGTGGTGCGGCGCCGCTGCCGCCTTCGCCACCGTCGATGGTCAGGAAGTCGGGCGCCGCCTGCAGGCCACGCCGCGCGATCGCGGCGCTGAGTTCATCGAGGAAGTGCCGGCCGCCGATGGCGGTCTTCACGCCGACCGGTTTGCCGGTCACCGCGCGGATGTGCTCGACGCGGTCGAGCAGTTGGTCGATGTTGCCGATCTCGGGATGGCGGTTCGGACTCAGCGAGTCGCGGCCGACGGGAATGCCGCGAATGCCGGCGATCTCNGCGCTGACCTTGTTGCCGGGCAGGACACCGCCCTTGCCCGGTTTCGCTCCTTGTGACAACTTGATCTCGAACGCGCGCACCGCCGCGTGCGTGGCCAGTTCGCGCAGGCGCGCGTCGGACAACTGCCCGCCCTCGTCACGGACGCCGTATTTCGCCGTTCCGACCTGAAAAATGATGTCGCAGCCACCCTCCAGGTGATACGAAGAGAGCCCGCCCTCGCCAGTATCCAGCCAGCAACCGGCGGCCGCCGCACCGCGCGACAGCGCGCGCACGGCCGGGCGGGAAATGGCGCCAAAGCTCATCGCGCTGATATTGACCAGTGANTTGCCGACGAAAGGCGTTNGGCAANANCCTTCGCCGATGAGCAGCGGCGGTGGTTCCTGCTGCTCGTCGTCGAGGATCGGGAACGGNGCATTGACGAAGACCAGCGCGCCGGGTTCATGGATCGGGTAGGTCGAGCCAAAGCCGATGATGCCGCCCTCATTCTTGGCCATGCGGTACACCCAGCTACGCGTTGCCCGGTCGAAGGGCTGTTCCTCACGGTCGCCGAGAAAGAAATATTGCCGGAAGTACTCGCCGAGGCTTTCGAAGAAATAGCGCAGGTGGCCGACGAGCGGGAAATTCCGCAACACGGCGTGCTTTTCCTGCGTCACGTCCTGCACGTAAAGGGTGATCAGCGCTGCGACGACAAGGAGAGCGAACAGTACTCCCAGGCTAACAAGCAGTAGGTCGAGCATTTGTGCTTCCCTTCAGTGATAGAATCCCGCGGCCAGGTTCTCAGTCTACGGGAATGCCATGCCTATTGCAGCCTTGCTCGATGCCGAAATCGAGCGCAACGTCACTGCCGCGCTCAGCGAGGACGTTGGTAGCGGCGACCTCACCGCGCAACTCGTTCCCGCCGGGGTGCGTAGCCGTGCGTCGGTGGTCGCACGCGAGAGCGCCATTCTTTGCGGGAACTCGTGGTTCAGCCGCTGCTTCAGCAAACTGGATGCGACGATCGAAATCGACTGGCGCGTCGAGGATGGTCAGCGTACCCACCCGGATCAGGTGCTCTGCGAGATCGAAGGGCCTGCCCGCGCCTTGCTCACCGGCGAGCGCAGCGCGCTCAATTTCCTGCAGTTGCTGTCAGGCGTCGCCACCAAGGCCCGGCAGTACGCCGACTTGGTGGCCGGAACGCGGGCGCAGGTCGTCGATACGCGCAAGACGATTCCCGGCTTGCGCCTGGCCCAGAAATACGCCGTCAGCTGTGGCGGGGGCGGCAATCACCGCCTCGGTCTTTATGACGGAATTCTGATCAAGGAAAACCATATCCACGCCGCCGGGAGCATCGCCGCGGCGCTGCTCGCGGCCACGCGGATTGCCGCAGGGGCGGCCCGCGCCTGCCAGTTCGTCGAAATAGAAGTCGAGACGCTGGTCGAGCTGCAGCAGGCGCTGGACGCCGGTGCGGAAATGATTCTCCTCGACAATCTGAGTCTTGATCAGCTTCGCGAAGCCGTCGCCCTGACCGCCGGTCGGGCGATTCTCGAAGCGTCGGGCAACGTCAGCCTCGACAGCGTACGTGGCATCGCCGAGACCGGCGTTGATCGCATCTCGATCGGCGGTTTGACCAAGGACGTACGGGCACTCGACCTGTCGATGCGCTTTTCGGCGTAGCACAGGCGACGCCGCGCTGACCGTCGAGGGCTGGGCAATGCGTTATATAATCGGCGCCGGTCGATGTGAGGCAGGATGGGACTGGTGGTTGGTGCATTAAAAGAAAGGGGGTTCGGATGCTGTTTGCGTTGTTTTACGTGGTGGCGATCGCGATTCTGATCATGCACTTCACCGGATTCCTGGCGCGTCATAACCTAGAGTGGCTGGTGCTGGTACTCGCCGCCGCCGTTTTTCCGGCCGTCATCTACCTCTGAAGGAATCGCTCGGCAGCAGAATTTGCGCGCTACTCGGGGCGATGCAAGGGCTAATCTGCAACGCGAAGAAGGGCGCCACAAGGCGCCCTTCTCAATTCCTGGTCGTAGGTGATCAGTCCAGGAGGCGCTGAATGATCGCCTTCACCGCATCGACGCTGACGTCGATCACCTCAACACGTTGCGGCAGGTCCTCGATACCCTGCAGAGCTGCCGGTCGCTCGGGTCGGCGGCCCAGTGCTTCGCCGATGGTTTCCTCGAACTTGGCCGGCAGGGCGGTTTCGAGTACGACCATCGGCATGTCCGGACTGCGCAGTTCGCTGCCGACCTTCAGTCCGTCGGCGGTGTGCGGATCGATCACCAAGCCATATTTCTCGAAGGTCTGGCGTATTGTCGCCAGGCGGTCGGCATGGGTGCTCCTGCCGGCGGCAAAACCGAAGTCGGAAAGCTTCGCGAAAAACGACGTCTTGGAGAGATCGACGCTGCCGCCCGCGTCAACGGCNCTCCACAGGTTGCGGATTACGCTGGCATTGCGGCCGACGAGATCAAAGGCAAAGCGTTCGAAGTTCGACGCCTTTGAAATGTCCATCGACGGACTCGATGTGGCGTGCGTTTCGGCGCTGACACGTGGGCGGTAGACGCCGCTTTGGAAAAACTCCTTGAGGACATCGTTTTCGTTGGTTGCCAGCACCAGGCGGCCAATGGGCAAGCCCATCATGCGGGCGATGTGGCCGGCACAGATGTTGCCGAAATTGCCAGAAGGTACGGCAAAAGCCACCTCTCGATCACTGCTCCCGCCAACTCCGCCGGTGGCCGCGAAATAGGCTTTGAAGTAGTACACGATCTGTGCGGCAATGCGCGCCCAGTTGATCGAATTGACCGCGCCGATCCTGTAGCGCGCCTTGAAGGCGTGATCGCTGGACACCGCCTTGACGATATCCTGGGCATCGTCGAAGCTGCCGCGCACGGCTATGTTGTGGATGTTTTCATCGTGCAGGGAATACATCTGCGCGCGCTGGAAAGCGCTCATCCGCTGGTGCGGCGAGAGCATGAAGACGCGCAGCCTTTCCTTGCCGCGCATCGCGTACTCGGCCGATGAACCCGTGTCCCCCGAGGTTGCGCCGAGGATGTTGATCTCCTCGCCACGCTTGGCCAGGACGTACTCGAAGAGATTGCCGAGCAGTTGCATGGCCATGTCCTTGAAGGCCAGCGTTGGGCCGTTGGACAGTTCGAGGATCGCCAGGCCGCCTTCGCCGCGGGCCTCGTCGGGTTTCTCCAGCCAACGCAAGGGCGTGATTTCGGCGGCCTGCTCACGGTTGCGACCGTTGCCGTAGACCTGCGCGGTGTAGGTTCTGGCGATCAGGGCCTGCAGATCGGCGGCAGGAATATCATCGATGAACCGGGAGAGCACCGCGTACGCCAGATCGGCGTAGGACAAGCCGCGCCACTCTTCGAGTTCGGCTTTGCCGACCTGTGGATACGACTCGGGGAGGTAGAGGCCGCCGTCGGGTGCCAGGCCGGCGAGGAGAATCTCGGTGAACCTCGGCGCCGCCGAGTTCTTGGTGTCGGAGTTGCTCTGGCCGCGAGTCGAGAGATAGCGCATGTTGAGGACCGTAAGTGGGAATGCCGCTGGACGCCGGCGGAGTCGCAGTTTATCACGCTCGGGCGCGGCGCCCTTGGCGCCGAACCCCGCTGCAGGGCAGGCGCTTGGCCAGGGTCAGCCGCTGATCACGCAGTTCTTGCCCGCGCGTTTGGCGGCGTAGGTCGCCGCGTCGGCTCGGAGAATCACGTCTTCGAGCGATTCGCTGTTCTGCCTGACGACGACGCCGGCGCTGAAGGTCACGGCTAGCGCACAGCCCGGCACGGCGCTGGCGGCGAACTGGCGCTGGAATCGGGAAATGGCGGCGACTGCCTCGTCGAGTGCGGTTTCGGGGAGCAGCAGGACAAACTCCTCACCGCCGAAACGGCAAAGGATGTCCGACGGACGCAGCGCCGCGCGCAGGCTCTTGACGAGATGCACCAGCGTTTCGTCGCCCATATGGTGGCCCAGCGTGTCGTTCAGGCGCTTGAAGTCGTCGACATCGATCAGGGCAATGGCCAACTGACTGCCATTGCGACGCGAGCGAGCCAGTTCGCGTTTATACGCTTCGTCAAAGCCGCGCCGGTTGAGTGCTCCGGTCAGGGCGTCAGTGAATGCTGCTTGCCGTGCTTCGCTCAAGGCGCTCTCGAGTTCCGCGATGCGCGCTTCGGCGACCAGTAGTTGCAGCGCACCTGGCGCAGGTACGGGAGCTTCGACGCGACGGATGTGCGGGTGATGGACGCGGCCGTTGGCGGTCGGCAGAGAAAGGTGGCCGCGCATCGGCAAGGGCAGGTTGGCGAGATCCGGCAGCCGGTGCGGCCGGCGTGACGCGTGCCGGGATGACTGTAGAGGGGAAGACTCATCGTGCTTGAACATCTCGTTGGCTCCGTCTGGGGGCCGCTGTGCGTCGGCCATAGTTCCAGATACGGATAGGCTTCGCAGATCTTGAGACTTTTTTCTCAGATATCTTGTAACTAATTGTGTTGCAATGAGAATTAAGTCCTTATTGCGTCGTTCGGCGAGCCCCGGCGGTAGCCAGCGAGCGGAGCAGGGCGAACATGAAGGAGAGCAGCGCAAGCGCCGCAAACCACAAGCCGTCGTCCATTCCCAGCGCCAGCAGGGCGCCGCCGACGAGGAGCAGGATGGCGCGCAAGGTGCCGCCGCAACGGAGTTCGGCGTGCATCCGGTCACGTGCCGGCGTGCGCCTGCCGGGGAGGTACCAGACCGGAAACAGTTCCGACAGGGCGCCGCTGACCAGCGGCAGGAGGAAGGCGACGACAAACGCCGGTACCGCGTCACCGCCGTTGCCCAGGGCAAAGGCATGGGCGCTGCCGAGGATCAGCAGCAGTGCAAAGCCGGCCAGCGCCGCGAAAAGCGCCGCTGCCGTACCATTGGCGCTCAGGGTTTGCCAGCCGTGGCGGCGTAGGCAGGCGTTGGCGATCTGCAGCGTGACGGCCAGCAATACGAGCGCCCCCGCCAGCGACAGCGGTGGCCAGAAAGCGGCGCCGAAGGCAACGGCAAGCACCGCGCCGGCGGCGAAGGGCAACTGGCGGCGCAGCCGTTGCGCGGCTCCGGCGTCGGGTGTTCGCAAGACCGTCGGCAAGAGAACCTGCAAGCTTCCCAGCGCAGTCAAGCCAATGAAACCCAGGGTATTGAGATGCAGGTGTAGCAGGCGCAGCTGCGGTCGTGCCTGTGGCCACCCGTTCATCGCCGGGATCAGCAGCAGCGCGGCCGCCAGGAAGACGATGGCCAGCAGGTACCAGCGCCAGCCGGGGTGCGCTCTGCCCAGCGTTCGTCGGGCACGCAGAATCATCCAGCCGGAAAACAGCAGTGCGACGAGAAGGGTGACGCTCGCCGCCGCGTACACAGCACTCTCCGGCAGCGTGCCCCGGAAGGCGAGAAAGGTCACCACGCCGGCCACCTGCAGCAGCAGTGGCAGCAGCACAACGCCGCGTGGGGCCGCGCGGCTGCGCGTCAGCACGGGAATGAAATGGCTGATGGCGGCAAAGATCAGCGGCACCACGGCGACGGTGAACACCAGGTGTGCGACTGCCGCGACCGACGTGCCGCCGGAATGCAGTAACACCAGCGCGGCAAGGAAGACCGCGACGGCAGAAAACCCCAGGTAGATCAGCACCCCGTCACCCTCTCGCCAGCCGCCTTGGCGCCAGGAACAGGTCGCCCAGCCCCTGGCTGGCGGCGGCTAGAGGCCGTCGCGCGCGCGCAGTTGGCCGCCTGCTGGCGGCGATTGCGGCGGTCTGCTGTCAAGCCATTCTGGTGAAGTCGATGACGATGGCGCCCGCTTCGCGCTGCACGTACTTGATCTGCAGCGCGTCGCCGAAGCGTGCCTGCAACTGGGCGAGCAAGGGCAGCGGATCGTGATCGTTGCAAAAGCGCATCGTTTCGCCGGCGAGCAAGGCGTCGAGGGCGCCAAAGATCGCCGCGTGGCGAAAGCGCTTGGCGACGCCGCGTGCGTCGAAGGGATAGACGGCTTCCTGGGTGGGCTGGTCGCAAGCATGCATGATGGTCTCCGTGAGCAACGAGGGGGTTGAAAGAGCGGATTTTCCGACGCCGGCCGTGGACTGTCTTTGATATGGGCCGGCAATATCCGTACCGCCGGCTCGGGAGTGCTGCGCAAGCGGC
>Ga0056910_1001430_pt1 | contig 12260 bp, 10 predicted proteins | sample EBPBio232012_DNA_FD_55021 | JGI IMG/M metagenome (GOLD analysis project Ga0056910, IMG submission 55021) | Wastewater treatment Type I Accumulibacter community from EBPR Bioreactor in Madison, WI, USA - Reactor 1_1/23/2012_ DNA | ecosystem: Engineered > Bioreactor > EBPR > Anaerobic-Aerobic >... | reverse complement strand
ATGATAGTGCGGATCCCCGTGTGAAAGTAGGTCATCGTCAGGCTATTACAGCCCAAACCGCCCTCCCACTTACATAGTGGGAGGGCGTTTTGCTTTGGGGGTTTGATGCGTGTCTCGGTTCACACGCGCAAGCTGCGGTAGCATTGACGTTCACGTTAACGTCAAGACATGCCAACCTACAGCATCAGTGATCTGGCACGGGAGTTTGATCTGACTACCCGCGCCATGCGTTTCTACGAAGACATGGGTCTATTGCGCCCCGAACGCGCGGGGCCAGGTGGGCGCAACCGCGTCTATAGCGGGCGCGATCGGGCGCGGCTCAAGTTGACGTTGCGAGCCAAGCGCCTGGGCCTGTCATTGAATGAGGCCAAGGAGATCATCGACCTCTATGACAGCCCACGCGACACAGGGGTGCAGCTACGCAAATTCCTGGAGGTTTTAGCCNTGCACCGCAAGCAACTGGAGTTGCAGATGCGNGACTTGCAGGCCAATCTCGACGAGTTGCGTGAACATGAGCGTGAAGCCATGGATCTGCTCGGAAAAATTGAACCACCGACGGCTGAAACTACAGCATAATTGACGTTTACGTAAACGTAATGCGCCAGGGCTTTTGCGGTCTGCCGGCGACATGTATCCATCTCACACCCCCTTCCAGGAGAGACTCCATGAGCATTGCCACCCAGTTGCCAGGCCTGAATTTTCAGTTGGGCGAAGACATTGACGCATTGCGCGATGCCGTGCGCGAGTTTGCCCAGTCCGAGATCGGGCCACGCGCGGCGGAGATCGATCGTGATGACCAGTTTCCCATGGACCTCTGGCGCAAGTTCGGTGACCTGGGCGTGCTCGGCATCACCGTGCCCGAGGAATTTGGCGGCGCCAACATGGGCTATCTGGCGCACATGGTGGCCATGGAAGAGATTTCGCGCGCCAGCGCATCCGTGGGCCTGTCCTATGGCGCGCACAGCAATCTGTGCGTGAACCAGATCAACCGCAACGGCAACCCGGCGCAAAAGGCCAAGTACCTGCCCAAGCTGATCAGCGGTGAGCATGTGGGCGCCCTGGCCATGAGCGAGCCGGGCGCCGGCTCCGACGTCATCAGCATGAAGCTCAAGGCCGAGGACAAGGGCGGTTACTACCTGCTCAACGGCAGCAAGATGTGGATCACCAACGGCCCGGACGCCGACACCCTGGTGGTCTATGCCAAGACCGAGCCCGAGCTGGGCGCACGCGGCGTCACGGCCTTTCTGATTGAAAAGGGCATGAAGGGCTTTTCGATTGCGCAAAAGCTCGACAAGCTGGGCATGCGCGGCAGCCACACGGGCGAGCTGGTGTTCCAGGATGTGGAGGTTCCGGCGGAGAACGTGCTGGGCATGGTCAACGGCGGCGCCAAGGTGCTGATGAGTGGACTGGATTACGAGCGCGCCGTGCTCACCGGCGGTCCGCTCGGCATCATGCAGTCAGTGATGGACAACGTCGTGCCCTACATCCACGACCGCAAGCAGTTTGGCCAGAGCATTGGCGAGTTCCAGCTTATCCAGGGCAAGGTGGCCGATATGTACACCGTGCTGCAGGCTGGGCGGTCGTTCGCCTACACCGTGGCCAAAAATCTGGACATGCTGGGTGCCGAGCATGTGCGCCAGGTGCGCAAGGACTGCGCCAGCGTGATCCTGTGGACGGCCGAGAAGGCTACCTGGATGGCGGGCGAGGGGGTGCAGATTTTTGGTGGTAATGGCTATATCAACGAGTACCCGCTGGGCCGCCTGTGGCGTGATGCCAAGCTGTACGAGATCGGCGCCGGTACCAGCGAGATCCGCCGCATGCTGATAGGCCGTGAGCTGTTCGCCGAAACTTGCTAAGGTAAGCGCCCCGTAACCACCAAGGAAGCCCATGCCCAGCAGCTCCATCAACGACCTCTTTGAGCACAACCGCGCCTGGGCGGCGCGGATGGAGCGCGAAAAACCCGGCTTTTTCACCGGCCTGATGGCGCAGCAGAAGCCGCGCTACATGTGGATAGGCTGCTCCGACAGCCGCGTGCCGGCCAACCAGATCACGGGCCTGGAGCCGGGCGAGGTGTTCGTGCACCGTAACGTCGCCAACGTGGTTGTGCCGACCGACCTCAATTGCCTGTCCACCATCCAGTACGCGGTCGATCAGCTGAAGGTGGAGCACCTGATGGTCGTTGGCCACTACGGCTGCGGCGGCGTGCTGGCGGCGCTGGAGGATGTGCGCGTGGGCCTGGCGGACAACTGGATCCGCCATGTAAAGGATGTGCGCGACAAGCATGCCGCGCTGCTGGACGGCATCGACCTGCAATGGCGCCACGACGCGCTGTGCGAGCTCAACGCCATCGAGCAGGTGCTGAACATCGCCCATTCGACGGTGATGCAGGATGCCTGGGCGCGCGGCCAGAAGGTGCAGATCCACGGCTGGTGCTATAGCCTGCGCAACGGCCTGATCACCAATCTGCACATGACCGTGCCCGGCGTGGGCGGTCTGCACGAGGTGCACCAGGCCGCCGTGGAGCAGGTGGCGCAGCGCGCGCGCCAATAGCCCACGGGCCACGGCACAGCGCAGGCAGGCCCCATGTTTCCGCAGCGGCTGGACGCCCCGCAGGCCTTTNACATCGCCAAGGCGATGCTGGACGGCTTCAACCGCCACTACCGTCTGTTCCGTGCCGAATCGGCGCGCGCCAAGCACCGTTTCGAGACGGCGGACTGGCACGGCCAGCAGCGCGCGCAGCGCGAGCGCATAGAGTTCTACGACCTGCGCGTGAAGGAATGTGTGCGCCGGCTGGACAAGGAGTTCAACGCCGGCGCCCTGCCCATGGTCGTGTGGCACCAGGTCAAGCTGCACTACATCGGCCTGATGGTGAACCACCTGCGCCCCGAGCTGGCCGAGACCTTCTTCAACTCGGTCACCACCAAGATCCTGCACCGCACGCATTTCCACAACGATTTCATCTTCGTCTGGCCGGCCGTCAGTACCGAGTACATAGAAAGCGAAGACCCCGGCGCGCGCCCCACCTACCGCGCCTACTACCCGGCGGGCGATGGCCTGCACCAGGCGGTGGCCGACATCATCGAGCAGTTTGCGCTGCAGCGCCCGTTTGCCGACCTGCGGCGCGACGTGGACTGCGTGGTGCGCGCCATGCAGCAGCAGCTGGGCGCCGCCAAGCTGCGCAGCAATTTCCAGATCCAGGTGCTGACCAGCCTGTTCTTTCGCAACAAGGGCGCCTACGTGGTGGGCAAGCTGATCAACGGCTTCACCGAGCTGCCGTTCGCGCTGCCCATATTGCATGGCGAGCAGGGCACGCTGGTGATCGATGCCGCGCTGTTCGGCGAGAACGATTTGCAGATGCTGTTCAGTTTTGCGCGCGCCTACTTCATGGTGGACATGGAGATTCCCAGCGCCTACGTGCAGTTCCTGGCCACGCTGATGCCGCGCAAGCGCCGGGCCGAGCTCTACATCTCGCTGGGCCTGGCCAAGCAGGGCAAGACGCTGTTTTATCGCGACTTCCTGCACCATCTGCGCTATTCCAGCGACCAGTTCCGCATTGCGCCCGGCATCAAGGGCATGGTGATGCTGGTCTTCGACCTGCCGAGCTTTCCCTATGTGTTCAAGCTCATCAAGGATCATTTCCCGGCGCCCAAAGACACAACGCGTGAGCAGGTCAAGGCCAAATATCTGCTGGTCAAGCAGCATGACCGCGTGGGCCGCATGGCCGACACGCTGGAATACAGTCTGGTGGCCTTTCCGCGCGACCGCTTCAGCGATGAGCTGATCGCGGAAATTCAAAAGCATGCGCCCAGCCAGTTGGAGATCAGCGACCGCGATGGTGACGGGCGCCAGGAGGTCATCATCTCCCACCTGTACATAGAGCGGCGCATGATCCCGCTGAACATCCACCTGCAGGAATGCCTGGATGCCGGCCTGGACGAACCCGAGTCAGCCAGCGCGCTGGAGCATGCCGTGCTCGAATACGGCAATGCCATCAAGGATCTGGTGGCCGCCAACATCTTCCCCGGCGACATGCTGTGGAAGAACTTCGGCATGACGCGCAACGGCAAGGTGGTGTTCTACGACTACGACGAGATCGAATACCTCACCGACTGCAACTTCCGCCGCGTGCCCGCGCCGCGCTGCGAGGAGGATGAGCTGTCCGGCGAGGTCTGGTACGCGGTCGGCCCGCACGATGTCTTCCCCGAAACCTTCGGCCCCTTCCTGCTCGGCAACGACGCCGTGCGCGCGGCCTTCATGCGCCACCATGCGGATCTGCTGGACGTGGATTTCTGGCAGTCGCACAAAGAGCGCATACAGGCTGGCCATGTCTATGACGTGTTTCCCTACGACAGCACGCGGCGCTTTGGCGGCGTGCCGTTACCAACCCAACCCCCAGGAGATATCACATGAGCCAACACCAAGACCCCGTCGTCATCGTCAGCGCCGCACGCACGCCCATGGGCGGCTTCATGAGCGACTTCGCCGACCTGGCCGCGCATGACCTGGGCGGCGTCGCCATCAAGGCCGCCGTTGAGCGCGCCGGTATTGCGCCCGCGCTGGTCGAGGAGGTGCTGTTCGGCAACTGCCTGATGGCCGGCCAGGGCCAGGCGCCGGCGCGCCAGGCGCTTTTCAAGGGCGGGCTGCCGCAAAGCACGGGCGCGGTGACCCTGTCCAAGATGTGCGGCGCCGGCATGGAGGCCACCATCCTGGCCCATGACCAGCTGATCGCCGGCAGCCGCGAGGTGATGGTCTCCGGCGGCATGGAGAGCATGAGCGGCGCACCCTACCTGCTGAAGAAGGGCCGCGGCGGCTACCGCATGGGCCACGACAAGGTGTTCGACCACATGATGCTCGACGGCCTGGAAGACGCCTACGAGCCCGGCCGCTCCATGGGCACCTTTGGCGAGGATTGCGCCGCCAAGTACCAGTTCACGCGCGAGCAGCAGGACGCCTTTGCCATCGCCAGCGTCACGCGCGCACAGGAGGCCGCCAGGAGCGGCGCCTTCGACGCCGAGATTGCCCCGGTTACGCTCAAGACGCGCAAGGGCGAGGTCACGGTCAGCGTGGACGAAGGCCCGGCCAAGGCCCGCCTGGACAAGATCGCCAGCCTCAAGCCCGCCTTCAGGAAGGACGGCACCATCACCGCAGCGTCCAGCTCCAGCATCAACGATGGCGCCGCCGCCATGGTGCTGATGCGCGCGTCCACCGCCCAGCGGCTGGGCTGCAAGCCGCTGGCGCGTATCGTCGGCCATGCCACCCATGCCCAGGCGCCGGAATGGTTCAGCACCGCCCCGGTGGGTGCGACCGAGAAGCTGCTGAAGAAAATCGGCTGGCAGGTGGGCGACGTGGATCTGTGGGAGATCAACGAGGCCTTCGCCGTCGTGCCCATGGCCCTGATGGCGGATCTGAAGATTCCCCACGACAAGGTCAACGTCAACGGCGGCGCCTGCGCGCTGGGTCACCCCATAGGCGCCAGCGGCGCGCGCATTTTGGTCACGCTGGTGCATGCGCTCAAGGCCCGCGGCCTGCAGCGCGGCCTGGCCACGCTGTGCATAGGCGGCGGCGAGGCCACGGCCATGGCCATCGAGCTGATCTGAGGCTTGCTCATTTTTCAATAGCTGTTGGCGCTTATTTCATGGGCGCTGGCGGCATTTTTGGCCACAAGCCACTATTTTGCGAGAGCACGACCATGCTGCTGACCCAAGACCAGGAAATGATCCGCGACGCTGTGCGTGCGTTCGCCCAGGAAGAGCTCTGGCCCCAGGCCGCGCGCTGGGACAAGGAGCACCACTTTCCGCGCGACGCGCACCAGGGCCTGGCCGCCTTGGGCGCGTATGGCATCTGCGTGCCCGAGGATCTCGGCGGCGCCGGGCTGGACTACCTGTCGCTGGCCCTGGTGCTGGAAGAAATCGCCGCCGGCGATGGCGGCACCAGCACCGCCATCAGCGTCACCAACTGCCCGGTCAACGCCATCCTCATGCGCTACGGCAATGCGCGGCAACAGCGCGACTGGCTTGCCCCCCTGGCGCGCGGCGAGATGCTGGGCGCGTTCTGCCTGACCGAGCCGCATGTGGGCTCGGACGCCTCCGCGCTGCGCACCACGGCGGTGAGGCAGGGCGACGAATACGTCATCAACGGCGTCAAGCAGTTCATCACCAGCGGCAAGAACGGCCAGGTGGCCATCGTCATCGCCGTCACCGACAAGGGCGCGGGCAAGAAGGGCATGAGCGCCTTCATCGTGCCCACCAGCACGCCCGGCTATGTGGTGGCGCGGCTGGAGGACAAGCTGGGCCAGCACAGCAGCGACACGGCGCAGATCAACTTCGACGACTGCCGCATCCCGGCGGACAACCTGATCGGCGCCGAGGGCGAGGGCTACAAGATCGCCCTGGGCGCGCTGGAGGGTGGGCGCATAGGCATCGCCGCGCAAAGCGTGGGCATGGCGCGTAGCGCCTTTGAATTCGCCCTGCAATACGCCAAGGAGCGCGAGAGCTTCGGCCAGTCCATCTTCAACCACCAGGCCGTGGGCCATCGCCTGGCCGACTGCGCCACGCAGATCGAGGCCGCGCGCCAGCTCATCTGGCACGCCGCCGCCCTGCGCGACGCGGGCCGCCCCTGCCTGAAGGAGGCGGCGATGGCCAAGCTGTTCGCCAGCGAGATGGCGGAACGCGTGTGCAGCGCCGCCATACAGACGCTGGGCGGCTACGGCGTGGTGAGCGACTTCCCTGTGGAGCGTATCTACCGCGACGTGCGCGTGTGCCAGATCTACGAGGGCACGAGCGACGTGCAGAAGATCATCATCCAGCGCGCGCTGGCCTGAGGGCCGGGCCCGTTCATGCCTGCCGCCAGCGCACTGCCCGCCTGCCCCTGCGGCCGCACCGACAGCCGCCGGCGTGCGCTGCCGTATGCGCAATGCTGCGGCCGCTATATCGACCATTTCGCGCAATGCCCGGCGCCCGATGCCGAGAGCCTGATGCGCTCGCGCTACACGGCCTTCGTGCGCGAGGACGCGGCCTACCTGCTGGCCACCTGGCAGGCCGCGCACCGGCCGGCGCGGCTCGACTTCGAGCCTGGTGCGCGCTGGCTGGGCCTGCAGGTGCGCGCCCATCTGCCACTGGACGCGACCCACGCCGAGGTGGAATTCGTCGCCCGCCAGCGCGACGCCACGGGCCGGGCACACCGCCTGCACGAGCGCAGCCGCTTCCTGCGCGAGCAGGGGCGCTGGTACTACGTAGATGGAAAACTTATATAAATAGTGGCTGTAACGCTTGTATGGCAAGCGCAGCACGCTATCAAATTTAAACCGCTACTCCCACCACATGGCAGCAATGTCGTGCACGAAGATAGGGTAGTTCATCCAGGTGCCGCGCAGCCCCTTGCGCACCACGGTGCCCACCTGGGGCGCGAAGATCCAGGCGTTGACGGCATCGCGCGCCAGCTGGCGCTGCAGCTCGGCCCACAGCAACTGGCGCTCGCGTGCGTTGTCGGCGGCGCCATGGCGCTGCACCAGGTCGCGGAATGCCGGGCTGTCATAGCCGAAGTAGTAGCCCGGGTCGGCGTAGATCCGGTAGTCCAGCGGCTCCACATGGTTGATCAGCGTCATGTCGAACTGGCCCTTGAACGGGCCGTTCAGCCATTGCTCCCAGGACAGTCGCTGCAGCTCGGCCACGATGCCGACGCGGGCCAGGTCCTGCGCGATCACCGGGCCGCCCTCGTGCGCGTAGGGCGCCGGCGGCAAGGCCAGGGTCAGGCGCAGCGGCGTGGCGACGCCGGCGCTCTTGAGCAGGGCGCGGGCGCGCTCCGGGTCATGGGGGTACATGTTGGCCAGGTGCAGATACCCTGCATCCGCCGGGCTGAAGTGGCTGCCAATGGCCACGCCGCGGCCGTCGAGCACGCTGCGTATGAAGCCCTCGCGGTCGATGGCGTGGGTGATGGCGCGGCGCACGCGCACATCATTGAGCGGTGCGCGCCGCTGGTTCAGCGCCAGCAGGCCCTTGCCGGTGGAGGCGCCTATCAGCACCTGGTAGCCGGTTTCATCCTGGAAGCGACGCACGGTCTGCGTGGCGAAGTTGAACGCCACGTCGATCTCGCCGGAGCGCAGCGCGGCGTTCTGCGCCAGGGGGTCGTGCAGAAAGCGAAAGCTGGCCTGGTGCATGCGCAGCCTTGCCGCCTGGCGGTACATGGGCGCCTGGGCCAGCTCGATGCCGTGGCCACGGCGCCACTGCGCCACCTGGTAGGGCCCGGTGCCGACGGGGCGGGTGGCGGCCTGGGCCGCCGTGGCCGGGTGCAGCATCACGGCCGGCCCCTCGCCCAGACGGAACAGCAACTGCGGGTCCGGGTGGTGCAAGGTGAGGGCCACGCTGTGCGCGTCCGGCGTGCCGATGCTGGCAATGTTGTCGAACAAGGCCTTGCGCGCCTTGTTTGTCGCGCTGGGGGCCACGGCGCGCTCGAAGCTGAAGCGCACGGCCGCTGCATCGAAGGCCGCGCCGTCGTGAAAGCGCACGCCCTGGCGCAGGCGCAGGTGGTAATGCCGCCCCGTGCCATCCACGCTCCAGGACTCGGCCAACAGCGGCGCCACCGCGCCGTTTTCCTCGATGCGGGTCAGACCCTCCAGCACGTTGTAATGCGTCACCTCGCCCACGGCCGCCGCCGCGGCCATGGTTGGGTCCAGGCTGTCGGGCTCCAGTGCCATGTTGATCACCACGGCGCGCCGGGTGGAGCGGGCCTGGGCGGGGCCGGCGGCCCATGTGCCCAGGCATAGCGCGGCCGACTGGGCCAGGCAGGAGCGGCGGGTAAGGGCAGTTGCTGGCATGGTATTGGGGTATTGTTGCGGAGAGATACAAACTGTGACATAACATCCGAGGTTTGACGACCCCTTCTCCTGTTTTCATTCGCCCGCCTCTTGTCATGAAAGCGCCCGACACCATGCCGCCGCACCACGCGCGCTCGCGCGCATGGCTGCTGTTGCTGTTGGTGGCCCTGCTGCTGGGCGGCATGGCCTGGGGGCTGTCGCATGTCTACCAGGAGCGCGAGCAGCGCTACCGCCACCAGATCGAGGGGAGTCTGCAGGCCGTCAACCAGCTGCAGCTGCGCGCCGTCACCGACTGGCGTGCGCGGCGCATGGCCGAGGCTGCGGCGCTGACGCAGGACAGCCTGTTTGCCCGGGCCGTGGCGCAGTGGCGCGGCGCGCCGTCATCGCCCCAGCAGGCGGCGCTGCGCGAGCGCCTGACCATCCTCATGGAGCAGGTGCGCTACACCGCGGCCTACCTGGTCGATGCGCAGGGCCGGCTGCTGCTGGACGCCCAGGGCGCCGCCACCGGACAGCTGCCAGAGCCCGAGCAGCAGGCCTTGCAGCTGGCGCTGGCACAGGCCCGGCCGGTCGTCGTCGAGCTGCGCCGCGACCCGGCGTTTGCCTTTGCCTTCTACGGCCTGATCGCGCCCCTGTTCGATGGTACGCGTGCGCTGGGCGCCGTGTGGCTGCTGGTGGATGCGCGCGCCACCCTGTATCCGCTGCTGGAGACCTGGCCCAACCACAGCCCCACGGCCGAATCCGTGCTGGTGCAGCGCAGTGGCGACGAGGTGGTCTCGCTCAGCCCGCTGCCCCTGCGCGGCAGCGAGTCAGGGGCGCTGCGCCTGCCGTTGGTACAGGGCGGGCGCGACCCCATGGCCATGGCCGCCACCGGGGTGCGCGGCGCCTTCTACGCCCATGACTATCGTGACCAGGAGGTGCTGGCCGTCGCCAGCGCCGTGGCCGACTCCCCCTGGCTGCTGCTCTCCAAGGTGGATGTGGGCGATGCCTTCACCGATGCCCAGCGCCGTGAATGGCTGGGCCTGAGCCTGTTTGTCAGCCTGGGTTTGCTGTCGCTGGGCCTGGTCGTGCTGCTGTGGCAGTGGCGCGCCTGGCGGCGCGAGCGTGCCTTGAAGCGCGAGCTCGAACGCAACCTGCGCTGGCTGGACAACGCGCAGAAGGCCGCCACCGTGGGTTATTTCACCTATGAGACACGCAGCGAGGCCTTTGTCATGTCGCGCATGGCCAGCGCCATCTTCGGCCTGCCCGACGAGGGCCGCATGAGCTTGCGCCAATGGATGACCATGCTGCACCCGGACGAGAGCGTGCAAACCCTGCGGATCCACGGCCAGGCCATGATGGAGCGCACGCCGCTGCGCACCCAGTACCGCATCCTGCGCCACGGTGACCGGCAGGAGCGCTGGGTGGAGGTCTGGGGGGAATACAGTCAGGCCTCGGAAAATGAACCGCTGCTCATGACCGGCACGGTGCAGGACATCACCGAGCGCAAGCACACCGAGCAGCAGCTGGCGCGCTACCGCGTGGCGCTGGAGGCGCAGGTGCGCCTGGACCCGCTGACCCAGGTGGCCAACCGCCTGGCGCTGCACGAGGCCGTGACCCAGGAGTGGAGCCGCGCCCAGCGCGAGGGCCAGGCCCTGGCGCTGGTGATGATCGACGTGGACCATTTCAAGTCCTACAACGACAGCTACGGCCATGTCGCGGGCGACCAATGCTTGCAGCAGGTGGCGACGGCCATGTCGGCCCTGCTGGGCCGCGCGGGCGACCTGCTGGCGCGCTATGGCGGCGAAGAGTTCGCCGTGCTGCTGCCCGGCGCTGATGCCCCCGCTGCCATGGCCGTCGCCCTGCGGTTGCAGGATGCCGTGCGCCAGCTGGCACTGCCGCACCGTGGCAGCGCCTGCTGCGACAGCGTGACCCTGAGCATGGGCGTGACCAGCCTGCAGGCGGCGCACTATCCGGGCGCCGATGCCGCGCAGGCCCTGTTCCAGCAGGCCGACGCCGCCCTGTACACGGCCAAGCAGACCGGGCGCAACCGCGTCGTGCTGTTTGGTGCAGACTGCATGCAGGCCCTGCATTCATAGCCCTGGTGGGCCAGGGGCAACCACCCAACCCCATGACCCATGATGTTTGACGCGATCTTGTTTGACTGTGACGGCGTGCTGGTGGACAGCGAGCCGATCACCAACGGCGTGCTGTGCCAGATGCTCAATGAGGCCGGCTGGCCGCTGCCGCCCGAGGAGTGCATGCGCCTGTTCATAGGCAAGACCGTGCGCAGCGAGACGGCGCGCATCGAGGCCCGGACCGGCAGGCCGCTGACCGATGCCTGGATGGCCGAGTTCTACGCCCGCCGCAACTTGCGCCTGCAGGCCGAGCTAGTGGCCATTCCGAATGCCGTCGAGACCGTGCGCGCCGTGCATGCGCGGCTGCAGGGGCGTATTGCCTGCGCCTCGGGTGCCGATCGGCAGAAGGTGGAGATGCAGCTGGCACAGGTCGGCCTGGCGCCCCTGTTTGCCGGGCGCATCTTCAGCGGCCATGAAATGCCGGCCACCAAACCCGCGCCCGACGTCTATCTGGCCGCCGCCGCGGCCCTGGGCGTGCCGCCCGCGCGCTGCCTGGTGGTCGAGGACACGGTCACCGGCGTGCAGGCCGGGGTGGCCGCAGGCGCCACCGTGGTGGGCTTCAGCCCGGACGGCGTGGGCCACGGCTCGCCCGCTGCGCTGCGGGCTGCAGGGGCGCAGTGGGTGCTCAGCGACATGGCCTTGTTGACCAAAATGATTTAAGTTGCAAGCAGAATCGAACGAAAATAACAAAAAGAGATCAATTGCCAAGGTTGGTACTCACTAAGCCGCTATTCCGCCATCCCTGACATTCCTGCCCGCAGATATCGCACGTGAAGCCTTACGCCACCCCCGCCGCGCTACCCTTCTGGAGCCGTTTGCATGGTGGGCTGGATCACGTCTTGACCTGGCTGCTCATCTATGCCCTGCCCGGGGCCGTGCTGGTGTTGTCGTTGTGGGCCTTGTTCACCTGGGCGCCGCACTTTGCCCACGATGATCCCCGGCCGGTGGCCATGCGTGTGCTCGAAGACGCTGGCGCCGACCTTGGCCCCGCCGCTGCCTTGGCCGCGCTCGAGGCACAGCAGCCGGTGCTGCTGCGCGATACCCAGCTGAAGGAAACCCCGTTCTGGTTCGACTTCCCCGTGCCGGCGCCGCAGCCGGACGGCCCGGCGGTGATCGAGTTCCCCTCGCGCCATCTGGTGCGCCTGGCCTGCTGGGGCGGTGCCCAGCTGCAGCCACTGGGCGAGGGCGACCTCGCGGGCCATCAGGGGCGGTTGTTTGACTCGCGCAGCGGCTTTGGCCTGCGGCTGCAGGGCCTGCAGCCCGGCGCGCCGGTGCTGTGCCGCGCCAACTTTGTCGGCCCAGCGCGCTTGAGCGTGCTGCAGTGGGACGAGGCC
>Ga0056910_1001362_pt1 | contig 12898 bp, 11 predicted proteins | sample EBPBio232012_DNA_FD_55021 | JGI IMG/M metagenome (GOLD analysis project Ga0056910, IMG submission 55021) | Wastewater treatment Type I Accumulibacter community from EBPR Bioreactor in Madison, WI, USA - Reactor 1_1/23/2012_ DNA | ecosystem: Engineered > Bioreactor > EBPR > Anaerobic-Aerobic >... | reverse complement strand
AGTGCTAAAATTGTTCAGGCAGATGTTGTAGGACCTTCATTAGGAAAAGCGTCGATCGATGCGGGAATGTTGTCGTTTATCATCGCATTCCTTGTAATTATCGCCTATATCATTTTCTATTACGGTGGAGCAGGAGTTTATGCCGTAATCGCAATGATCATCAACCTTTTCTACATCTTCGGAATCATGGATTCTGTGGATGCAACGCTTACACTTCCGGGAATTGCGGGGATCGTACTTTCCATGGCAATGGCGGTGGATACGAACGTTATTATTTATGAAAGAACAAAGGAAGAACTTTTCGCGGGGAAAAATATTCTTGAAGCGTACAAAGATGGTTTCAAACACGCACTTTCTGCAATTGTCGATGGTCACTTAACTACAATTTTAACTGCGGTTGTTCTTTATATTTTCGGAACGGGACCAATCAAAGGTTTTGCGGTGACTTTAATCATCGGTATCTTGATGACGTTCTTTACTTCCGTATTGTTATCGAGGGTGATGATTTTTGCGAGATTGAACAAAGGGAAACACCTTTCAGTGTGGACTCCGCCTACAAAAAATCTTTTCAGGAATATTTGGATCGACTTTATCGGAAAGAGAAAATATGCCTACATGATTTCTGCTTTCTTAACCGTTGCGAGTTTAATTTCCATAGCAGTTAACGGCTTTAAATATGGAATCGACTTTACCGGTGGTAGAAACTTCGTGGTAAAATTCGATAAACCTGTTGATGCTAATAAAGTAGAGGAAAACCTAATTAAACTTTTCGCTACACAAGATGGTAAAAACTCAGCAGTAGAAGCAAAAACTTTCGGGACAGGAAATCAGCTGAAAATTTCTACCGATTACCTTATCGATGACGAATCTTTGAAAGCCGACCAAATCATCGAGCAGAAATTGTATGAAGGTTTGAAACCAAATCTTCCTGCAAACATGACTTTACAGGAATTCAAATCTGCGGATAAAGATCATGCAGGAATTGTTTCTTCCGCAAAAGTAGGACCTACTGTTGCAGACGATATCAAATCTCATGGAACTTTTGCCGTTATTGCAGCTTTGGCGGGAATTTTCCTTTATATTTTGTTGCGATTCAACAAATGGCAATTCTCACTCGGTGCGGTTGCGGGACTTTTCCACGATGCGATTATCATTTTGGGAACTTACTCTTTGCTGCACAAATTCATGCCGTTTAACATGGAAATTAATCAGGATTTCATCGCGGCGGTTCTTACGGTTCTCGGTTATTCCATCAATGATACCGTGATTGTATTCGACAGAATTAGGGAATATTTGAGGGAGAAAAAATCGCTTACTTTGGCGGGACTTTTCGATGACTCTATTTCAAGTACTTTGGGTAGAACGTTCAACACCTCATTTACAACTATTCTTGTAATCTTGGCAATCTTCATCTTCGGTGGAGAAAACTTAAGAGGATTTATGTTTTGCTTGTTAATCGGTATTGGTTTCGGTACGTATTCATCCATTTTCGTTTCATCGGCAATCGCTTATGATTTATTGAAAGGAAGAGGAAAAGAAGAAGCTGTTCACGGAAGAAGCTCCATCGACAAAGAAGTCGTTGAGAAAAAGAAAAAGAAATAGTTTCTTATCATATCTAAAAATGTCCTTCGAAAGAGGGACATTTTTTTTAATAACTCTACTTTTAATTATAGATGAGGTTTTTCTCCAACTTCGTTGGTTCGAAATGAGGGCTATTTTAATTTTGATGCGGGGATTTCTTGGCGCGGCGAAGCCGCGCCAAGAAATCCCCTAATAATTTATAAAAACTTGGTCATTCCTCATCGATGAAGCAATGAGGAATCTCAAAAATAATTTTACAAATCGATTTAGAAATTGCAATTCACATCTTTCTGAAAAAACTATCTTTGCAACCTCAATGAAAAGAAATCAAAAATCAGCCGCAATCGGTTTCATCTTTATTACTTTGCTCATCGACATTACAGGATGGGGAATTGTAATTCCTGTGGTTCCGACACTAATTCGCGAACTGATTCACAATCCCGATTTAAGCGTCGCTTCACAATACGGAGGTTGGTTGAGTTTCGTTTATGCAGCAATGCAGTTTGTTTTCGCATCAGTTTTAGGCGGATTGAGCGACAAATACGGAAGAAGACCGATTATTCTTTTTTCACTTTTAGGTTTCTCCATCAACTTTTTTATCCAGGCGATTGCACCAACGATTTTTTGGCTTTTCGTGGGGAGAATTTTCTCGGGAGTTACAGGAGCAAGTATTACCACAGCAAGTGCCTACATCGCAGATATTTCCACGGATGAAGACCGGGCAAAAAACTTCGGGATGATTGGAGCCGCTTTTGGTTTAGGTTTCATCATCGGTCCCGTGATTGGCGGGGTTTTGGGACATTATGGAGCCAGAGTTCCTTTCTACGCTGCGTCGATTTTATGTCTGATTAATTTTCTCTACGGATGGTTTATTCTCCCAGAAAGTTTAGACAAAGAACACCGGCGAAAATTTGATTGGAAACGTGCAAATCCCGTCGGTTCCTTGCTTCAACTTCGTAAATATCCACAAATACTAGGATTAATTGCCGCATTGGTTTTCGTTTACATTGCAGGTCACGCTGTACAAACCAATTGGACATTCTTCACCATGTACAAATTTGGCTGGACCGAAAGAATGGTCGGAATTTCTCTCGGAGTTTCAGGATTTATGGCGGCTTTGGTTCAAGGATATTTAATCCGAATCATTCAGCCCAAAATTGGTGATGCAAGAAGTATTTTCTACGGACTCACTTTATACGCCATCGGAATGGTTTTGTTCGCATTTGCAAGTCAAAGTTGGATGATGTTTGCATTTTTAATTCCTTATGGTTTAGGCGGAATTGCAGGTCCCGCTTTACAGTCCGTGATTTCATCGGAAGTTCCAAAAAATGAACAAGGCGAATTACAGGGCGCTTTAGCAAGTTTAATCAGTTTGACGGCGATTGTTGGTCCACCTTTAATGACGAATACTTTCTATTATTTCACCCACGACAATGCTCCGTTTAAATTTGCAGGTGCTCCGTTTTTTCTCGGATTTGTACTAATGACAATTAGTACTGTGATTGTGTATTTTGTTTTTAAAAGGAAGAAAATCTAAAAGATATGTTACTCTGCTAAGTGAAACGCCTTTGCGAACTTGAAAACGAAAAAGCAGTTTAAAGAGTCGTCGTCTTTGCGTTTAAATTGAGCGATATTTTCTGACCAACTTCATATTCCATTTGCAAATAATTTTCATTATTTTTAAAATTCAATTTTTAAAAATAAAATGGATTTCAATATTCCCGAAAACTTCACCGGACTTAATGACACTCAAGTTCTCGGATCAAGGTCAAAATTTGGCGAAAACAAAATGAAGGAAACCGAAAAATCAACTTGGTTTTCGCTCCTTTTAGATATTCTGAAAGAACCGATGCTGATTCTTTTAATCATTATCACGCTAATTTATTTGATTGTCGGAAATTACGGTGAAGCTGCCTTTATGTTTTTCGCAATTGTGGCGGTTTCAGGAATCTCTTTTTATCAGGACAACCGAAGTAAAAAGGCTTTGGAAGAATTGGAGAAGCTCAACGAACCTTTAAGCAAAGTCATTCGGAATTCTAAAATCATTTCAATTCCCACCCATGAAATTGTCGTCGGAGATTTATGCATTACCGAAGAAGGAAAAATGATCAACGCCGATGGAAAAATTCTTCACAGCAACGATTTTTCGGTGAATCAATCTTCTTTGACCGGAGAAAGTTTTTCTGTTTTTAAAGACAAAGATTCCGATGACAACGAAGTCTTCAGCGGAACTTTAACGGTTTCCGGATTGGCTGTTTTCGAGGTTGAAAAAATTGGCAAGGAAACCAAGCTTGGAAAAATAGGAGATTCCCTTCAGAATATTAAGGAAGAAAAATCGCCGTTGCAGATTCAGATTGAGAAGTTTGTGAAAAATATGGCAATCATCGGAATTGTGGTTTGATGTCTTTAAACTTTTAAGAAGAATTTAAGTTGAATAACAAATGCTGTTTCATAAACTTTCGTAATTTTGCCGCATGGAATTAAGTATTGGCGAAATGCTTTTGATTGCCGTTGCAATCGTCGTTTTATTCGGACCCGACAAATTGCCGCAAATTGCCCGTGATTTGGGAGCAGGCGTTCGCAAAATGCGGGGCGCGATGGAAGACGTGAAAACCGAAATTCTGAAAGAAACGGACAATCCCGTTTCCGAAATCAAAAAGGAAATCGAAAAGGTAAAACAGCAGGCAAAGGATTTCAACCCGATGAGCGACCTTGAAAAAGATGCCATGGCCGAACGTTCCAAACCGAAAGAAAACCTCGCCGAGAAAGACGACCATGAAGGACCTGTAAGCAGATAAACTTTCTTTTTTCTGACCTAGGAAATTTTTAAGCAAAAAGATCCAGTCTTGATTTTTTGGTTACTTTTGCATCAAGGCAAAAGTAACGAAGAGTTTTTTTATTTTTGTTATCTATTTTCATCTTAATAATTTCAATTTTTGAAATAATATTTCAAAAATTTCTTATGCACGAAATCATCCAAGAAGACAAACAAGCATTCCTCTTCCTTAACAATTTGGGGAGCGAACCTTTCGACCGATTTTGGACGATGGTTTCCGGGACTTGGCTTTGGATTCCGCTTTACGTTATTTTTCTGTATTTACTTTACAAAAATTACAAACTCCGAAATTTACTTTTCATTTTGATTTTCATTGCATTAGGAGTAACAGTTTCTGACCAACTTGCCGGAATTTTCAAAACTGGAATTGCAAGATTGAGACCTTGTCACGATCCAAGTTTAGATCATTTAATGCGTGAAGTTCAATGCGGCGGACAATTTGGATTTTATTCGGCACATGCTTCAAACACGTTTTTTATTGCGACTTTTATGAGTATGTTGCTTTTCAGAAAATATCGGTTTCTTCCATATTTACTTTTCTTTTGGGCAGCAATGGTTTCTTACAGTCGCATTTATCTCGGGGTACATTTTCCGATGGATGTTTTGATGGGAGCAGGAATGGGATTTTTCCTTGGTGGATTTTTCGCGACTTTAGCAATGAAAGTTATCCATAAGCAAAGTAAGATTAAATAATTTGCAATCCTCTATTTATTGCGGTCATTATCTTCCAGCTTCCCTCATCCAGCTTCCAACTTTTCGCTATCTTTGCTGTTATGACACACGACAACAACGACAAACGTCTTTTCCTCATCGATGCCTATGCGATGATTTTCCGAGGTTATTACGCACTGATTAGAAGTCCCAGAATTACGAGCAAAGGTTTGGATACTTCAGCCATTTTTGGATTTACCAATTCTTTGATTGAACTGATTCGTAGAGAAAAACCTTCACATTTAGCCGTTGTCTTTGATGTAGGAGAAGCAAGTGTCAGAACTGCCGATTTTGCAGAATATAAAGCCAATCGTAGCGAAACTCCGGAAGCGATTAAGATTGCCGTTCCTTATATTCACCGCATTTTGGAAGCGATGCACGTTCCGATTTTGGGAGTGGAAGGTTATGAAGCCGATGACGTGATTGGAACCATTGCCTGCAAAGCGGAAGCAGAAGGCTACAAAGTTTTTATGGTTACACCTGACAAAGATTTTGCGCAGTGTGTCACTGAAAATATCAAAATTTATAAACCGGGATTAAAAGGAGCAGAATTTGAGATTTTGGGAGTTCCGGAAGTTTTGGCAAAATATGAAATTGAAGACCCCAAACAAGTCATTGATTTTCTAGCAATGATGGGCGATTCTGTTGATAATATTCCGGGATTGGAAGGCGTTGGGGAAAAAACTGCCAAGAAATTCCTTAAAGAATATGGAAGCATTGAAAACCTTTTAGCCAACACCGATAAAATCACCGGCAAACTCCGAGAAAAAGTTGAAAATTCTGCCGAACGTGGAATTCTGTCTAAAAAATTAGCCACGATTTTATGTGATGCACCGATCGAATTTCATCAGGAACAATATGATTTAGAAACGCCTGATTTCGAAAAGGTGAAGGAGGTTTTTGACGAAATTGAATTCCGAAGATTGTACGAAAACCTTTATCGTGCATTTTCAAATGAGCAATCAGTAATCAGCAATCAGCAATCGGCTGAACCGAATAAAGTATCGCGATACGACAAAAAAGCGGAGGAAAAAAGCGGTCCTGTTCAATTGGATTTGTTCGCCAATTTTGAAGAGTTGGAACAGGCAACTACAACGAAAACGACCATTGAGAACAACGACCATCTTTACCAATATATTGATTCCCCGAAAGCACAGAAAATTTTAGTTCAAAATCTTTTAAAACAAAATGCGGTTTGCTTCGACACGGAAACGACTTCGTTAAATGAAATGGAAGCCGAATTAATTGGGATGAGTTTCTCCTACAAAAAAGGTTTGGCTTATTATATTCCACTCTCAGAAAATAGAGAGGAGGTTTTGGAGACTTTAGAAATTTTCCGTCCGTTTTTCGAGAAAAAGGAAATCTTGAAAATCGCCCACAATTTAAAATTCGACTACAAAATTCTGAAACAATACGGAATTGATGTTGATGGAGCCATCTTCGACACCATGATCGCGCATTATCTCCTCAATCCAGACGGAAGACACGGAATGGATTATCTATCTGAAATGTATCTGAATTACAAACCTGTCGCAATTGAAACCTTGATTGGTAAAGGAAAAAATCAAACGACACTTCGTTCTGCCTCAGTTGAAGAACAAACGAAATATGCAGGTGAAGACGCCGATGTAACTTGGCAATTGTACGAAATCTTCGCTCCTCAACTGAAAAAAGAAAACTTAGAAGATTTGTTTTATAAAGTCGAAATGCCTTTGATGAAAGTCTTGGCAAAAATGGAATTGGAAGGAATTTCTTTAGATAAAAATTGGCTCGAACAGGAAAGTAAGGATTTGGAAAGTGATCTTAGAGAACTTGAAAAAAAGATTTTTGAATTTGCGGGTGAAGAATTTAATATGAATTCACCAAAACAGTTGGGTGAAATTTTGTTTGAAAAAATGCAGCTCGACCCAAAAGCGAAAAAAACAAAGACTGGTCAGTACGCCACTTCCGAAGATGTTTTACAAAAACTTTCCGCGAAACACGAAATCATTAAATACATTCTCGAATACCGAACTTATCAAAAACTGAAATCGACTTATGTGGACGCCTTGCCGAATCAGATTGATAAGGATGATAACCGAGTTCATACCAATTTCTCGCAAACTACTGCTGCAACGGGAAGATTAGCTTCTGTGAATCCGAACTTGCAAAATATTCCGATTCGAACTTTGCGCGGACAACAAATTCGTGGTGCCTTTAAAGCGGATGAAGGAAACAAGATTATTTCTGCCGATTATTCGCAAATCGAACTTCGTTTAATCGCCGAAATTTCCAACGAGGAAAATATGATTAAAGCATTCCAAAATGGAGAAGATATTCACGCTTCAACGGCTTCAAAATTGTTTAATGTTCCTTTAGAAGAAGTTACGAAAACCCAACGTTCACAGGCAAAAACGGTGAATTTTGGAATTATTTACGGACAAGGCGCATTCGGTTTAGCCGAACAAACCGGACTTTCCCGAACCGAAGCAAAGCAGATGATTGAAAACTATTTCGCCACTTATCCACAACTGAAAAAATATATGGCAGAACAAGTCCAAAAAGCGCAGGATTTGGGTTATGTGGAAACGATTTTAAACAGAAAGCGTCATTTGAAAGATATTAATTCTGCCAATTTTGTAGTAAAAGCTCACGCGGAAAGAAACGCCGTAAATGCGCCAATTCAGGGAAGTGCAGCCGATGTTATCAAATTGGCGATGATTAAAATTGACGAAAAACTTCAGGAAAAAAATCTGAAAACCAAAATGCTTTTGCAAGTTCATGACGAATTGGTTTTTGAGGCGCCAATCGAAGAAATAGAAACGGCCAAAGAACTCATCAAAACCGAAATGGAGTCCGCATTTGACACCAAAGTTCCTTTATTGGTGGAAGTCGGAGTAGGTGATAATTGGTTGGAAGCGCATTAGTAGGGACAAGTCGCGACTTGTCCAAAATCCGCAGGATTTTTAAAGAAACAACATCAAATAAAATCATGAGAACAGTCGTATTCTACGAAAACACAGTCGATGCAACCATGGAAAAATTAATGGAATTTTTTCCGCAGCATCAGGAAAATGAAGACAAATTTGTGAAAGCTGGAAAAGTCATCGGAATTGGCCCTTTTTCAATTCCCGGACAAGGCGCGATGGGAATTTTCACAGACCGGGAATCTGCCGAAGAATTCGTGAAAAATGATCCCTTTGTTTTGAAAGGATTGGTAACTTACATCATGAAAGATTGGGTAGATGATTTGGAAGGTAAATAGATTTCCAATTATGATTTTCCATTTTCAAATTTTCAAATTCTCTCATTTTCAAATTATTAAATGAAATTTCTCATCATCATTCCTGCACATAACGAGGAGAAGAATATTTTCTTCACTCTCGAATCATTGAAAAATCAGACTTTTCAGGATTTTGAAGTGATCGTGGTGAATGATGGTTCTACCGACAAAACTGCGGAAATAGTTCATAAGTTTATAAGCACTGTCACGCTGAGCGGAGTCGAAGCGTCAAATTTCAAACTTTCCAATCTCGAATCTTCAGTTCACGAACCGGGAGCAAAAGTGGTAAGAACTTTCAATAAAGGTTTGCAAACGACGGATTTAAATCAATTCGACATCATCTGTAAATTCGACGCCGATATTATTTTTCCTAAAAATTATTTGAAAAGAATTAATGAGGTTTACGAAAATAATCCGAAAGCAGGAATGGTTTCAGGTTTGGTAAAAATCAAAAAATCAGTTTTTGAAAAATCTTTGGCGTTTGATTTTAAAGACGAAAAAAATCAATGGATTTATGAAAACTTATCTTCGAAAAATCATGTTCGTGGACCGATAAAATCTTACAGAAAGGAATGTTTTCTCGACATGAACGGACTTCGACCTGTTCTCGGTTGGGACAATATCGATGTGATGTTGGCAAAGAAAAACAATTGGGAAACCGTCACCATCAAAGATTTATGGGTGAAACATCTTCGACCAACTGCCTACAAATACAAAAAGCAAAAAGCCGAAAAACTCGGTGAATATTTTTACAACATCGGTTTGAATTTACCTTTAGCACTAATTTCTTCGGCAAAATCATCGTTAAAAAATAAATCATTTTTGGAGTTTTTTACTACTATAAAATCTTTTTTAAAACAAAATGGTGAAAGAAAATTAACGAAAGAAGAAATACAATACATCCGCAACTTGAGATGGAAACAAATGTGGCGTAAGGACAAATCGTGATTTTTCCAAAAATCAAAGATTTTTAGAATACCGGACAGAAATAGAAATAGAAAATCGGACTTTGATACTCGAAAGACGCAATCTGTTTTATCACCATCAGCACAAAAAACAAAATCCATCCTTTTGGAAAAATCAGAAATGGAAAAATGGAACTTAATGAATTAGGAAAAACTGTTGAGACTCAAATTCTTTGGTGATCTGAAAAGTACTTGTATGGATAATTACATCACTAATAATCCTTAAAATTGAGATAAATATAAATATTATGGAATTTAATTTTAGAAAATCACTCAGTGAAAACCTGCATTTTTCGGACAAATCAAGATTTGTCTATACCGTTGTTGCGTTGCTTTTTGCGGTTTTAGTTTCCGCACAAAATAACGCCGACTTAATCATCCAAAATGCGAAAATCTACACCGTCAACAAGAATTTTGATGTCGCTGAAGCAATGGCAATTTCAGAAGGAAAAATTTTAGCGGTTGGGAAAAATGCGGAGATTCTGAAAAAATTCAAATCAAAAAACATTCAGAATCTTCAAGGAAAAACGGTTTTTCCAGGATTTATCGATGCGCATTGTCATTTCACAGGTTATGCGACGGATAAATGGAAATGCGAACTTTGGGGAACAAATTCTTGGGACGAAGTAATTTCCCGAATCACCGAATATTCCAAAAACGCACCAATGGAATGGCTTTACGGCAGAAGTTGGAACCAAAATGATTGGCCCGTAAAAGAATTTCCAAACAAGGAAAAACTCGACCAACTTTTCCCAAACCGACCTGTTTATTTAAAGCGAATCGATGGTCACGCTGCAATTGCAAATCAAAAAGCCCTCGATATTGCGGGAATTGATTTAAACACGAAACTGAACGGTGGTGAAGTCGAGCAAAAAAACGGCAAACTTACCGGAGTTTTAATTGATAATGCAATGCTTTTGGTGGAAAAACATTTGCCGCAAATCAGCGATGAAATGGCGATTAATTATTTTGGAGAACTGCAAAAAGAATGCTTTTCTTACGGCTTGACTTCACTTCACGATTGCGGAATTACGGAGCATACTTTGTCGCTTTTGGAAAAGGCACAGTCGCAGAATAAACTTCAGATGAAAATCTTCGCATTGCTTGAAGACAATCCTAATTATTACGACCGTTGGGTAAAAAAAGGAAGATATACGAATAAAAATATTACGGTTGGAGGATTTAAAGTGTATTCAGATGGTGCGCTTGGTTCGAGAGGAGCGTGTCTCATCCACGATTATTCCGACAAAAAAGATTGGAAAGGGTTTTTGTTGAGCGAGAGAAAACATTTCGAAAATTTAGCCAAAAAACTCAAAAATAGCGACCTTCAAATGTGCACTCACGCAATTGGAGATTCTGCGAACCGGACGATTCTTCAAATTTATGGTGATGTTTTAGGCATTAAAAATAACAGAAGATGGAGAATCGAACATGCGCAAATTGTCGATAAAAACGATTTCAATCTGTTTGCGAAATATTCCATCATTCCTTCTGTGCAGCCAACTCACGCGACTTCCGATATGTATTGGGCGGAAGAAAGACTGGGGAAAGAGCGCCTGAAATATTCCTACGCTTATGAAGATTTGCTGAAACAAAACGGTTGGCTTCCTTTGGGAACCGATTTTCCAGTGGAAGAAATCAATCCTTTTAAAACATTTTTAGCGGCGGTGGCAAGAAAAGATTCAAAAAATTATCCTGCAAACGGATTTCAAAAGGAAAATGCTTTAACAAGAGAGCAAACCATTCGCGGAATGACGATTTGGGCTGCAAAGGGTAGCTTCGAAGAAAATGAAAAAGGAAGTTTAGAAGTTGGAAAATCTGCAGATTTTATTATATTGAATCAGGATTTGATGACGGTTCCTGAAACTGAAATTTTAAATACAAAGGTTTTGGAAACTTGGAGTAGCGGAAAAAAAGTGTATTTTTTCAAAAGAGAATTTAAAATTGGTGAAGCAAAAAATATTGTTGAAGATGCCAAAAATTAAATAAAGTTGAATTTGAATTTAAAAAAAATAGCCTTTATCGAACTCGACACCCACGCTGAAATTGCGGCAAACTTTATGGAATTGATGGACGATTCCGAGGAATTCGTCGTGGATTATTATTTTTCTGAAAAAATTCTAAAGAGTATTGGAAAGCATCAATCCAATATTTTTTTAACGGAAAGTTCCGAAGTTTTGAATCAATTGAAAAGCAAGAATTACGATTTGGTGATCATCGGGACGGTTCACCGTTACTTCAATATTTTCGAGCAGATTTGTGAAAAATTCAACACGGCGATAATTGCTCATAATCTAAATTTTACCAAGATTTCTAAACTCCAACTTTTTAGAAATATTTTCAAAAAAGATTTTATCTATCGTTTAAAACTCTTGTTGAAAGAAGACTTACTTTCCGCAACTGATGTTTTCAAAAAAGCAAAAAATCTGTTGGTTTTGGATAAAAGTTTAGTTCAGCAAAACTTCAAATTTCTTCCTTTATTTTTTAATAAGTTTAATGAAAAGTTAGCCTCTGAAAATTTTACCATTGTCATTCCAGGTGCAGTTTCGCAAGCAAGGAGAGATTATAAAAGGGTTTTAAAAATTTTGAATCAAAAGGTGGAGGTGGAGCGGCGAAGCCGCGAAATGTTGGTAGAAGATGCCGTGTCTGAAGAGGAGCGGCGAAGCACCGAAATGTTGGTTAAGAATTTTCAAATCATTTTTCTCGGCAAAGCCAAAGGAAAAGAACTTCATTGGTTAGAAAATTATAAGAATTCAAGTCCTGAAAATCTATCCATCAAATATTTTACTGAAAAAGTTCCGCAACCCATTTTTGATGAATGGATGAACAAAGCCGACGTTTTGTGGTGTCCTATTCAGCAAGAAACCGACTTTTTCAGCAACAATGAAACTTACGGGAAAACCAAAATGTCGGGAAATATTGGCGATGCCATTAAATATGGTAAATTCGCTTTCTTTCCCGCAAATTATCATTCAGATTTGGATTTTATAATCAACCAAAATAGAAATCGAACGAATGAAATTTTAGATTTGAACGGAGAAAATTCTTACAACTTCCAAGAAAATTTCAACAAAGAAAAGATCAGAAGGGAATTAGAAAATGTTTTGAAAACGCTAATTTAAAATTTAAATAAACTCTGAAAGAATTTCTTGTTCAAATAATCTTCCACAGGAAAAATTTTCATAAAATAATTTCCCGCAAAAATGATCACCAAAACCAAACCTGGCTTGAAAATTAAATTCGCCAAACTGCTTTTAAAATTCGGTAAGATAATCGCCAAAGTAATCGCCAAAGTACAAATAATTGCGGAGTAAATCATTTCAATACTTAATGGTGAAACTTTGAATTTTATGTAATTAAAAACAATTTTAATGATGTTGAACAAAGTGAGCGAAATTGCGGTTGCCATTGCGATTCCCATGATTCCAAAAGTTGTTTTGGTGAGGAAAATCCAGTTGAGAACTATCGTCGTAATCGCCAAGAAAAGCATCACGATAATATTGAAACGGTAATGTTTGGAAAGGGAAATAATATGTCCGTTAA
>Ga0056910_1001354_pt1 | contig 13003 bp, 14 predicted proteins | sample EBPBio232012_DNA_FD_55021 | JGI IMG/M metagenome (GOLD analysis project Ga0056910, IMG submission 55021) | Wastewater treatment Type I Accumulibacter community from EBPR Bioreactor in Madison, WI, USA - Reactor 1_1/23/2012_ DNA | ecosystem: Engineered > Bioreactor > EBPR > Anaerobic-Aerobic >... | reverse complement strand
TTTAGTGGAAAGACTTTTGAAAAGAGGCGAAACATCAGGAAGAACCGACGATTCCAACGAAGAAATCATCCGAAACAGAATTAAAGAATACTATGCAAAAACCGCAGAAGTTGCCGAACTTTACAAACAACAGGGAAAATATGTTGAAGTTAATGGCGTTGGTGGAATTGAAGAAATTTCCGAAAAACTTTTCGCAGAAGTAGAGAAAATAAAATAGAGATACGAGTTGCGGGATGCGAGTTTCGAGGTTCAGTCCCGCATCAACTCGAAACACGAACCTCGTATCCCGAAACTCGATGAGCAATTTCGTAGATTACGTAAAAATCCATTGTAAAAGTGGTCACGGTGGTGCAGGTTCTGCGCATCTTCGCCGTGAAAAATATATTCCGAAAGGCGGTCCCGATGGTGGAGACGGCGGTCGTGGCGGAAGCGTCATCATGAAAGGAAATTCTCACGAATGGACACTTCTTCCGCTTCGTTACACGAGACACATCAAAGCGGAACGTGGTGAAAACGGCGCGAAGAATCAGTTGAACGGAGCTGCAGGTGAAGACGTTTACATCGAAGTTCCGATTGGAACGATTGCCAAAAATGAAGACGGCGAAATCATCGGAGAAATTTTGGAAGACGGTCAAGAAATCGTTTTAATGCAGGGTGGAAAAGGCGGACTTGGAAACGAGCATTTTAAATCTTCAACGAATCAAACTCCACGTTATGCGCAACCCGGACTTCCCGGCGAAGAAGGTTTTGTGACTTTTGAGCTGAAACTTTTGGCGGATGTTGGTTTGGTTGGTTTTCCAAATGCAGGAAAATCTACCCTTTTAGCGGCAGTTTCGGCAGCGAAACCAAAAATTGCTGATTACGCTTTTACAACCTTAACTCCGAATTTAGGAATTGTGGATTACCGAAATTACAAATCTTTTGTAATGGCAGATATTCCCGGAATTATAGAAGGAGCGGCAGAAGGAAAAGGTCTTGGTCACCGATTTTTAAGACATATCGAGCGAAATTCCATCCTGCTGTTTTTGATTCCTTCCGATTCACAGGAACATTTTCAGGAATTCAAAATTTTGGAAAATGAGTTGAAGGAATATAATCCTGAACTTTTGGATAAAGAGTACATTATTTCAATTTCAAAGTCGGATTTATTGGATGATGAACTGAAAAGAGAAATCGCAAAAGAATTTCCTGAAGACAAACAACCCATTTTCTTTTCCGCAGTTACGGGAGAAGGTTTGACGGAATTAAAGGATGTTATTTGGAAAAGACTTCACGGATAAATTTTAAACAACGATGAAAAAAATTTCATTAATCATTGCTCTCAGTCTTTTTGCCGGAATTTCCGCACAAACTCAATTTGGCGTAAAAGCAGGATATATTAATTCTAACCTCAATTGGCAATCTTCACCAAGTAATTTTTGGGAAGATTATAGCGATTTCAGCTCCCAGTCTTTTTTTTATGCCGGTGGATTCGCTTTGCAACCTGTTACTGAAAAATTTTCAGTGCAGGGAGAATTAATCTATACACAATTGGGTGGAACAATCAAGGTAAACCTTCACCAGCTTGTCGGCAGTGAAATTATTGATATTGGAACGGCAAATATAAAATACAGTTATCAACAGCTACAGGTTCCAATAGCTGCGAAATACCATATTATTAAAAATTTTGGTGTTTTAGGAGGTTTTAACTTTGCATTTAATATTAACAGTAAAGTAAGCTCGGATTTCAGTTCATTCCCAAATTCTGGAAAAGTTGAGAACAAAAAAACTCTTGATATTTTTCCGTTTGTGGGTACTGAGTTTGATTTTAATAAAAATATTTTTGCTGAAGCACGCTACAATTTTGGCATCTCGAATATGCATGAGAATGGAATCGATGTTCGCGCAAACTTCTTCCAAATTGGTTTAGGTTATCGCTTTAAATAATTTAGGAACAGTTCTTGAACGCCTTATTTCATATAATTTATAATTATGAAATATTTACTTGCACTTATTGCAGCGGTTTTTCTTTTTTCATGCACCACTCAAAACAAGTCTAATTATTCCAAAATTCACTATGAAGCAGGTGCCTGTTTCGGGTTTTGTCCCATGTTTAAAATAACGATTAATCCCGACAGAACCGCAGTAATTGATGCAGAAAGATTCACCTTTACCGACGGAAAATCCAAAGATGACTTTTCAGGAACGAAAGAAGGCGTTTTCAAAGCGACCATTAAAGAAGCCGATTACAACAAATTGGTTTCGATGCTTGATTCTTTAAACTTAAAATCTTTAAAAAATTATTACGGAGACAAAAACGTGACCGACTTACCAACATCACACTTGAAAGTTACTTTTGCAGATGGAACTTCAAAACACATTCAAGATTACGGAAAACACGGAACAGAAGATTTACAGGCAGTATATGAATTTATCGAGGGCTTAAGAAAGTCACAAACCTGGACTAAAGTTGATTAATTTTCATATTAGCATCTAAAATAATAGCAGACTTTTAAGGTCTGCTTTTTCGTTATGATATTGATCCAATTTGAGGGTTAATTTCCTTGGACACCTAAAAATTGATGCCCTGTAAGATGGATTCCAATATTTATTTTATTAGTAAAAGACGTTCCTAAAAAGAAAAATTGACCTTCAAGAAATAAAAATTTCTATGAAAATCAACGTTTTGAGCGGTTTCTTTTGGGCGCAACTTTTACACGAATTTTGAATCTTTTCTGAGATTTAGATTTCTTCTGCATAAATGATAAAATTTTCGTTAATAAATTTAATAATTATTTCGAAACAAACAACTATCGTGCGAAAAATTAAATATTAAATTTTATTTACATTTGGAACATGAAGAAAATTATATTGACGGCTTTAAAAACAATTTGGGCAATCATCGGAATCGTGGCGTTTTATCTGCTTTGTGCCTATTTGATACCTTTCATTGAAATTCCGGCAAAATCTGTTTCTGAACCCAAAAATATTGATGCGTATATCCTCACAAACGGTGTTCATACCGATTTGGTGGTTCCCGTAAAAACTCCCGAAATCGATTGGAGTCAGCAAATCCCTTTTGAAAACACTTTGTCCAAAAGAACCGACTTCAAATATTTAGCGATTGGATGGGGAGACAAAGGGTTCTACCTCGACACCCCACTTGGGCCGATTTGAAATTTTCAACCGCCTTCAAAGCGGCATTTTGGTTAAGTGAATCGGCGATGCACTGCACATATTACGAAAAAATGACCGTTGGAAAAGATTGTGTGAGATTGAATTTAACACATCAACAATATTTGGATTTTATTAAATTCATCAACGATAAATTCGACCGGGGCCAAAACGGAAAACCAATCCTCATTAAGACTGACGCGGTTTACGGAAAAAATGACGCTTTTTATGACGCGAAAGGAAGCTTCAGTTTCCTTGACACCTGTAACACCTGGTCAAACAACGGATTAAAAGCGGCAGGACAGAAAGCGGCCCTTTGGACGCCGAGCGATTTTGGGATTTTCCAGCATTACCAATAGATGTTGAGGTTGAGATTCTGCAAAATAAAAAAACTCCCATTTTCAGGGAGTTCCACACAACATCATATTAAATTATGAAAAAATAAAAATTTGATTTTGAAGATTGAGTTGTTTTTTAATCCTTGATCGCCAAACTGAAAAATAAATCTAAATCGTCTTTCACAAACACCACCCCGCCCATTTTCTTTGGTGGAATAATGTTGAAGTCGGAAAATTTCAATCTTTTGTTTCCAACCAAACTGTTTTTATATTCGCCAAATTCTACACTGTATTTCTTCACCACGTTCATCATTCTGACCTCAACCACGGCATTGAATTTTTTATTGGAAGATGCTTTTTCGAAATTTAAGAAATAAGTAATTAAACAAACGTTTTATTAACTATTAATTAAGAATTTTAGCAAAATTTTAATTATCGTTAAACAAACAAAAAATACATGATATTAAATGTTGAGAGAAGTCATATAAACATTTCCTTGCGGATAAAAAAAATTTGTTATTATTAATAAAGCGATCGAAACTGCCCAATAAAAAAATCCCCTGAATTTCTTCAGAGGATTTTGGTACCCAGGACCGGAATCGAACCGGTACATCTTGCGATACTAGAGTTTGAGTCTAGCGCGTCTACCAATTCCGCCACCTGGGCTTAAATTGGTGTGCAAATATAGAATTATTTTTTGTTTCGGAAAAATAAATTTTCAAAATTTTTTCACTTTTAAAACTCAATTTCCAACCCATCAAAAGCAAGATGCACATTTTCAGGAAGTTCCTTTTCTGTTTCATCGTGCAGACCTAAATGATGGGAAATATGCGTGAGAAAAAACTGTTTCGGCTTCAATTCATCATTCAGTTCAAGAATTTGTGGAAGAATGAAATGTGCTGGATGAAGCTCTTCCTTTCTAATACAGTTTAGGATCAGATAATCCAAATTTTTCAGCTTCTCTTTTTCAATTTCAGCAATAAAACTTGCATCCGTAATATACGCAAGCGAATTGAATTTAAAACCAAAAATGGGAATTCTGAAATGCATCACTTCAATGGGCGTAATTTCCGCATCGAATAACGAAAACGGCTTATTTTCAATTTCATGAAGCTCAAAAGAAGGCGCACCCGGATATTTCACCTCGGAGAAAGCGTACGGAAAACGGTTTTTGATTTCCATTCCAACTCTCTGGTTACAGAAAAGATTCATATCGTTTCCATTTCTGAAAATCAAAGGTCGCATATCATCGAGTCCAATTACATGGTCGTTGTGTTCATGTGTGATGAGAACGGCATCAACTCGGTCTTCGTGATTATCAAGCATCTGCAACCTAAAATCTGGACCACAATCGACTAAAATCTTCTTATCATTTTCCGTTGTTATTAAAACTGATGACCGAAAACGTTTGTCTTTGGGATTTAGAGAAGCACATACTTCACAATGGCAACCAATTACAGGAACTCCCTGCGAAGTTCCCGTTCCTAAAAATTTCAACTTCATTTTTTGAGGTTGGTGTTTATTTTGGTAAATTTACAAAAAATTAAAAATTGGCAGTGATTAAGCAAAAATTGACACCCAAGCAGAAAGCTTTAGCGATAAATTTGGATGCAAATATCTATGGAACTTTTGCCGAAATCGGAGCAGGTCAGGAAACGGTGCGCCATTTCTTTAGAGCTGGTGGTGCTTCACGTACAATCGCAAAAGCGATGTCTGCTTATGACAAAGATTTCAGCGACGCTATTTACGGTAAAGAGGCTAAAAACAGATACGTCACCCAAAACCGTTTACGCAAAATGCTTCGTTATGAAGTTGCCTTAATTGAGGAAAGATTAACGCGCGAAAACAATCCCGGAAGAAAATTCTTTTCTTATGCAAATACCGTAACCACCATCAATTTCGACAAAACCATGAAAGGTCACGGTTGGGTCGGGTTGCGTTTTCAGTTGGATGAATTTGAGGATTACAACGAAATCGTTCTCCACGTAAAATTCAATGAAAACGATGCTACTTTGCAGCAGGAAACGTTGGGAAGTTTGGGCGTGAACTTAATCTATGGCGCCTTTAATTATTCCGACAATCCGAGAAGGTTGATTGAATCTTTATACGACGACATTTCTACCGACAATGTGGAAATCGACATGATTGATTTCAGCGGTCCCGCTTTTGCCTATGTGGACAATCGCTTGATGAGTTTGCAGCTCGTGAAAAACGGAATGACCGATGCCGTGATTTTCAATTCCGAAGGAAACAATATGCTTCCTGCCGATATTTTGTACAAGAAAAATATTTTTGCGGTCCGCGGGAGTTTCCGTCCTGTAACGCTGGTAAATACGGATATGTTCATGAAAGGCTTGGAAATGTTCAAAAAAGATTGGGAATGCACGGAAGAGGAAACCGAAGTACTTTTCGAAATCACCATTTCTAATTTAAGAGCTTCCGGTGATATTGATGAAAGAGATTTCCTTGACAGAGTGGATGTTTTGGCGAAATTGGGCTATACAGTCATTATTTCAAACTTCTCTGAATATTACCGACTGATTGATTATTTTGCAACCTATACCAACGGAAAAATCGGTGTCGCAATGGGCGTGAACAATTTGTTGGATGTCTTCGATGAAAACTATTACAAAAATCTTTCGGGTGGAATTTTGGAAGCGTTCGGTAAGTTCTTCCGACAGGATATGAGGGTTTACCTCTATCCTTACAAAGACCCGGAAACACACGAGTTATTGACTTCCAACAACTTGAAAGTTCAAGATAATCTGAAGGAACTTTACAAATATTTTAAACTCAACAAAAGGATTGTCGATATCCAAAACTACAATCCAGATTACTCCGAAATTTATTCCCGTGAAATCCTCAACAAGATTGCAAACCACGAACAGGGTTGGGAAACACAGCTTCCGTTCGGCGTTGCAGAGATGATTAAGGAGCGCGGAATGTTTGGTTATAAGGAAGAACTTAAACTGAAGGAGTTTTCGTAGGAAATAAGGAAAACTTTTTCTTTAAAATCAAAATTTCCTTTTCATCAATTCCCTGTTTCTTTTGCGTGGAAAAAACATAACGCAACGTTAAACAAAGGATTAAAAAATATGATTCTGCTTTTATGCTAAACAAAGGCGCTTTTGCTTATCAAAGCAATACAAAGAATCATCCCTAAAATTTAAAAAATTAAAAAAATGTCAGAAATTAAAAAAAGGCTTTCTTCAATTATTGAAAGTCCCAACCACGATACCACCGATAAATTGCAGAAAATCTGTCACCTGCTCGACCAGGAAATTCCTTATTTCAACTGGACGGGATTTTATTTTAAAAACGGTGACAAGGAAGAACTGATTTTAGGACCTTATGTTGGTGCAGCAACCGACCACACCGTGATTCCTTTCGGAAAGGGAATTTGCGGACAGGTTGCCGTTTCCAACCAAACTTTCGTGGTTCCAGATGTTCATGAGCAGGACAATTATTTAAGCTGCTCCATCGATACCAAAGCAGAAATCGTAGTTCCCATCATTAAAAACGGAGAAAACATCGGTCAGATTGATATTGATTCGCACACCTTGAATCCTTTTACGCAAGAAGACCGAGAAATGTTGGAATGGTTGTGTGGGGAAGTTGCGGGGATTTTATAGAAATTATTTTTTCGCCAACTTTGAAATTCCCTCTTTATCCAAACGAAAAACCGTCCATTCATCCATAGGTTTTGCGCCAAGTGATTTGTAGAATTCGATGGAAGGCGTATTCCAATCCAGAACCGACCATTCAAATCTGCCGCAGTTTTCATCTTCCGCAATTTTTGAAAGTTCGATGAGTAAGGCCTTTCCGTAACCTTTTCCACGACATTCTGGTTCCACGAAAAGGTCTTCCAAATACAGTCCGGGTTTCCCGACGAAAGTGGAGAAATTATAAAAGTATAAAGCAAAACCAACTGGTTTTTCGTTTTCTTCGGCAATCAGGACTTTTGCAAAATTTTTGGTGAAAATATTTTCCTTCAACTCATTTTCAGAAGTGATGACATCTTTTTCAAGCTTTTCATAAACTGCCAACTTTTTTATCAAATCGAAAATGGTTGCAATATCTTTTGCTTCAGCTTTGCGAATAATGAACGCCATGTTTAAAAATTTAATTCAAAAATACGACATCAAAATTCTCTTTACAACAAATAAATCTTTAACTTTGAAATAAATTCAAAAATCAATTTAATATGAAACTTAATCCTTTTTTAGCAATTGCCGCAATGGCAGTATTGAGTTTAACTGCCTGTAAAAAAGAAAAAACGGAAACACCTGTTGAAACCGTCGTAATTCAACCTGAAGTAGCACAAGATGCCGAAGTTTTAAGCAACGATTCTGCAACCGTGGAAACCGCAGTTAATGTAAAAGATGAGGAACAAAATGCAAAAGAGCAAGAGCAAAAAGCTGAGGAAAAACTGAAAGAGGCAGAACAAAAGTAGTTTTCGCAAAATCAGTAAAAATCTAAAAAAACCTCCAAAATCTGGAGGTTTTTATCATTTATTGATGGTCATTTATCAAATCATATCTCGGTATTCAAATCCCAATTCTGCAGATAATCGTGAACATGTTTCAGGAACATTCCGCCCAAACTTCCGTCTACAACACGGTGATCATAAGAATGCGACATAAACATTAATTGGCGGATTGCAATCACATCGCCGTCTTTTGTTTCCAAAACTGCAGGTTTTTTTACAATCGCCCCAATCGCTAAAATTGCGACTTGAGGTTGAGGAATAATCGGCGTTCCCATCAAATTCCCGAAACTTCCTACGTTGGAAATCGTGTAGGTTGCGCCTTGCGTATCTTCTGGTTTCAATTTTTTATTTCTCGCCCGGTAAGCCAAATCATTGATTGCTTTTGCAAGACCGGAAAGTGATAATTGGTCTGCATTTTTAATCACCGGAACAATTAAATTTCCGTCCGGAAGCGCAGTTGCCATTCCGATGTTGATATTTTTCTTTTTAATGATTTTATCACCGTCCACAGAAACATTGATCATCGGGAAATCCTGAATTGCCTTCACTACCGCTTTCACAAAAATCGGCATGAATGTGAGTTTTTCGCCTTCGCGTTTCTCGAAAATATCTTTATTTTTTGCACGCCATTTTACCACGTTGGAAACATCGGATTCAATGAACGAAGTCACATGTGGAGAGATTCTTTTCGAATTCACCATTGCATCGGCGATAATTTTTCGAACCCGATCCATTTGAATAATTTCGTCGCCTTCTGAAACCTGAACAGTAGGTGTTTGAATATTTGAAGATGTAAGAGTTTGAGCGTTTTGTGTGGGCTTAATTTCTATTTTTTGTGTTCCGCGGTTTTTCACGAACGCCAAAATATCTTCTTTGGTAATTCTTCCGTCCATACCGCTTCCTTTGATAGAATTCAGTTCGCTTTCCGATATATTTTCCTGCACCACAATCGATTTTACCAACGGCGACAAATACAAGTCCGAACCGGAAAATCCCGTGTTTATTTTCGAGCTTTCCATTGCGTCTTCCAAGCCTTTTACGACTTCTGGTTCCACATTTGGCAATTCCGTTTTTACTTCAGCGTGGGATTTTGGTTCTTGCGGTTGCTCTGCTATGGCTTCACCTTCGCCTGCAACTTCTAGAATTGCGATGGCCTCCCCAATTTTTGCCACCTCATCTTTTTGTTTCAGAATTTTTACAATTTTTCCCGAAACCGGTGTCGGAACGTCGGAATCCACCTTATCGGTCGCGATTTCCACAACGGAATCATCTTCTTTCACCATATCGCCTTCATTGAATAACCAACTGATAATTGTTGCTTCCATCACGCCTTCTCCCATCGAGGGAAGTAATAATTTATATTCTGCCATTTTAGTTTATTGGATTTTCACAAAGATAAAATTTTTTAAAGAATTTAAAAATTTCCCTACCAAAATTACGAATTCGATAATTTAAATTATTTTTTTCTCATCGAACTTTAGGAAACCGTGGCACATCACCATTAACATAACGGAAAAGAAAAGTTGATTTGCAAAGGGTTTATCAGTAAATATCTTTAAATAATATATAAAAAGAGCGAAAATTTTCGCTCTTTTTTATTTAGGAAATTGTTGATTTCTTAAACCAACTCCGCTCCAAAAACCTCCGAAAAATTTTTCTTAATCTTCTCTTTCACCTCCAAAACTTCCACATCAGAAAACTTTCGTTCCAACTCTCTAGCCAAAGAAGTTACTGATTTATCTTTAATTCCACAGGGAATAATGTATTCAAAATAGCGTAAATCGGTATTCACGTTCAACGCAAAACCGTGCATTGTAACCCATTTTGATGTTTTCACGCCCATTGCACAAATTTTTCTCGCGTAAGGTTTTCCCACATCCAACCAAACTCCGGTTTCGCCTTCACTTCTTTCGCCTTTCAAACCGTATTCTGCAATTGTTCTGATAATCGCTTCTTCCAAATCTCTCATATATTTGAAAATATCAGATTTAAAGTTATCCAAATCCACAATAGGATAACCCACAATCTGTCCGAAACCGTGATACGTAATATCTCCACCACGATTGGTTTTCACGAAAGTGGCGTTGATTTCCTTCAGTTTCTCAGTATTTGCAAGCATATTTTCTTCGTGTCCCGATTTTCCCAACGTGTAAACGTGTGGATGCTCTACAAAAAGGAGATAATTAGGTGTTTCTTCGTACATTCCGTCGGTTCTGTCACGGTTTTTCAATTTTAAGTCGATGATGGATTTCATCAAAGTTTCTTGATAATTGAAAGCCGGTTCGTAATCCATTAAACCAAGTTCGCGGAATTCTGTCTTTTTATTTTGGGTGATGGTCATTTTTGAAATTTAGGAAACCTATAAGTTTTTTTTAAATTAAAATCTTCAAACTCTTCGGCAAAACTTTTACATGAACCGGCGATTTTATCTTATTAAATTCCCCATCAAGATGCCAATTTTTTGTGGAAACTTTAAATTCGATTTCTGAAACAGGAAGATAAGTCACATAATCGTCGTCCTTCAAACGTTTCGTAAACATTCGGAACGCAAAAAAAGGAGAGTAGGTGATCGGAAATTTCTTCACCAAAACCAAATCTACCAAACCGTCACTTTTACTCGCTTTTGGTGCAATGTACGCGTTGTTTCCGAATTGGCGGGTGTTTGCTATATTCAACATCAAATATTTCCCGTTGTATTGCCGGTAATTTTCATCGAGAAACTTCACTTTAATGGGTTTGTAATTAAAGAAAGTTTGTATGGAAACTTTGATGTAATTCTTAAAACCACGCTCGGTTTTTTCAAATTCTTTCACCACCTTTCCGTCAAAACCTGTTCCCGAAACATTGATGGATAATTTGTCATTCACGGTGAAAGTATCAATTTTTCTTGATTTTTTGCCTTTGATTTTTTCTAAGAGTTCATCTAAATTTTTATGAAAATTGGTCTCGTTGGAAAATCCGTTTCCAGAACCCGCAGGAAAAATAGCGAGGATTTTTTCAGTATTGATAAGGTGTTTTGCAACGGTAGAAATCGTTCCGTCACCGCCAATTGCCACAAAAATATCAAACTCATCAAAATGATTCAGAATGTATTGCTGCGTATCTTCAATCGATTCGGAAATAATGTAATAAGGATTTTGCACCTTTTTCTTCAACGAGTCAAGAAAAGGCTGATAATTTTTTTTCGCCGAAAAAGGATTAATGATGAAGGCAACTTTTTCCATGTACTGCAAAAATAAAGAAAGCAAATCAAATTGATTTGCTTTTTGAAAATTTATTGTACTGCGATTCTTTTTAAAAATTCAGGCTTTACCATCAGTTTTATGTCTGAAAATGGAATCTTGATCAAAACTGGGCCGGCTGCATAAGCGGTAATTTCATATTGGTTATAGAGAAAGTACAAATTTTCTTTGTCAAAATAGAAATTATTGTTTGGTGAAATTTCCTTTACCAAAAGCATTTCGCTTTGTCCTTTTCCGGCATCGTTTTTCAGGAAATTATCCATTAAAGCTCGTTTCCAAATATTAGAATCTGGTGTCATCAAAATATCTGAAAGTTGTACCTTTTTATTTTCCTTCAAGTCGAAAACTTTGTAAGTTTCGTTGTAGAAACCGTGTGCACCGCCTGAAAATCCGTCACTTGTATATTGAATGGTCAGTAAATTATTTTCGTTTGAATTGACTTTCATGTCTGAGTTTTCGTACCAAGTTTGTGCAAAGTCGCGTACCAAATCTGATGCGTCTTTTTTGTTTTGCTCGAAATAATTCTGCTGTTGTTTTTTAAGTGCTGTAAGGATGTTTTCTGAAGTGTATTCATCCAAATCGATATTTTTTACGGCATAAATACTGTCAAGAACACCTTTGTTTTTAATGTTTTCAAAAACCAAAGCTTTTGATTTGAAAGCAACCACTAAATTTTCATTAACCTTCACTGAATCGTTTACCGACACCGAATCAATTGCAGATAAAGTTGTTTTTTGAACCTCCATTTTCTCTGGTTCAATGGTGGATTTTGTTTCAACTTTTGCTTTATTGCAGGCGAGGAACAGCGCTATCAATAATAGATAATGTAATTTCATTTTTCGCATTTCTAAATATAAAAAAAATACATTTTGTTCACAAAAAAACCGTACAAAAAGTTTGAACGGTTTTTAAAAAAAATATTTCGAAGTTTAAATTTTCTATATTAAGAAATTAAACATCAATTTTTGCGTAGATCGCATTTTTCTCGATAAATTCCCGTCTTGGTGGAACTTCGTCGCCCATCAGCATACTGAAAACGTTGTCTGCATCGGCCAAACTTTCGATGGTAACCTGCTTCAATATTCTTCCTTCAGGATTTAAGGTAGTTTCCCAAAGCTGTTCAGGATTCATTTCACCGAGACCTTTGTAACGTTGAACTTCAACACCTTTTCCGTCGGGAGACATTTCCAATGTGAAATCTTCACGCTCTTTTTCATTGTAGGCATATACTTTCTTGTTGCCTTTTTTCAATAAATACAAAGGAGGTTGTGCGATGTAAATGTAACCGTTTTCAATTAATTCCTTCATATATCTAAAGAAGAACGTCAGAATCAGGGTTGAAATGTGGGAACCATCAATGTCGGCATCGGTCATAATTACGATCTTGTGATAACGTAATTTGCTGATCGATGTAAATGTAACCGTTTTCAATTAATTCCTTCATATATCTAAAGAAGAACGTCAGAATCAGGGTTGAAATGTGGGAACCATCAATATCGGCATCGGTCATAATTACGATCTTGTGATAACGTAATTTGCTGATGTTTAATGCTTTGGAATCTTCTTCAGTTCCTACGGAAACCCCAAGTGCGGTGTAAATATTTCGGATTTCCTCGTTATCGTACACTTTGTGAAGCATTGATTTTTCCACGTTCAAAATTTTACCTCGCAACGGAAGAATCGCCTGAAAATGACGGTCACGACCTTGTTTTGCGGTTCCACCTGCGGAATCACCCTCAACCAAGAAAATTTCAGAAATTTCAGGGTCTTTTGAGGAACAG
>Ga0056910_1001344_pt1 | contig 13104 bp, 10 predicted proteins | sample EBPBio232012_DNA_FD_55021 | JGI IMG/M metagenome (GOLD analysis project Ga0056910, IMG submission 55021) | Wastewater treatment Type I Accumulibacter community from EBPR Bioreactor in Madison, WI, USA - Reactor 1_1/23/2012_ DNA | ecosystem: Engineered > Bioreactor > EBPR > Anaerobic-Aerobic >... | reverse complement strand
GGTTGAAAGTCGAAATAATGACTCCAAGTATGAAAACAATATTTATTTTGGCTGTCCTACTTTTCTTTTTTCTGATTATCTTAAAAACATAGCAGGATTAATCTTACTCCTGAAACACCTTTTTCAAATACGCCACATTCGCCCCATAATTATACTTTGTATCAGAAGGCTTCTTAGCATCCCGGCTGCGTTCAATAACAAGCCAGCCAGTGTAGCCCATATCATCCAAACATTTCTTCACTTTGAACATATCAATTTGCGGATCGTTTTGCAACCAAACGCTGTCTTTATTGCTGGCATGTATCATGGCAATTCTTTCTTTGCCCAAAATTTTCAATTCGCTGATTAAATCCCTGCCTTCTTTTAAGGGGTTGCTGAAGTTGAAGTAAATCTTTATAGCTGGCGAACCTATTTCTTTCAACAACTGCACTTCTTCTTTTGCAGATAAAGCCGTTTCAATACCGATAACCACACCTGCTTCCTGTGCCATTTGGCCGGCTACTTTTAATCTTGCCACAACAGAATCCCTCTCTGATGGTGTCTTCTTTAAATCGCACTGCACACCCAATGGCAGGAAAGCTGTCTTCACATTCATTAATTGCATCGTTTTAATACAATCTTCAATACTGCGTTTGTATTCTTCTCTGCCGCAAAAAGACTGTGCATAATAACCCGTCATGGCAAGAGAAAATATCTCCACTTTATTCCCCTTGGCTGTTCTTAGAAACTGGTTACGGACAGAATCTATCAGCAGCGCATTGTCGAAAGTGGGACGATTGCCCAAGCCACCCATATCCACTTCCACACCATCAGCTTTTAGTTGTGCAGTTAATGTGATTGCTCCCGGTTTTTGCCTCTTCAACAACATTAAATCAATCAGGCCAATTTTGTAGCGTTGATTTGCCCTCGCTTTTTCTACTTCGTCGTAATACAGTTTCCGGATATTATCAAAACCTTTTACTGCATTCACAGGAAGATTCTCTCCTTTATCTCCAAAAACATAAAAGGCGTTTTCTGGTTCGACAGTAATGGCAGTATCAACAATATTGCCGTCAGCAGTTTGAATAGCTTTTAAATTCAGCTTAAGGTGCTTTGCAAAAAAATCATACACCGCTTTGCGTTTACTAAAGCCAAAATCATGTTTTTCATTGGGCAGATGCACATTAATAAGATTATCACTCTTTCCATACCAGCCGTAAATTTTCTGCAGGTACAGTAAATCATGCTCAGGCATCCGGTCTGTCCAGTCGCCGCCATCACTCACCACCAATTGTGGTTGCGGTGCGGCCATGGCAGCAATTTCCAGGTTATCAGTACGGCCCATGCAGCCGTGTACATCTTGTCCGCTTTCGCAAGGGCAACCACCGTAGAAATAGGAAGAAAGATTTACTACAGGTGCAGACACCTTTATTCTATTATCCAACGCCGCCATAAATACAGTATGTGTGCCACCTCCGCTACCGCCAACTATAGCCACACGGCTGGTGTCTGCATCTTTTTGTGCAAGCAGGTAATCCAGAATACGTATGCTGGCTAATGTTTGCAATGTCATTGCAAGGCTTTGGCGGTGATCTTCAAAGTTTACCTGCAACAATGATTCGCCATAAGCAAACATGTCGTAATTAAACAACATCGCTCCCATTTTTGCAACAGCAGCTGATGTGTACTGACAATCGGCACGGTAGCGGTGCTTTTCCCAATGTCCCTGCGGATGCAACACCACAGGGATCTTTCCTTTGAACTTTTCAGGTTTGTATAAAGAACCATTAACCCATACCCCAGGCAATATTTCGATTGCCATGTTCTCGATGGTGTAACCATTTTGTTTTCTGAAGTTAGCCCTGACAGACTGCGCATTTGGCCTTGCTGGCAAATGTGCTAGCTGTAATGCTTCCAGCAGGCAGGGTTTTAAATCAGTTTTACGTTTCTCCCACTCCTGCACAGTCTTGTATTGTGAGGCAATGCGGTCGAGTTCAGCCCAACCATCTTCAGCACTCCAGCGGTAGTACTCATAATTACTCAGCTTATATACTTTATCCTTCTCCTTTTTAACTTTCATTTCCAGCGGCTTCAGGATATTATCCAGGGTAACTTCAACATCAGTCCGGTACTTCCAGTCGGCATAGGTCACCTTTTTATTGGCTACCATGCTGTCAACGTACTTTATCTGTACTCCAAATTTTTTTTGAATGTCGTTGAGAACTTCTTTGAGGGGTTTGGCGAATTGATTTTCGGTGTTGAGTTGTGCATTGAGCCACAAAGGCGCAAAACCAAGGAGAAACAGGTAGGATTTCACGCAGCGAACGCTGCGGTTTCGCTGCGACCGCTGCGAGGGAATAGCTGAATAGCGAACAGAACCCTGAAGTGTGCGACGCAACAATGATGATAGTAGTAATGCAGATGACTTCATAAAAAAATATTTACTGCTCATTTTCATTATTTCGATTTTGCTTCCAACTGCTGTACAGCAGATTTTTCTCCAACACTGGCTTCGGAAAAAATAAACTGGCGACATAGCCCACTACAATTACAATAATATGGCTGTAAACACCGAGCATGAGTTTATGATGTGTAAAGTTAAAATTACCTAAATCCAGCAGCAGTCTGGGATTTTTAAGCCCTACAGGAGTGCTGGTAAGGAAAGCCCAGGCAGTAAATAATATGCAGGTAATGATGCCGATATTTACGCCCTGCCTGTTGGCCCTTGCACTAAAAAGCCCCAGCAGAAATATACCAACAATGCCTCCTGAAAAGATAGCATAGATAGTGAAGATAATACCGAGCACACCTTCATTACCTGTAACAAGATATAATGCGCCGATAGCAATTGAGATGAGGCCAGATAATACAACAAAAAGCTTGCTGGTTTTTAAGTACTGCCCGTCAGTTTTATTGGGGCGTAATTTTTTATAATAATCCTGAATACCGACAGCAGCCAGCGAGTTCAAATCTGCACTAAGGCTGCAAATGGCAGCACTGATAAGAGCAGCAACAATAAAACCAATAACGCCAGTGGGTAACTGAGTCATGATAAAATGCGGAAAAACAGCAGAGGCATTTGTGCCTTCTGGCAAAGGATTTTGTTTATAAAAGACAAAAAGGGCTGTTCCGATAAACATGAAAATCGTCCAGATGGGAACGGTTAATGAAATGCCCAGAAAAGATGCTTTGATAGCAGCCTTATCGGTTTTTGCCGTAAGGTATCGTTGAACAACTGTCTGGTCTGTCCCATATTTTTGAATAGCATAAAACGCACCGTTAATAATCATAACAATTAAGGTGAGTTGAGTAAACTTAATATCATACGGGCCAAAACCGGCACGGTTATTTTCTGTTGCTACTTTTATTGCTTCAGGCACACCTCCCTTAATCGAGAACAACAATACACCTAAGCAAATAAGGCCACTGGCAAAGAGCATGAATCCCTGGAATACATCAAGCCAGATAACAGCCTGCATTCCTCCTTTCAGGTTAACAATAACCAAAACAATCCCCACAACTGCCAGAATAATAAAGGGATCAATTGTTGTCATCTCGCTTATGGCAACTGCGATAAGGAAAAGAACCGTTCCCATGCCTGCAAACTGGCGGATAATGAAAGATGATGAACTGTAATACCTGGCAAAACCACCGAATCTTTTCTCAAAGTATTCATAGGTACTTAACCCGATTACTTTTCGAAACAAAGGAACGATGAACCAAATAGTTCCTAATAGTACGACAGGCACCATCAAGCCCTGCACCAGCAAAATCCAGTTGCTGGCATAACCTTGTGAAGGATAACCAAGAAAAGTAACACTACTGATAAGAGTGGACAATAAGGATAAGCCCAGTGCCCAAGCAGGAAAGTTTCCTTTAGAAAGAAAATAGTTCTCGGTTGTTTTTTGCCTGTTGGCAAACCGGAAACCAAGCCAAAGGGTGATACCTAAAACTATCAGTATGATAGCGTAGTCTATAAAGTGCAAATGGTTCATGCAATCGTGGCCTCCCCAAACCCCTCCGAAGGAGGGGCTTTAGACCCTGACAACTCAGGATTCTTTTAAATTGTGAATAATCGTTTTATTTCTTCTGGTAATTGATAACTGCCCGGCTTTACCGTTATAAATAAATTGCCGACCTTCATTCTTACTACCCCCCTGCTTAGTTCATTTACCGGAATTAGTTTTTTAATATCCAATTCTTCCAGCACTGCTGCGGCAGTTGAGCCACCCTCAATAAAAATTTCCTGCACTCCAGTTTCTTCAATCACCGCCCTGGCGGCTATTGCCATTTTTACTCGCAACTCCTGCGCTGTTTTGTCTGTTTCACCTACAGCAATAACCAACCTGTGTTTTGTTTTGATAATGGCTGCTGCCTGTTTCAGCCAGCTGTTATCTGCTTCATCGGTCAAATACAACACACATTGCTGCTGATGGTATAACTGCCTGATAAATTTTCTGCGTTCTTCAATTGCTGTTCCGCAGATATACAGGTGTGGCCCCGGTATTTCACAAGCTGGCAGGTTTGCAGCCTTGAATCTTTTTTCCAGCAAAGCAGTAAAGAAATCACCAGCTCCGGCCAGCAACCAGGAGCTATCAAGTTTGCCAGCCCATGTGTCAACATCTGCTTTAACCAATGCCTCGCCAACCACAATTCCATTTTCGGGTAATTCAGATGCTGGGGCCACTACTTTCACCTCATCATTCAGTATTTCTTTTACAACAGAACTACTGACGGGAAACTCAGGATCATTGGCAAAAGACGTTTCGTTGATTTTAACACCGTTCACAAAGTACTCCCCATGAACAACTGTTCTGCCCAACGATGGATTTGCTGGCAAAACAAAGGCCTTATTTAGCCCCATTTCCTGCATCTGCACTTTCAGTTCATCAACCACATAACCCCTCAGCACTGAATCAATCTTCTTGAAAACCAGCGAAGGATTCTTCGTTAATAATTGCTTTGAAATATCTGCAATCCTCCGGACAGCTTCTCCCCTCTTTATAGAGCGGCTATCAACAGAAATTATCATTACATCAGCGCTGCAATCGTTTACATCTCCGACTAACAACTCTGCACTTAGCCCATATCGCAATGAAATACCGGCTAGCTCAGCAGCACCTGTGAAGTCATCAGCTATAACAATAATCATCTCGTATGCTTTGCAAGTTGAACAGCACTTTCTATTGCGAGCAACATAGCATCGGGACTGGCTATTCCCTTGCCGGCTATCTCGAAAGCTGTACCATGATCAACTGATGTCCGAATGATTGGGAGTCCCAATGTTATATTCACACCTTTCACACTATCCATCTGCTGCTTTTCAGCATTCCACTTAAAACCGGCAAGTTTAAAAGGGATATGTCCCTGGTCATGATACATTGCCACCACACCACCATAAGCACCCTGTGCTGCTTTAGCAAACATTGTGTCAGGCGGCACAGGGCCTTCCACATCATAACCCAGCCGCTTTGCTTCTTCAATTGCAGGGGCAATTTCTTCAATATCTTCTATTCCAAACAAGCCATTATCCCCAGAATGAGGATTCAGTCCGGCAACGCCAATTTTCAAATTTGTTTTACCGAGGCGCTTCAGCCCGTCTATTATCAATTCTATCACCTGAATAATTCTATCTTTCTTCACCAAATCGCAGGCCTGCCGCAGCGACACATGTGTACTCACATGAATCACATTGATATTATCCTCTACCAGCAGCATGGCGTACTTCTTTGTGCCGGTGTAATGTGCATATATTTCAGTGTGCCCTGCAAAATGATGACCAGCCTCGTTGATTGATTTTTTATTGATCGGACCAGTTACAGTTGCATCAACCTCGTTCGCTATGGCGAGTTCTATAGCCTTCTTTACGGCCTGAAAGCTGGCCTCACCACACATGGCATCAATTTTTCCAAATTCAAGCTTACTAACATCTAGGATGTTCAAATCAAAAACATCTATAGCTCCAATTACAAATTCGGCATCGGCCACTTTGTGTACAACATTAATTTTTGCAGGCAATTGTAATTTGTCGATTATCTGCTCAAACACTTTTGCATCACCAACCAGCAACGGCCTGCATATTTCATAAACCTCCGGCCGCAATAATGCTTTTACTGCAATCTCCGGGCCAATGCTGGCCGGGTCACCCATGGTAATTGCCAATATAGGTCTGTTAGTCATATTTCAATTCATTTATCATTATAACGGCGGCATTACGTATTCCTCACAAATCCCTTTGGCTTGCATCAGCAATTTTAACGCATGCAAACTTTCTCCCAATGTACGGTTAGCCTGGTATAAAGCACCGTAATCGTCACTAAGCTTTTGCAAAGCATACAACCTTTCCTTGTCGCCTGATTTAAAGGCTACAATCATGTCCTCATAGATTTCAGGATTGATATTTCCCGTACTCGGCACTAATCCATCAGCCCCATTTAATAATGCTTCGGCACTTTTAGCTGCCCAGCCAAGGATGTAATGAAAGTTCTCCCGGTTGCGCCACAACTGCAATGCCTGTAACATTCTTTCTTCACTGCGTTCACTGTCTTTTAATCCCACAATATTTTTATGCTGGCTCAGTTCATCAATAACAGACAGAGGAATACTCATGTGAGTTGTAGCCGGGATATTGTAGATGAACAACGGTAATGAAATATTATCTGCCAGACTGATGAAATAGTTCAGCATTTGCTTTTCTGTCAAAGAATAATAAGACGGCAGTGTTGCCACCACTACATCTACAGCATGAGCAGAACAGAATGCCGCAAACTCAATGCTCTCTGCCATGACATTACTGCCGATACCAGCATACAGCAGTGTTCCCTTTTTTTTATTTTGCTCTGCTGCCACTACATAATCCCTTTTCACTTGTAATGGCAACGATGCAACCTCACCTGTAGTCCCCAAAATAAATGGAGAAATATTATGAGTGTAAAACAATGTAAACAGCTTATTAACCGCCAAATCATCAATTTGGAGATTCTCTGTAAGCGGTGTTACAGCCGGAACAATCACACCTGTATATTTTTTTTCCTTAATCATCTAGTATGCTGCTTTATAAATTTCAATCGCATCAAATTCTGTAATCTCCCTCGGATTGTTTTTTAATAGTCGCTGTATCTTCAGTGTATCCACGGCCATTTGCGGAATGGCAGATTCAGGCACATTTACTTCTTTTAGTGTTGCAGGTATGCCACATGCCTTAATGATCTGCCTTATTTTTTCTACTCCTGCATAGGCCATTTCTTCGTCAGTGGCTTTTTTGTCACAACCTAATGCAGTAGCAACCCCGGCATATTTTCTTGTTGCCGCAGGAATATTAAATTCCATTACGTAAGGCAGCAGCAACGCATTGCTTAAACCATGCGGCAAGTGAAACATACTTCCTAAAGGATAACTAAGTGCATGAACACCGGCAGTATTCACAGGGCCAAGGCAAAAACCACCCAGCAAACTTCCCATCGCCACTTTTTCTCTGGCCCCGATATTGCTGCCATCCTTTACGGCAGTTTCAATATGTGCTGCAATCAGACGCATACCTTCGTATGCAAACATATCAATGAATGGCTGTGAAAATTTATTAGTGTAAGCCTCAAGACAATGTGTTAAGGCATCCAGGCCAGTTGCTGCCGTTATGGCTGGCGGAACACTTACAGTAAGCAGCGGGTCAACATAAACTATATCCGGCACCAAATACGGACTTATAATTCCCTTCTTCTGGTTTTCATCATCCACCAAAATAGCATTTGGCGACACTTCACTACCAGTACCAGAAGTTGCAGGCACACAAATCAATTTCTTTCTCCTTCCTTTTAACAAACCAATACCCACATAATCCTTCAGTTGTTGTTCATTCTCCAATTGTGCGGCAACCAGTTTGGCAATATCCAGCACACTGCCCCCGCCAATTCCTATTACTACATCAGGATTGAATGGAGCTACCTTCTGCATTAACTTCTCAAAATCGTTGAAAGATGGTTCAGCAACAATTGACGTATCAGTTAATACTTCAATCTTTCCTTTTTGCAAGCTTTCAACAAAAGAAGATAATGTGTTTCTCAGTGGTTCTATTGTTGCAATAAAAACCTTTGAAGGTTTCGTTTCCTGTACATCGTTTAGCAACAGTGGTAAAGTGCCACTGCCAAAAATCAATTTTCCAGGGAAGAATATTTTAAAAAAATTTTGCGTCATTCGATATGTTTAAATAGCCGCATCTAATGGATACTTTGGTAACATTAACTGCTCCACATCCACCGGCCTTATTTCCAATCTTTCACACCAAATTTTAAAACTGTCATGTATCTCATCCAAAGTCCTCTTTTGTTCCGGTGTTAACTCCAGGGCGGTAGCCCTGCTGATAGTACGCACCGGCAATCCTCTTTTGCGCAAAAAATACTTTGCACTCATCGGATAAGCAATATGTATCAGCGGATCAACCCTGGTAATTTCGCTTTGTAGCCATTTAACTTCCTCTTGCTTCTCCGGGTTATTGGCATTATTAACCATCCACACCAAGACCTCCGGGTAGAAATTACCACTGATACTGCTCATGCCTTTTGCCCCCATCTGCAAACTATACATGGCATTAGGTGAATGAGCATCATAAAATTCAAAACTGTTGCTGGCAGTTTTCACTACTTCGAGTTTTGCTTTCACATTTTCCAGGTTGATAGAAGTGTCTTTGTGATATACAAACCGGTTGGAGGACAGCAATGTCTTAAAAACTTCCGTACCTAAAATTCTTTTGTAAGGCGCCGGGCACTCATACATTCCCAAAGGAATATTACCGGTAAGCCTGAACATATGTTCAAAATTTCTCAGCAGCACATCATCCGCATCATCAACATTGGCATAGTGACCGGTGATCAGAATAGCAGCAGCAATCCCGGTATCATTAATCTTCTTAGTAAACTCTGCCTTATCATTTATTGTCAACCCAAATGATGATGTGGCTACAACCGGCACTCTTCCATTAACATGCCTTACCACATGCTGCGTTAATTCAAGTCTTTCATCCTCAGTAATACTGTACATCTCACTGCTGAGGCAGTTGGCAAAAAAACCTTTCACCCCGGCAGCAAGGTAGAAATCTATTAGCCGGCTTACTGCATCCAAATCAACCTTTGCCTTCAAATTGAAAGGAGTAATCATAACCGGCACAAACTTTTTTGCTTCCATATTACTCAACAGTATTTAACAGTTCACCAATACCATCTATTGATACAGAAATTACATCGCCACTTTTTAAAGTAAAACTATTTTCCGGCACCAGACAGGTTCCTGTCATCAGGTAAACACCTGCCGGAAAAGAGGATTCCCTGAATAAAAATTCAACAAGCTCGTCCGGTTTCCTTTTCATCATTCCAATAGTTGTATGTCCTTCATACATCCGTTTCTGTTCTCTTACAATGAGGATACTGATGCCTGTTTCCTGAGACAGCGGATTCTCCGTTACCAGTACACAGGGCCCCAGCGCCGCACACTTATCATATACTTTTGCCTGTGGCAGATACAAAGGATTTTCCCCTTCAATACTACGACTGCTCATATCGTTCCCAATGGAATATCCAACTATTTTACGGGAAGATGTTACTACCAAAGTTAGCTCCGGCTCGGGCACATTCCAGATACTGTCCTTACGGATACGAACAAAGTCATTGGTACCAACAGTACGATGTGCCGTGGCCTTAAAAAATAATTCCGGCCTTTCAGCTTCGTACACTTTGTCATAAAAAACAGATGCCCCGCTTTTTTCACTTTCCTCCATTCTCGCTTCTTTACTTCTGAGATAAGTAACCCCGGCTGCCCAGATTTCCTGGGAACCGACAGGAGCCCTCAGCTTAACCTTTTTCAGAACATCCGATTTGCCACTCGAAGAAAGACCTTGTATCGCAGCAGAAAGAAAACTGTACAAATCATCCCTGTTAATAAGAATATCCCAGTCCTTATATGGCAACTCATAATACTGCTCCTTAAATACTGCGGCAACGCCATCGGTATGCTTGTATAACTTTATCATTTTCTTATTCTTGAAATAATACTTGTTAATATAAGCCCTGTAAAAAAAATTGAGAGTGTTCCCACTGCAATAATCATATTTTTATGCAAACTGCTCTTCAGCCAGTTGTATTCATCATTAAGTTTGTCGGAGAAAGTCATCCAGACAATTATCAGTATTCCAATCAGCACTGCCGCTGATGCCTCTGCATTCTTTGTCTTCCTGCTTATAAATCCAAGTAAAAAAAGCCCAAGCATCCCTCCAGCAAAAATCCCGGACAGTTCCCACCACACGTCAAGTATGCTTTTGCTGCCTATCATCGCAAGCCCTGCAACCAAACCTGCAGCTCCAAAAAAGGCAGTACCTGTGTGTAATGAACGAAGCCTGCCATGCTCACTCATATTCTTTTTAAAATATTTCTGGTAGATGTCAATTGAAAATACCGTAGCTGATGCATTCATGCAACTGCTGATCGTACTCATTGCAGCAGAAAGGATGGCAGCAATTACTAAGCCTACAAGACCCGGAGGAATTTTGGCAACCATAAAATGTGGCAACACTTTGTCCCCATAATCAGATGGCCGAAGCTGAGCCACTGCCGCTGCCAGATGAGCCGGATCCGCATTTATCCCAAGTTGTTCCTTTGCAGCTTGCAATTTCACTGCATTTGCCATTTCTGGACTCACATTATAGTAGGCAAAAAGCGATGCCCCGATAATAAAGAAGAGCAAGGATATTGGTATGTATAAATAAACTGAAAGCCAAACAGACTTCGATGCCCTTTGTTGTGTAACTGCTGTATGATAACGCTGGATATAATTCTGGTCCATGCCGAAATTATTCAGGTTAATGAAAAATCCATAAAGCAGTATTACCCAAAAAGTGGCTGATGTAAAATCAAGTGAAATGCTGCCCAGGCCGAATTTGTGATTTGCCTTACCAATTTCAGCTATTGCCCCCACTCCCCCCGGCATATCCTTTATCGCATAAACCAAAATAAGCAATGCACCCAGTGTAAGTATGATTCCCTGCACCACATCCGTCCAAATTATTGCTTCCATACCACCCATTACAGTATAGATAATGATACAAATGCCCATCACAAGCATTATTGAGCTCATCGAAAACCCTGTTAGTGCCTGCAAACTGAGTGCTATACCGAAAAAGATAGAGCCCATCCTTGCCACCTGTGTAAGCAGAAAACAAAGAACTGCATACGTTCTTGCCCATGGTCCAAATCGTTTCTCCAGATGTGTATAAGCCGAAACCTCACCGGCGTTACGATAGAAGGGCACAAAATATTTTGTTGCTAACCATGCAGCCAATGGCATAGAAAGACTGAATACAAAAGCATTCCAGTTGCTGCCAAACGCTTTCCCTGTAACACCTAAAAATGTATTACTGCTTAAAAAGGTAGCAAAAATAGATACGCCAATTGCCCATCCGGGTATTCTTCCCTTCGCTGTTGTAAATCGTTCGGCGCTTCTGTTTTTCTTCGAAAAATAAAAACCAATCCACATCATCGCCAGCATATAGGCAAGTATTACGGCAATATCAACGACGGGGAGGCTATTCATTTATGCAATCGATTTTTTTATGAACCAAACTGTATTGCTACTATCATCGCCTGTTGCGTCGCACTCTTCTACTTTTGGATATTCTATTGAGCAAATAGAACGCTGATAACGCTGATTCAAATGGCTGACACAGATAAAATCCGTTCGTATCTGCTGCATCCATGTCATTAGTGTTCTATCCTAATCATCCGTTGTTTTTCCTTCTGCCTGTACTACTCCTGGCCATTGCTGGTTCACTATTTCTTTCAATTCTAATTTCGCCGGGTCTAACACCACATGTTTAATCCTTTCTCTTCTCCATGTATAAACAATATGTACCAGCCCATCCTTTGTTTGAATAACTGATGGATAAGAATACTGGCTAACCGGTGAATCTTCCAGCACCGAAGCAGCATACCATTTTTTCCCATCAATACTTATCGCCACATTCAATGGTGTTCTCGGCCCTTTTCCCTTGACCCAGCTTTCCGTTGGTAAAGTATGATTATACACCAATAAATGTCTTCCGTCTTTCAGTGTCACCGCATCAGTACCAGAATTATTATTCGGCAGCGCAGAGGCTTTCATTGCACTCCATGTTTTTCCATTATCCCTGCTCCAGCTTTCGTTAATGGTGGTGTTGCGGCTACGGCAAAGAATTTGTAATCCACCATCCTTATGCCTTAGAATACTCGGCTGTATGGCCTGCATATCTTTACCATCATTTAAAGCTTCACTTTTAAACCACGACTTACCAAAATCAGTTGTGTACTCAATATGTGCTTTCCATCCGTTCTTCTCAGTACTGCTTGGACAGAGCATTACTCCATTAATCATTTCTGGCTTATTTTTTATCGGGCCGAGAAAGCCGTCCGGCAATGCTTCCCTTTCACTCCAGGTCTTCCCATTGTCTTTGCTGCGTTTCATCCAACCCGTCCAGCCTGCTACATTAGGGCCAATTTTATAAAATAACAACAACTCTCCATTTGGCGCATAAAACAATACGGGATTGTAACAGGCATACCTGGTACTGTCATTAAAAATTCCATCTGCTACTTTAACAGGCGATGTCCATTTGTTTTCTTTGTAATGACTTGTCCAGATGCAAACATCTCTGTTTCCTTCTTTGGTGCCACCAAACCACGCAGTAATCAGTCCCTCCGGTGTTTCGGCAATAGTAGCAGCATGGCTTTCCGGAAAACTTGCCCTGTCGAAAATAAATTCATCTTTTACAATCCCCAGCTTCCATTTTTTATTACGGACAAAAGAATAGCTGCCTGAAGCAATTTCAAAAACAACAGCACCTTTTTCTATTTTGATAAACTTAATATCAGCGCTGCCAGCAATGGTTTTACCACTTTCTGTAATTTCATCTGCACTGTTTGCAGGAATATAAACTGTAGCAGTTGTATTTGCCGGTATTGAAATATTCCATTCAAACTTAACAGTACTGTTTTTCCAATAGCTGCTGATGGTACCATGCGGACTCTTATACGAAGCCTTTACAAAGTTCAACCCCGCAGGAATTGCCGGCTTCATGATAACCTTTTTAAAAGCTACATCAGTTTTATG
>Ga0056910_1001309_pt1 | contig 13480 bp, 10 predicted proteins | sample EBPBio232012_DNA_FD_55021 | JGI IMG/M metagenome (GOLD analysis project Ga0056910, IMG submission 55021) | Wastewater treatment Type I Accumulibacter community from EBPR Bioreactor in Madison, WI, USA - Reactor 1_1/23/2012_ DNA | ecosystem: Engineered > Bioreactor > EBPR > Anaerobic-Aerobic >... | reverse complement strand
TCGTCACCGGCATCGGCCGCGTGATGGGCCGCGAATGCATGATCGTGGCCAACGATGCCACGGTGAAGGGCGGCACCTACTATCCCGTCACGGTGAAGAAGCACCTGCGCGCGCAGGAAATCGCGCTGCAGAACCACCTGCCCTGCATCTACCTGGTGGATTCGGGCGGAGCCTTCCTGCCGAAGCAGGACGAGGTCTTCCCCGACCGCGATCACTTCGGCCGCATCTTCTACAACCAGGCCAACATGTCGGCGCTGGGCATTCCGCAGGTGGCGGTGGTGATGGGCTCGTGCACGGCGGGCGGCGCCTACGTGCCGGCCATGAGCGACGAGACGGTCATCGTCAAGAACCAGGGCACCATCTTCCTGGGCGGGCCACCGCTGGTGAAGGCTGCCACCGGCGAGGTGGTGTCGGCAGAGGACCTGGGCGGTGGCGACGTGCACACGCGGCTGTCCGGGGTGGCCGACCACCTGGCCGAGAACGACAGCCATGCGCTCTTCATCGCCCGGCGCATCGTCGCCAGCTTCAACCGCGACAAGCCCAACCCGGTGCGCTTCGAGGCTACCGAAGAGCCGCTGTACGACCCGGAAGAGCTCTACGGCGTGATCCCGGCCGACACCCGCAAGCCCTACGACGTGCGCGAGGTGATCGCCCGCGTGGTGGACGGCTCGCGCTTCGACGAGTTCAAGGCGCGCTACGGCAGCACGCTGGTCACCGGCTTCGCGCACCTGTACGGCATGCCGGTGGGCATCGTGGCCAACAACGGCATCCTGTTCAGCGAAAGCGCGCAGAAGGGCGCGCACTTCATCGAGCTGTGCGCGCAGCGCGGCGTGCCGCTGCTGTTCCTGCAGAACATCACCGGCTTCATGGTCGGCCGCAAGTACGAGAACGCCGGCATCGCCAAGGACGGCGCGAAGATGGTCACCGCGGTGGCCACCGCGCAGGTGCCCAAGCTCACGGTGCTGATCGGCGGCAGCTTCGGCGCCGGCAACTACGGCATGTGCGGCCGCGCCTACAGCCCGCGCTTCCTGTGGATGTGGCCCAACGCGCGCATCAGCGTGATGGGCGGCGAACAGGCCGCCAGCGTGCTGGCCACGGTCAAGCGCGACGGCATCGAAGCCAAGGGCGGCCAGTGGCCCAAGGACGAAGAAGCTGCCTTCAAGGCGCCGCTTCTCGAACAGTACGAGCACCAGGGCCACCCGTACTACGCCAGCGCACGGCTGTGGGACGACGGGGTGGTGGACCCGGCGCAGACCCGCCGCGTGCTCGGCCTGTCGCTGGCGGCCACGCTGAACGCGCCGATCCTGCCGACCAAGTTCGGCCTGTTCCGCATGTAGTGTAAGATGTGTTTGATTGCTATATTTCGTACACATCATGCGCACCAACATCGATATCGACGATGCCTTGATGGCCGAGGCCATGAAGGCGGGCCCGTACAAGACCAAGAAGGACGCCGTCGAGGCTGGCTTGAAGCTGCTGGCGCGGCAGGCCGCGTACCGCGAGATCCTCAAGTGGCGCGGCAAGCTGCGCTGGGAAGGCGACGAGTCCATCGACTGGGCGCAGCCTGCCGCGCCGGTGCTGAACGAGCCGCGTCCGCGCGCGCCGGTGGCAAAGGGCGCGCGTCGTGCTGGTCGTTGATTCATCGGTCTGGATCGACTTCTTCAACGGCGCCGACGAGCCGGCGGCCGAGGTGCTGGGGCAGCTGCTCGATCACGGCGAGGTGCGCCTCGTCGTGCCCGACCTGGTGCTCTTCGAAGTGCTGCGCGGCTTCAGGCTCGAACACGAATTTCGCACCGCGCGCCAGCTGATGCAGGCGCTGGACCTGGAATCCGCGGTGGACCCGGCACTGGCCATGGCCGCGGCCGAACACTATCGCCAGTTGCGCAGCCGCGGCCACACCGTGCGCAGCGCCATCGACGTGCTGGTGGCCAGCTTCTGCATCGAGCGCGACTACGCGCTGCTGCACGACGACCGCGATTTCGACGCCTTCGAGCGGCATCGCGGCTTGCGCGTGTGGCGGCACTGACGGAGACATGGGATGGTCAGCAAGATCCTGATTGCCAACCGCGGCGACAACGGCCGCCAGGCCGTTGCGGCGAAGCCAGATTGCATGGTGCGCGCAGCGCACGCAGGCGAGTTCGCCCCGATGGAGGCAGCGCATGTTTAGCAAGATCCTCATCGCCAATCGGGGCGAGATCGCCTGCCGGGTGATCAAGACCGCGCGCCGCCTGGGCATCGCCACCGTGGCGGTGTACTCCGAGGCCGATGCCAATGCGCGGCATGTGCGGCTGGCCGACGAGGCGGTGCTGATCGGCCCGCCGTCGGCGCGGCTGTCCTACCTGGTGGGCGATCGCATCATCGCCGCGGCGCAGGCCACCGGCGCGCAGGCGGTGCACCCGGGCTACGGCTTCCTGTCCGAGAACGAGGACTTCGCCGAGGCCTGTGCCGCGGCCGGGCTGGTGTTCATCGGCCCGCCGGCCTCGGCCATCCGCGCGATGGGCAGCAAGTCGGCCGCCAAGGCGCTGATGGCCAAGGCCGGCGTGCCGTTGACGCCCGGCTACCACGGCGACGAGCAGGACCCGGCCTTCCTGCAGGCGCAGGCCATGGCCATCGGCTACCCGGTGCTGATCAAAGCCAGTGCCGGCGGTGGCGGCAAGGGCATGCGCCGCGTCGACCGCGCCGAGGACTTTGCCGCCGCGCTGGCGTCCTGCCAGCGCGAGGCGAAGAACGCCTTCGGCGACGAGCAGGTCCTGGTCGAGAAGTACGTGCTGAAGCCGCGGCACATCGAGATCCAGGTCTTCGGCGATACGCATGGCCAGTGCGTCTACCTGTTCGAGCGCGACTGCTCGGTGCAGCGCCGGCACCAGAAGGTGCTGGAGGAAGCGCCTGCGCCGGGCATGACGCGCGAGCGCCGCGCCGCCATGGGCCAGGCCGCGGTCGAGGCCGCCAAGGCGGTGGGCTACGTGGGCGCCGGCACGGTGGAGTTCATCGCCAACCCGGACGGCAGCTTCTACTTCATGGAGATGAACACCCGGCTGCAGGTGGAGCATCCGGTCACCGAGATGATCACCGGGCTGGACCTGGTGGAATGGCAGTTGCGCGTGGCCGCCGGCGAGCCGCTGCCGCTGCGCCAGGACCAGCTGGCCATCGACGGCCATGCGATCGAGGCGCGCATCTATGCCGAGGATCCGGACAAGGGCTTCCTGCCGTCCACCGGCACGCTGCTGCACCTGGCGCCGCCGGCCGAAAGCGAGCATGTGCGCGTGGACACCGGGGTGGAGCAGGGCGATGCGATCAGCCCGCACTACGACCCGATGATCGCCAAGCTGATCGTCTGGGACCGCGACCGGCCCAAGGCGCTGGCCCGCATGCGCCAGGCGCTGGCGCGCTACCGCATCGTCGGCGTGGCCAACAACGTCGAGTTCCTGGCGCGGCTGGTCGGCGTGCCGTCCTTTGCCGAGGCCGACCTGGACACCGCGCTGATCGAGCGCGAGCAGGCCAACCTGTTCCCGCCCAAGGGCACGCCGCCCGACGAGGTGTGGCTGCTGGCCGCGCTGGCCGAGCTGCTGCGCGAAGCCGGCGGCCAGCGCGACGCGGCCGCTGCCGCAGCCGACCGCGATTCGCCGTGGCGGCTGCTCGACGGCTGGCGGCTGAACGGCAGCGCCACCCGGCAGCTGACGCTGCGCCACGGCGATGCGCCGCAGACGCTGACGGTGCGCAGCGCCGTCGGCGGCTGGCACATGGCGGTGGACGGCCGCGAGCAGCTGGTGCGCGGCACGCTGGCCCAAGACGGCCAGCTGCATGCGCAGCTGGGCGGGCGCCGCGTGCATGCCACGGTGGTGGAAGCCGCGGAGCGCCGGCATGTGTTCTTCGAAGGCCGCGCCTGGCCCTTGGTGCGCGTCGACACGCTGCACCGTGGCGGTGGCGGTGATGATGTCGAAGGCGGGTTGCGCGCGCCGATGCCGGGCAAGGTGATCGCGCTGCTGGCCGAGGCTGGGGCCGTCGTGGAGAAGGGCGCACCGCTGCTGGTGCTGGAGGCGATGAAGATGGAGCACACCATCAGCGCGCCGGCGCGTGGCACCGTCAAGGGCTTCCGTTATGCGCCGGGCGATCAGGTGGTCGATGGCGTCGAGTTGCTGGATTTCGAGGTGAGTGCATGAGTGCCGCCGAAACCGTTCGCATCGTCGAGATGGGCCCGCGCGACGGCCTGCAGAACGAGAAGCAGAGCATCCCGCTCGCGGTGAAGCTGGCGCTGATCGAGCGCCTGGCCGATGCCGGCCTGCGCGAGATCGAGGCCACCTCCTTCGTGTCGCCGAAGTGGGTGCCGCAGATGGCCGACCACGACGCGCTGATGCGCACGCTGCCGCGCCGGCCCGGCGTGCGCTACCCGGTGCTGACGCCGAACCTGCAGGGCTTCGAGGCCGCCGCCGCCGCTGGCGCCGACCGCGTGGCGGTGTTCGCCGCCGCGTCCGAGGCCTTCTCCAGGAAGAACATCAACTGCAGCATTGCCGAATCGATCGCCCGTTTCCTGCCGGTGATGGCCGCGGCGCGCGAACGCGGCATCAGCGTGCGCGGCTACGTGTCCTGCGTGATCGCCTGCCCCTACGAAGGCCCGGTGGCCCCGGCCCAGGTGGCCGAGGTGACGCAGCGCTTGATCGACATCGGCTGCGACGAGGTCTCGCTGGGCGACACCATCGGCGTGGGCACGCCGGCCACCGTGTCGCGCATGCTGGAGGCCTGCGCGCGCGCGGTGCCGCTGCAGCAGCTGGCCGGCCACTACCACGACACCTACGGCATGGCCGTGGCCAACGTGCAGGCCTCGCTGCAGATGGGGCTGCGCTGCTTCGACGCGTCGGTCGGCGGGCTCGGCGGCTGCCCCTATGCCAAGGGCGCCACCGGCAACGTGGCCACCGAAGACGTCGTCTATCTGTTGCACGGGTCGGGCTACGACACCGGCATCGACCTCGACCGCCTGGTCGACACCGCCGCCTGGATCAGCGCGCAGCTCGGCCGCGAGCCGGCGTCGCGCGTGGCCCGGGCCCTGCTAGCCAAGAGAAAGCCATGATCGTCCTCTACCACTGCATGAGTGCCCGTTCCTTCCGCCCCCTGTGGATGCTGGAGGAACTGGGCGTGCCCTACGAGCTGCGCATGCTGCCCTTCCCGCCGCGCGTGCTGAAGCCCGAGTACCTGGAGACCAACCCGCTGGGCACCATCCCGCTGCTGCTGGATGGCGACTCGCGCCTCACCGAGTCTTCGGCCTGCTGCCAGTACCTGGCAGTGCGCCATTCGCCGCGCGCGCTGAACGTCGAGCCCGACGAGCCGGGCTTCGCCGACTACCTGAACTTCCTGCACTTCGGCGAGGCCACGCTGACCTTCCCGCAGACGCTGCTGCTGCGCTATGGCCAGTTCGAGCCGCCCGAGCGCCGCCAGCCGCAGGTGGTGGAGGACTATGCCAAGTGGTTCCTGGCGCGGCTGCGCACGCTGGAGCCGCGGCTGGAAAAGTCCTCGTACCTTGCGGCCGACCGCTTCACCGCGGCCGACATCTCGGTGGGCTATGCGCTGATGCTGGCCCAGACCCTGAAGCTGAACGACCGCTTCAAGCCCTCGGTGGCGGCCTACTGGCAGCGGCTGCAGCAGCGCGAGGCCTTCGGCCGCGCGCTGAAGTCGCAGGCCCAGGCCGCCAAGGCGCAGGGGCTGGACCCGAAGCCGGCCGCCTGAACGTCAATCGGCGAAGCGCTGCGCGATGGCGCGAAAGTTGTCGCGCACCCGTTCGAAGGCATCGACGACCGCCGGATCGAAGTGCGTGCCGCGGCCGGCGAGGATGATGGCCTCGGCCTGCTCGGACGCCATGGCCGGCTTGTAGACGCGCTTGCAGATCAGCGCATCGTAGACGTCGGCCAGCGCCATCAGCCGCGCCGACAGCGGAATCGCCTCGCCTGCCAGGCCCTGCGGATAGCCGCTGCCGTCCCACTTCTCCTGGTGGGACAGCGCGATCTCCTTCGCATAGCGCAGGAACGGCAGCGCGTGGCCGATGGAGGCCTCGGCCCGCTCGATGGCCTCGAAGCCGATGGTGGTGTGGGTCTTCATCACCTCGAACTCCTCGGCCGTCAGCTTGCCCGGCTTCAGCAGGATGGCATCGGGAATGCCGATCTTGCCGATGTCGTGCAGCGGGGCCGACTTGAACAGCAGGCTGATGGTCTGATCGTTGAGCGTGGCCGCGTAGCGCGGCTGTTTGCGCAGCTCGCGCGCCAGGCATTCGACATAGTGCTGTGTGCGGCGCAGGTGGTTGCCCGTGTCGTTGTCGCGCGTCTCCGCCAGCGAGGCCATGGTCAGCACGGTGGCGTCCTGCAGCCCTTCGATCTCGGCCGTGCGGCGGCGCACTTCCTGTTCCAGGTGCGTGTTGTGGTCACGCAGCATCGCCGTGGCCCGCTTGACGGTGAGTTGCGTTTCCAGTCGCGCCAGCAGAATTGGCGGGCGGATCGGCTTGGCAATGAAGTCAGCCGCACCCAATGCCAGGCCACGCGCCTCGTCCTCGACCTCATCCAGCGCCGTCAGGAAGATGACGGCCATGTCGGCTGTGGCCGGGTCGGCCTTCAGGCGCCGGCAGACCTCGTGCCCGTCCAGGCCGGGCATCATCACATCCAGCAGGACCACGTCCGGAGGCGGCTCGGCTTTGGCCAGTTGCAGGGCCCTTTCGCCACTGTTGGCCAGGCGCACGCGATAGCGGTCACGCAGCAGCCCGGCCATCAGCGACAGGTTGTCGGGCGTGTCGTCCACGACCAGCACGACGGGGCGATCATCTCGCAGCATGTCAGCCTCCTTCCACCGCCAGGCAGTGGCTTTCCAGCAGCGCCGCCGCCTCGGCGAATGCGTACTGTCGCAGATGGCGCTCGAACTCGGCATGCTGCCCGCCGAGTACCACGCGCAACATCGGGGCCAGCCGTTCGGCCGTGCCCAGCCCATCGGCATCGCCGCCCAGCAGCTGCCTTTGCAGCAAGGCCAGCGCACGCGGGTCGGGGGTGATCGGGCCGGCCACGGGGGCTAGCGGCGGCGGCGCGGCCGGCAGCGCCGCGTCCAGCGCGTCCAGCAGCCGCTCCAGCGGATGGCGTAGCGCATCCAGCTCGCCCTGGGTGGGCAGCAGGCCGGCCTTCAGTGAGCGCTCGATGCCGTAGGCCGGCGCCTCCACCGCCCAGGCGCCCAGCGTGCCGGCAACTCCGCGCAGCGAATGCACCAGATGCACCGCCCGCACCCGATCGCCTTCGGCCAGCGCGCGGTCGAGCGTGGCGCAGGTGTCGCGCTTGTGCAGCGCAAAGTCGCGCAGCAGCCGCAGGTAGACCTCGGTGGTTCCGCCGGTGCGCTCCAGTCCGAGGGCCGCGTCCAGGCCTGCACAGCCCAGCAAGGCTGCCGGCAGGCCGGGCGGCTGCCGATGCGGCAAGGGCGCCACGGCCGGCTCGCGGCCTGGCTGCAGCCAGCGCCCCAGCGTGCGCACCAGATGGGCCGGCTCGAAGGGCTTGGTCAGGAAATCGTTCATGCCGGCTTCCAGGCAAACCGCCCGGTCGTCGGTCGTGGCATTGGCGGTCATCGCGATGACTGGCAGCGATGCCAGCTCGGGCCGCTGGCGCAGCCGGCGCGTGGCCTCCAGGCCGTCCATGCCGGGCATCTGCATGTCCATCAGCACGATGTCGTAGCGCTGCCCATCCAGGCGCGCCAGCGCCTCCAGCCCATCCACCGCCTCGTCGACCAGGAAGCCGGCGTGGCTGAGCAGGTCGTTCGCCACCTGGCGGTTGACCGGGTTGTCTTCCACCAGCAGAACCCGCGGCGAGGTTCCCGGCGCCAGCGAATCCTGCGGCATCGGGGGCGCGGCCGCCGGCGCGACGGCGGCCTGCGATCGGGCAAAGGGGGCTTCGAACCAGAAGGTCGCGCCCTGGCCGAGGCTGCTTTCCACCCCTACGTCGCCGCCCATCATCGTGGCCAGCCGCTTGACGATGGCCAGCCCCAGGCCCGTGCCGCCATACTGGCGGCTGGTCGACGAATCGGCCTGGCTGAAGCGCTGGAACAGCCCGGCGATCTGTGGTGCCGACAGGCCGATGCCGGTGTCCTGCACCTCGAAGCGCAGCGTGGCGGCCGCGGCCGTGACCGCCGATGCACGCACGCGCACCTGGATCGAGCCGCGATCGGTGAACTTGGCCGCGTTGTTGCCGTAGTTGACCAGGATCTGGCCGAGGCGCAGTGCGTCGCCGCGCAGGCTGTCGGGCACATCGGGCGCCACGTCGAACACCAGGGTCAAGCCCTTGGCATGGGCCTTCTCGCCCACCAGCATGCCCACGTTCTCGAGCACGGCCGCCAGCCGGAAATCGGCGTCCTCGAGGCGCATGGCGTCGGCTTCGATCTTGGAGAAGTCCAGGATGTCGTTGATCACGCCCAGCAGGTGCTGCGCCGAACCGTGGATCTTGTCCAGGTAGTCGCGCTGCCGTGCATCCAGCGGGGTCTTCTGCACCAGGTAGCTCATGCCGAGGATGGCATTCATCGGCGTTCGGATCTCGTGGCTCATGTTGGCGAGGAAGGCACTCTTGGCCCGGTTGGCCGACTCGGCGAGCTCCTTGGCGCGCTGCAGCGCGTCGGCGGCTTCGTGCTCGACGGTCACGTCCTCGATGATCGCCAGCAGGGCGTCGGCACCGCCGTGGCGAAAACTGCGCGCCGTCACACGCGCCCAGAAGGCGCTGCCATCGCTGCGCAGGAAACGCTCCTCGCGGCGCAGCATGCCGCCCTCGCGCAGCACCTGGGCAATGGCCTCGCCGACGGCCAGCCATGCGCCTTCGCTGACATACCAGTGGCGCGTGCTCATGCCGTCCAGCGCGCCCGGTGCGTAGCCCAGGATCTCCTCCAGCCGCCGGTTGCAGCGCAAGGCCGTGCGTTCGCGCACCAGTGCGATGCCTACGGTCACGGTGTCCAGGATGGCGGCCTGCTCGTCATGCGTCACCTGCAGGCGCAGGGCCTGGACTTCCAGCGCCTTCTGCGTTTCGCGCAGCCGCGCCGTGCGCCGCTCGACCTCGGCCTCCAGGTCGGCGTTGAGCGCGTGGATGCGGTCCTCGGCCGCCTTGCGTTCGGTGACGTCGCGCAGGATCACCGTCAGCAGCACCTCGCCGTCGACCCGCAGATGCGAGATCGACGCCTCGGCAGGAAACTCGCTGCCATCGGCGCGCAGCCCGTGCACCACGGTGGCACGGCCCATGCGACGCGTGGTGCCGGGGTCGGCCGCGAAGTCCTGCACGGCCGCAGCATGGCCCGCACGGTGGCGCTGCGGCATCAACGCTTCGATGTCCATGCCCAGCATCTCGTCCTGGCTGCGGCCGAACATTGCGCAGGCTGCGGCGTTGACCATGGTGATGCGCTGGCGTGCGTCGGCGGTGACGATCGCATCCATCGCCGCGCCGACGATGCCCGACAACCGCCCCTGGTCGGCCTCGGCGGCCAGCCTTGCGCTTCGCAGCTGCAGCGCCATCTCGTTCAAGCAGCGCGCCAGGGCCGCCACTTCGCGCGGGCCGCGCTCATCCAACGGCTGCGCCAGCCCACCGGCCAGCGCCAGCTCGGTGCTGGCCTGCTGCATGCGCGACAACGGGTAGGTGACCCAGCGCCGCAGCAGCCAGGCCAGCAGCAGCGCCACGCCGAGCACGGCGATCGCTTCCGGCAGCACTGCCCGCCAGGCCGCGTGGGTGATGGCTGCGTATTCCTGCGTCAGGTCGTAGGCCACGTACACCGCGCCGCGCCGCCCATCGCGAAGGCGCGTCGATACCGGCGCATCCACGTAGGGCAGCAGCACGCTGACCCGCACGTCGCCCGGGTCCGACCACAGCTTGGGCAGGCTGCCCTGCAGGGCTTCGGCAAGCAGCCGCTCGTCGACATCCGGCAGCGGGCCGGCCGCCGGCTGCCCCTCCCAGGCGATCCGGTGCGCCGCGACGATCTGCCCGTCGCCGCCGATCACCGCCGCTGCCGCCACGCGCTGGGCGGTGGACAGGGCAGAGACGCTCGAGGCCACGTATTCCCCGTTGCCGTCGGTCTGGCGGTCGTAGGTGACGGCACGCGCCAGCGCCATGGCGTCGCGCACCAGGTCGCGCCGCGCGTCTTCCAGCGCCGCCCGCCGATTGCTGTCGGCCGTCGCCGACGCCAGCAAGGCCAGCACCACCACCGCCACGGCCAGCACCAGGGCGGGCACGGCTGTGCTGAGCGACAGGCGCAGCCGGCTCATGATTCCACCGGCAGGAAGCGGGGGTCCACCAGACGGTCCACCGCGCCCGGGTCGCGCGGCAGCAGCCCTTGTGCCAGCATCAGCTGGCGCAGGGCTTCGGCCGAGCGGCGCAGGGCGTCACCGCCCAGCAGGGCCCGGACCTGCGCGACATCCGGCTGATGCAGGCCGCGGAACGCCGCTGGCACCTCGGCCGGTGGCACGCGCAGCCGGGTGGCCACCACCTGGGCAGCCTCGGCTGGCTGGGCGCGCATCAGGCGCAGGCCATCGAAATGGGCGGCCACCAGCCGTTGCACCGATTGGGGCTGCCGCTCGATCGCCTCGGCCGTCACGGCCAGCACGTCGACGATGCGGCCGGGCACGGCGCTGCTGTCGAACACCCGGGTCGCGCCGCCCCGCTCGAGCGCCGACACGAAGGGCTCGCAGGTGACGACCGCATCGAGCCGGCGCTCGTCCCACAGGCGAACGGCTGTGGCCTGCGTCACCGGAACCTTGATGATGTCGTGGGCGCCAAGACCGGCGCTTTGCAGCATCGCGTCGAGCATCACCGCGCTGACCGCGCCGGCTTCGACGCCGACACGCCGGCCCGCCAGGTCCCGCGGCACCCGCCACGGCGCGCGCGCCACCACGGCATCGGCGCCGGCGGATTCGTCGAGCACCGCGACGACACGCAGGTCCAGCCCTTCGGCGCGGCAGACCAGCACCTCGTCCAGCGTCATCGCCGCTGCCTCCAGCTGGCGCACGCCCAGCGCCTGCTGGGTGTCGGTGCTGGAGCGCATCTCGACCAGGCGCACCACATGAGGGTCGACCCGGCCGGCCTCCCGGGCGACGAAGAGCGGTTCGTAGCCGGGGAAGACGATGACGCCCACCCGCAGTGTCGGCACGGGCGGTGCACACGCGGCCAGCGGTGCCAGGCAGGCGCCCAGGCCGGCGCGCAGGAGGCTGCGGCGTGGCAGCCAGGGTGGGCTCGAAGGGCGGCGTTGGAGAGGCGTCATCGTTGCTTCAAGGCGGGCGAGCGGCCGCGATCACTGGTTTCGGCAGCCCCGCAACCTGCTGGAAGACATGACGCCGTGCGCGCGACGATTGTGATTCGGCCAGCGCTGCACCGGCGTTGCGCGAACGCCCCTTCGAAGGGGGAATCCAGATCTCCCCGCAGGCCAGCGCGGCAGCACCCGGCAGCCCGCATGGCGTTGCCTGTGCAACACCCGGTTCCGCAAACGGGAATGGGGGAAGTGCGGGCCTCGGCGGCTCAGCGCCGCGCCTTGACTGCCTCGCCGAGCGTGATCACCGCCATGGCGTAGTAGCTCGACTGGTTGTAGCGGGTGATGGCGTAGAAGTTCTGCGTGCCGGCCACGAAGCTCGGCGCCGCCTGGCCGTTTTGCAGTTCCACCAGCGCCAGCAGGCCTTCGTGTCCGCGCGCGGCGTCGTCCAGGCCAGCGCCTAGCGCCACCATCTGCTCGGCGCTGAAGCTGGGCAGGATGTCGGGCTGCAGCAGCGTGGCGCGCTGGCGGGTGTCCACCGGTGGGGCCACCGGATACACCGGCGGCATGTCGCGCTGCCAGCCGTGCGCGGCCAGGTAGTTGGCCACGCTGCCCACCACGTCGGCGCCGCTGCCGTCCAGGTCGATGCGGCCGTCGCCATCGAAATCCACTGCCCATTTGTTCAGGCTGCTGGGCATGAACTGCGGCAGGCCCATCGCGCCGGCGAAAGAGCCTTTCGGCAGTGTCGGGTCCAGGCCCTCGCGCTGGCAGCGCAGCAGGAATTCCTCCAGCTCGTTGCGGAAGAAGGGGCTGCGGTCGCTGCGGCCGCTGGGGAAATCGAAGGCCAGGGTGCTCAGCACGTCGAGCACACGGAAGTTGCCGGTGACACGGCCGTAGAAGGTTTCGACGCCGACGATGCCCACGATCACGTGCGCCGGCACGCCGTACCGCGCCTGCGCGCGCTCCAGCCAGTCGGCCTGCTCCTGCCAGAAGCGCAGGCCGGCGCCGATGCGCTGCGGCTCGACGAAGCGGTCGCGGTAGGCGGCCCAGTTCTTCGCGGTGCCGGCCGGCGGCGGCATCATCAACCGCTGCGCCGCGGGCTGCAGCCGGGCCTGCGCCAGCTGCGCCAGCAGCCAATCGGCATCGAGCTGGCGGCGCGCGGCCACCTGCGCAGCGAATTCGCGCACTTCGGGCCGGCTGGCATAGGCCATCGGCGCTTCGGTGGCGGCATCACGCGCCCGGCCCTTGGCGGCCTGGGCGCAGGCCAGCGCCGGCAGCACGCACAGCGCCAGCAGCAGGCGCAGCATCGTCGATCTCATGCGTCGATTATCGGCGCGCGGCTGCGGTGGCCAGGGCCTGGAACTGCCGCCACCAGCCGCGGTCGAAGCCCGGCTTGCCGGGCTGCGCGTAGCGCGAGCGTTCCAGCGCCTCCAGCGCCTGGGCCAGCGGCTCGCCGGCCTCGCCCAGCTGCTGGCGCACGCGCTGCGCGCGCGTGCCGGGCGGCTCGTGCATCTGCACCGGCACCTGCAACTGCGCCAGCCGCAGCGCGATGCGCCGCTGCAGCCGCTGCCACGGGTCCTGCCGGTGGCGGTCCCACAGGGCCCAGCCGGCGCCGGCCAGGCTGCCGGCGCACAGCAGCGCAATCAGCGCGTAGGCCAGGTCGTGCCAGGTGGGGGCGTCCACGCCCAGCCCTTCCAGCAGCTTGAACTGCTGGGTGCGCGAATAGTTCATCACCCATTGGTTCCAGCGGTTGTTGGCCGCTTCCAAGAGGCCGCGCAGTTGCACCAGCAGTTCGGGGCTGACGCTGCCGATGGCGCCGGCCACCAGGCCGGGCTTCGGCACCAGGCTGGCGCCGCGCACGATGCGGTCGGGTGCCACCGCTGCCGTGGGGTCGGCGCGCACCCAGCCTTCGCCGGGCTGCCAGTACTCCACCCAGGCATGGGCGTTGCTGTTGCGCACGATGTGGTAGCCGTCCACCGGCTGCGGGTCGGTGCCCTGGTAGCCAGTGACCACCCGTGCGGGTACGTCCAGCGCACGCAGCACCACGACCATGCTGGCGGCGAAGTGCTCGCAGAAGCCCAGCTTGCGGTCCAGCCAGAACTCGTCCACCGCGTTCTTGCCGTAGGTGCCCGGTTCCAGCGTGTACAGATAGCCGCCCGTGCGCAGGTGGGCCATGACGGCCGAGGCCAGCGTGCGCGCATCGGCCTGCTCCATGCCCGGCTGCCGGCGCAGCTGGGCGGCCCATTCCAGCGTGCGC
>Ga0056910_1001307_pt1 | contig 13513 bp, 13 predicted proteins | sample EBPBio232012_DNA_FD_55021 | JGI IMG/M metagenome (GOLD analysis project Ga0056910, IMG submission 55021) | Wastewater treatment Type I Accumulibacter community from EBPR Bioreactor in Madison, WI, USA - Reactor 1_1/23/2012_ DNA | ecosystem: Engineered > Bioreactor > EBPR > Anaerobic-Aerobic >... | reverse complement strand
ACCATCAAATGTCCAAGCGAGCCGAAGTTTACGGAGGCGTAGCAGGACTTTGATGGTCGGTTTTAAGGTTTATGGTCGAAGGTGTGGTCGTATTCGGTCTCCTTAACAACTACTCACGTGAACTAAAATTTCCATCGCTACCTGGTAGTTAGCGAGGACGCCAACTGCGGCCACCGACCAAGGGCAGTCGAATGAAGTTAGCCTCAGATCATATCTTTTACTGACGCCCGTCATAGCAATCTGCCTTCTTTTTGGTTGATTTTTGCAGTGTTGAAACAACACAGCATTCTTCCAATTACATAAAAAAGGAGGTAATTATGTCACTCGTTAAATGGAATTCGGATAGCGATGTTTTCCCGTCCTTTTCAAGATGGATGGACGATTTTTTTGACCCTCGCGACAACTGGTTTATGCCCATGAAAGGCGCCAACCTTCCTGCGGTGAATGTCAAGGAATTGAAAGATGCTTTCAAACTTGAATTGGCCGTGCCAGGGTTCAAAAAAGAAGATTTTAACCTGGAAATCAACCAGGGATATCTCACCATTTCAGGCGAAACGAAGGTAGAAAAGGAAGACAAAGACGAAAAAATCACGCGGCAGGAATACCGCTTCAGTTCGTTTACCCGCACGTTTACATTGCCTGAAAATGTACACAGCGATCAGATAGCCGCTGAATATGCCGACGGCATTCTGAAAATCACGCTTCCCAAAAAAGTCAATGAAGTAAAACCTGCAAAACAGATAAGCGTAAAGTAAAAGGAGTTTAATAGTTTCATTTTTTTTGGTGGGCCGCTCCAAGTGGGGCGGCCTTTTGATTTAAGATTTAAGATTACATGATTTAAGATTTAAGATTGGATTTTTGATGGAAGATTTTTGATTTAAAAAAATGTACTCGATCAAAAAATCTCCCATCAAAAATCCAATCTTAAATCTTAAATCATGTAATCGGCAATCATAAATCTCAACTCACCCATTCCCGAAAACGCTCCAGATACGCCCGTTCAAGCATTTCCCGGTCATCGGGGTGCGCGATTGCGATCAGGGCCTGAGCGCGCTGGCGCAGGTTTTTGCCAAAGAGGTAGGCAACGCCGAATTCGGTCACCACATAATGCACGTGCGCCCGGGTGCTCACCACGCCTGCGCCGGGTTTGAGTACCGGCACGATGCGCGGCACACCTTTGGCGGTACGGGAAGTGAGGGCAATGATGGGTTTGCCGCCGCGAGAGAGCGCTGCACCGCGCATGAAATCCATCTGGCCGCCCACGCCGGAGTATTGGTACGTACCGATAGAGTCGGCGCATACCTGGCCGGTCAGGTCCACTTCAATGGCGCTGTTGACGGCTACCACGTTGTCGTTGCGGCGAATAATGCCTGCTTCATTGACATAATCGATATCGAGGAATGCAAAAGCCGGATTGTCGTCCACGTAGTCGTACAAGCGGCGGCTTCCCAGGGCAAAAGCAGTCACACTTTTATGCGGGTGAATGGTTTTGTAGCGGTTGGTGACCACGTCTTTTTCCACCAGGTCGATCATGCCATCGGAAAACATCTCTGTGTGTACGCCCAGGTCTTTGTGGTTGTGCAGGCAGCGCAACACAGCGTCCGGAATGGTACCGATACCCAACTGGAGTGTACTGCGATCGTCGATGAGTTCGGCAATGTATCGGCCTATTTCCAGTTCTTCGGGGCGGCCGCCATCGCCGTAATGCACTTCCTGCAGCGGCTCGTCGTGACGGATGATGGCATGAAAACGATCGGTGTGCATGAGGCCGTCGCCGTGGGTGCGCGGCATGAACTTATTCACCTGCGCGATCACGTGGCGGGCGTTGTTAACCGCCGAGCGGGCGATATCCACCGATGGGCCGAGCGAGCAATACCCATGGCGATCGGGTTCTGATACCTGTACCAGTGCAACATCGATCGGGAGGATTTTGCGCCGGAACAAATCCGGAATTTCACTCAAAAAAACAGGAATATAGTCGGCCCTGCCGTCGCGTACGGCCTCACGAATGCTACCCGACACAAACAGGGAATTGATATGGAAATTCGGATGGTATTGAGGCTTGGCTACTTCCACTTCTCCATACATGCTGATGGAAACCAGTTCCACATCCTGGAGCCGATGGGCTTGTTCGCCCAGTTTTTTTAACAGATAAACAGGGGTGCAGGCGCTCCCGTGTACAAACACACGCTGACCGGAACGAATGGTTTGGAGCGCCTCTTCAGAAGAAACATAGGGTATCATGGTTGGATAGAATTTGACCACAAAAATATGGGGGTGTCAAAACGGCCCAATTGACGCGTGTCACCCATAGTGATGATGCCGGTCAACAGGCATCATTAAGGGGCGAAAATTCGGGATAACTGTGTTTATTCCGTCGAGGTAAACGACTTGAGCGTATCCGGCGCTGCATAAGTGTCTTCCACTTTTCGGTGGAATGCCTCGTACGATTCGACGGGTATTTTGTGCCGGATGGACTGCAGGAACTGCTTGAGTTTCAGGTATTCGCTTTCGGTCAGCACATTGTCTTCCATGAAGGCATTGAACAATTCGAGGAAGTTTTCGCTCACATTTCTGGCAAATTCGATGCGTTTTACCTTGTCTTCAATAAAGGCGAGGAAGTACAATCCTTCCGTATAGCCGAGTTTGCGTTTCAGCACCAGTCCGTCTACCTCATTTTTGATTTCTTCCAGTCGGCGGGCGGCGCCTTCCGCGCTTTCGAGTTGTTTTTCAAAACGATCGTACACATCGCGGGCCTGTTCGCCATAATGCCGGATCAATTGTTCGCGGCGGCGGAATACCCACCAGCCTACCAGTGCGGTGAGCAGGGCGGTAGTGGCCACCATGGTAATTTCCACAAAATAGCCGGTATCGTGCAGGTACTGAATTTGGCGGGCCATAAAATTGGTGCCGGGTTGCAGTCCTTCGTCTTGTATCGTCTGGTCGATGTCGTCAAAATCATCGAGTTCGAGCGGATTATCCGGCTTGAGCGCGTTGAGGTGGTTCAGCACAGTTTGTTTGAGTTCCGTACGGTCGCTGTCGCAAAATAACTCGCGAAGCCCGGTTCCCTGCCCCATTTGGTAGCCATCGCCATACCGCGTCCGCAATAACTGATTGATTTTCAGGAAATAATATAAAAATCGGCGCGTCTCGGCCACATCGCGTACCGCTTTGGCCTGTTCGGGACTGAGGTCAGTTTTTTGTTGCATGAGCCGCATCACGGCCAGCAATTCGAGCGGATTGGGGTCGAGCGTGTATTGTTTCCCGAGGCGTTTAAAATGTTCTTCATTGAACTCCACCTGTGAGCCTGGCCCGAGGTGGGTGATGGAAACGAGGTAGAAATTTTTGGGAAAACGATAGGTCTGTCCTCCGATTTCGGCTTCCGGGTTTTTGCTGCTCAGTGCTTCCCACAGCGCAGGGCCCCAGAAGGTTTCGGGATTGATTTTATCAAAATTGTCGATGACGGCGACAAAAGGAAGGTCGGGTTGGGCTGCGCATTTTTTCCACAGTTGCAGCAGTTCGCCGGGTACGAACTGTCCGTTGTCATTGTCTTGCCCGATGTACTTTTTATGGTATTCCAGGTCGAATGCCGGTGCGCAGTCGATCTGCAACACCCGCGCCGCGTCGCCGGCCACCAGAAGCGACGCTCGTTTGGCCTGTTTGGTAGCCCCGGTACCGGTAACGCCCGACACTACGATGCGGCGTTTGTCGGCGCCTGCGATGGCACGGGTCATTTTTTGAAAAGCCGTCCACTCGATATTCGACAGGCTGGGTTGCGATACCAAATGAAGTGCGGTGGTATCGCCCGACTGAAACTGCCGACGGTGCAGTTGGCAATACAGGTTTTGCAGAGAGTCTGGCACGTCGGCAATCAGCACAGAGGGCATACGCATCAGCCTGCCCGATTCGATCCAAACCGGATCGGGTTGATTGCGACATCCAAGCCACAATAAAAAAAGAATGGCAGCAATGGCGGGCGCTGCGAGGATGCGGGAGGTGTGTAAATTCAAAGGATTAGGTTTTAAAGTCCTGAATCGTAAGTCCTGAGTCCTGAGTCTGTAGAGTACACCTGCTTATGTTTGGCGTCAATTAAAATAAATGCCAAACATAAGCAGGTGTACTCTACAGACTCAGGACTCAGGACTTACGACTCAGGACTTATTTTATTGCTTTAATCTGTTCTTCCAGTTCCAGTTCATCTCCCGGACTGTAGCCCACGTGTTCGAACACCACATTGCCCGAAGCGTCGAGCAGGATGGTATGCGGTACGGAGGTGACATTGGCTGTTTGCTGAAACTCCTTGTTGGCGTCGAGCAGGACACGGTATTCCCAGCCTTTTTCTTCAATCATAGCCGGAATTTTGGCGGCGGTGCGGGCATCGTCTACGCTGATGGCCACGAGTTCCACGCCGTAGTCTTTTTGCCAGTCGGCATAGTAGTCCTTGATGGCATCGAGTTCTTTTTTGCAGGGGGAGCACCAGGTAGCCCAGAAACTGATCACGGTGATTTTACCGCTTTTGCCGAGTTCCTGAACGTTCAGGGATTGGCCTTGCAAGGTTTTTACATTGGCAGAAGGCAGGCTTTTCTTTTGGGCGAATACGGAAGTTGCCAGCAGGCAAACAAACACGAAGAGAAATGTTTTTTTCATGATAGTGGTGTGCATCAAAAATTTATTTGGTTCAAAAGTACTGGAAAGCGGCATGGGGTTGCGTCGCTTAACCAGCCTTTAACGATTTTGGTTGATAGGGTTGATGAGGTTGATGAGGTTGATAGGGTTGATAAAGGTTGATGAGGTTGATAAAGGTTGATGAGGGTTGATATTCATCGGCTCGGGTAGGAAGATTTTTCACTTCATCGAGCCGATGAATATCAACACTCATCAACCCTCATCAACACTCATCAACCTTTATCAACCCCCATCAACCCCTACGGTACACATAGCCGCCGCAGCGCCGCGCTATCCCCGTTAAAAACATTAAAATCAACGCGTTCATTGATTCCATTCACGTTGCCGCGGTCGCTGTGTTGCCAGAAATGCCAGTCCTGGTCGCCGGGCATATCGAAGTCGCTCACGTGGTAATGAGCGATCCAGAAACGGTAATTCTCAAAATCTTCCACATCGGAGAAATACTGTTTGTAAAAATCGCGGTTGGTGTACAGAATCGGTCGCACTTTGTAGTATTTCTCCAGGATATTGAGGAAATCCTTGGTGTATCGCTGAATTTGGGCCTTGTTCATGCCGCGTGTTTCTTCTACATCTACCACCGGCGGCAGGTCGCCGCTGCGCAGTTTGACAGCGCGAATGAACTTGGCAGCCTGGTCTTTGGCGCTTACATTGGGCAAAAAATAATGATAGGCGCCGCGAATGATGCCCTGTTCGCGGGCATTGTCCCAGTTTTTGTCAAATTCGGGGTCTTCCAGCCAGGTGCCTTCCGTGGCTTTGATAAAGGCGAAGGTAATTTTTACATTCCCGACTTTCATTTTTTTTACCCGCGTCCAGTCGACCCGCTGCTGCCATTTGCTCACATCGATGCCATGAATGGTGTACCCATCGGGGATGCGAATCCCGAATTGTTTGTATTCCTTGTAATGCAGCGGATACTCGACGAGTGCGCGCAGTTCGTACCGCAATTCCGGACTGATGACCAACGCCGTCAGAAAGAGAAACAGCAACGAAGTGCCGAGTTTTCTGGCATCGCCTTTCCGAACGGCGTAATTGGGTGGAAAAATGCGGAATTTCTGTATCCAGCGCGACACAACGAATTAGTTATCGGTTATTAGTTATTGGTTATCAGGGTGGTAGGGAGGCATGGGTACTTTTTTTGTGCTATGAGGTAGGGCGTGGAATAAATTGGATTATTTGTAGGGCGTTTATTCCTGGGATCACGTTATTGAATCGAATCAGTACCAAGTTGTACCACCCTGATAACTGATAACAGATAACCGATAACAAAACTCATTTGCCCGTAAACACCGGCTTCCGTTTTTCCAGAAATGCCGCTACGCCTTCGCGGTAATCGGAGGTGCTGCCTGCCTGCGACTGGAGTTGGTCTTCCAGCGCCAATTGTTCGGAAAACGAATGGCTGAACGACGCATTCAGTGCTTTTTTTGTCAGTGCCAGGCCTCTGGTCGGCATCTGCGCCAGCGTCTCGGCCAGTTCGATGCTTTCGGTCAGGAACGTTTCGTCATGGAACACCTTGTACACCATGCCCATCGCCTGGGCTTCTTCGGCGCTGATTTTATCCGACAGCATCATCAAAGCCGATGCGCGCTGGAAACCCACCAGGCGCGGGAGTGTCCAGGTGCCGCCCGAGTCGGGGATCAATCCGATTTTGGAAAATGCCTGGGTAAATGTGGCCGACATGGTGGCTACCACCACGTCACCCGCCAGGGCAATATTGGCGCCTGCGCCGGCTGCCACGCCATTGATGGCCATAACAACGGGCTTTTCCAGGTCGCGTATCTTTTGTACGATCGGGTTGTAGCCGGTAGAAATAATCGTCGACAGCGATGGTCCGTTCGGATCGACTACTTCCTGCAAGTCTTCTCCTGCACAAAAGGCGCGTCCGTTGCCGGTGATCAGTACTGCCCGTACCTGATCGTCGGTGGCGCAAACATCGAGGGCTTCCATAATTTCGGCCCTCATGGCCTGGTGCATCGAATTAAATACCTGCGGGCGATTGAAGGTAATTCTGGCTACGTTGTTCTCTATTGAAAATTGGATGTGTTCCATGAATTCAGTTGTGTTGAAAAAGGCAGGCCAAAGGTAAGGGGCAAGAGGCAAGGGGCAAGGGGCAAGGGGCAAAAAAACAAGAGGCAAAGGGCAAGGGGCAAGGGGCAAAAAAACAAGAGGCAAGGGGCAAGGGGCAAGGGGCAAAGGGCAAAGGGCAAAAAACAAGAGGCAAAGGGCAAGGGGTAGTTTTTCAATACTTTAAATAAATTTACACTTTAAATGCCCTTTGCCTTTTGCCCCTTGCCCCTTGCCCTTTGCCCCTTGCCTCTTGTTTTTTTGCCCCTTGCCTTTTGCCCCTTGCCCCTTGCCTACTTCTTCAACCCCTTCACAGCCCGCACCAACTTGTCCAGTTCATCGGTCGTGGTGTACACATTGGGGGTAACGCGCACGCCGTTGATTTTTTGCCAGTCGATGGTGGTGGTGTGAATTTTCCATTTGTCGAACAACTGACCGGCGATTTCCGTGCATTTCCAGCCTTCCAGGCCGAAATTGCCGATGGCGCAACTCCATTTCGGATCAGGGTTGGTGTAAAAACGGATACCGGGCACATCCTGTACGCGTTCCATCCAGTAGTTTTTCAGGAAATGCAGGCGTTCCTGTTTGCGGCGCGGGCCTATAAAGTTGTGTAAATCAAGCGAATAGCCAATCGCCATTTCTGTGGGGAAACTACGGGTGCCGAGTGATTCAAATTTCCGGATATTGTCGCTGTCGGGCTGGTCGTTTGAGAGCAGTGGCCAGATGCGCGAGATTTTTTCCTTGCGAATCCACATCAGCCCGGTACCGAACGGTGCGCACAAAAACTTGTGCAGGCTGGTGCCCCAGTAATCGCAGCCGAGGTCCGGAATTTTGTAGTCGAGCACTGCAAAGGAATGGGCGGCATCTACGAGCACTTCGGCGCCGGCGGCGTGGGCACGGTCGGCAATTTTCCGCACGGGCAGTATTTGCCCACACCAGTTGATGACATGGGTGAGGTGTACCAGTCGGGTTTTTTCCGTTATTTTGGAAACAAAGGCATCCACCAGGTAGTCTTCGTCGCCAGAAGGAAGGTCCAGGTCGACCCACACCAGCCGGATACCGTCGCGGGCTTCGCGTTGTTTCCAGGCGTTCATCATATTGGGGTAGTCGAAGCGCGAAAGCACCACTTCGTCGCCGGCTGTCAGGGGCAGGCCAAAAATGATGGTATTCAGGGCTTCGGTGGTGTTTCGATTGATGGCGATTTCATCGGACGGCACCCCTGCCAGGGCTGCCAGATTTTCGCGCAGCGGCTCGCGGTCCTGGTCGAGAATGCGCCACATGTAGTACGAAGGCGCTTCGGCGCACATGCGGTTGTAGTAATCGAGTGCGTCGAGGGTAGCACGCGGGGTAGGGCACACGCCGCCATTGTTGAGGTTGATGATGGTAGGGCTGGCCGAATATGCCTGTCGCACCTGCCGCCAGAAATCTTCTTCCGGCGTATTTTCGGGCAGTTCGGCAATCGGAAATGCGGCAGCGGGGTTGCGGTGCAAAGCCATTGCGCCCAGCAAAGTGGCGGTCTGGCGGATGAAACTGCGACGGGAAGGGTGCATGTTTAGTTATTGGTTATTAGTTATTGGTTATTGAGGGTTGGTAACGGTTTATTAGTATCAATTTTTGGCTGCTCAATTTGGGGTGCCGGGAAAAATCATGGATGCACCCTTAACACCCTAATAACCAATAACCAATAACCAATAACCAAGTTAAAGTCGGGTTAAAGCCCAAATATCCTCTTTTCCTGAATAAAAAATTAGACACACTTTTGACCCACACAATTTTTCAGCCCTAACATTTCGAATCAATTTCCATGCGAATAATTTACCTGTTTACCCTTTTGCTTTTTCCCTTCTTTGTTTCTTCCCAAGTCAGCGGCACCGTACTCGATGAAAACGGCGAGCCCCTGCCGTTTGCATCCGTGTATGTGCGCAACAGCACCAACGGCACCGTGGCCAACGCCGCCGGTGAATACCGCCTGCAAGTGGAACGCGGCAAACAAGAGATTGTATTTCAATACATTGGCTACAAACAACAGATCGAGCAGGTGACTGTGACCGACAAACCCCTGCGGCTCAATGTGCGCTTGTCGCCGGCCAATCTTGAAATCGGCGAAGTTGTCATTACCACTGAAGACCCCGCTTATCGCATCATGCGCGAGGTGATTGCCAAACGCAAATACTACCGCAACAAAGTGGATGCATCGACCTACGACACCTATATCAAGGGTTTTTATAAATTGGTGGACGCACCCAAAAAAATCTTCGGACAGGACATCGGCAACATGGGCGGTATCCTCGATACCAACCGCACCGGCGTGGTGTATTTGTCGGAATCCGTGTCGAAAGTGTACCAGCAAGCCAGCCCGGAGCGCAAAAAGGAGATCATGATTTCCAGTAAAACCAGCGGCTCCGAAAACGGCTATAGCCTGAATCGCGCCACGCTGACGGAGTTCAACCTGTACGACGAGCGGCTGGAAATAGACCGCGAAATCCTGTCGCCGCTGGCCGACAATGCCTTCAACTACTACCAGTTCAAGTGGATGGGAACGATTCAGGATCAAAACGGCTATGCGATTGAAAAAATCAAGGTGATCCCCAAACGCAGCGCCGACCCCACCTTCAGCGGATTTCTGTACGTGGTGGATGAATGGTGGAACCTCTCCGGCGTCGATCTTTTTATTACCGGTAATACCATCAAACAACCTGTGCTCGATACCATGCGCATCCAGCAAGAATTTGTGCCGGTGGAAAAACCCGATACCTGGGTACTGCTCACACAGGTCACCAGCGTGAAATTCGGGGTGCTTGGGTTTAAATTCGACGGGTTTTTCAACAGCGTATTTTCCAATTACAACCTGCATCCGCGCTTTGAAAAAGGTTTCTTCGACCGCGAAGTGTTCAAAATCGAAAAAGGCGCCAATGAGCAGGATTCAACTTACTGGAAATCGGTGCGGCCCGTGCCGCTCACCACGGAAGAAGCCAGCGATTACGTAAAAAAAGACAGCCTCCAACGCATTTGGAAATCCAAGGAATACCTCGATAGCATTGATCGCAAAAACAATCGCTTCAAACCATTCGACTTGCTTACCGGTTATTCCTGGCAAAACTCCTACAAACGCACGACCCTTTCTTTCCCTGGCGCCATGCAGTGGGTACAGTTCAATACAGTGCAGGGACTTGTGTTCGATGTCAATCCGAAATTTACCCATTACACCGAACGCTCTGAAAAATACTGGCGTGTCGGGGGCAATATCAACTACGGTTTTGTCGAAAAACGCTTGCGCGGCGCCCTCGAACTGGAGCGCAAATTCGAAAGTATCCGATACTCCACCTTTTCGGTGGCAGGCGGCGTAAACCCCGTGCAGTTCAACGACCAGAATCCGATCAGCCCGGTTATCAACTCTTCTTATTCGTTGTTCCGGAAACAGAATTTTATGAAACTGTATGAGAAAACGTTCGTGTCGGCCGAATGGAAGCAGTTTCTCCTGCCCTGGCTTTACATGCGCGCTTCGGCGGAATGGGCGCAACGAAAATGGCTCGACAATAATACCGACTACAATTGGGCCAAACGTTTGGATGACCGGGAATACACGCCCAACTACCCTGTGCAGCCGGAACCGGCCAACAGACTCTTCCCTGACTTGTTTGCACTCCAGGCAGAATTCCGATTCCGATTCGGACAGACCTACAGCAGTTATCCGACATTCCGCTCCTATGACTCTTCCAAATGGCCGAGTATCTACCTGCGCTATCGAAAAGCCATACCAGTGGCCGGCAATATGGCTGATTTTGACATGATTCAGGTGCAGTTGAGCGAAAATGAACTTTCCTGGGGCCTGGCCGGGTATTCCGATATCCGGGTCACGGCAGGTGCATTTTTACGCAATAAAACCCTCGGATTTATGGATTTGTACCACCCCAGGGGCAACCAGACGATTTTTGGCGAGCCGAAAAACTACACCCGTAGTTTTTTCATGCTGCCTTATTACGCCTATGCTACCGACAAACCTTTTGTAGAAGCGCACTGGCAACACCACCTGCAAGGCTGGCTGTTTGATAAAATCCCCGGTATCCGAAAACTCAACCTGAAAGAGGTGATTGGCGCCAATTTCTACTACACCGATCGCCCTTCCGCCGACCCGACATACACTAAAAGCCTGCCTTACTGGGAATTGAATTTTGGTCTCGAAAACCTCGGGTTCGGCCCGGCCCGGCTATTCCGGATAGATGTAATTACGGGTTTTTTCGGTCAGAAATATGAAAAAGTCGGGGTGATGGTGGGGATGGATTTGTAGGGGAATGAGTTATGAGTTTTAAAGTTATGAGTTATGAGTTATACTCACTTTGCTATTGGCCTCTCTTGTTAAAAAGCCAAAAGCAAAGTGAGTATAACTCATAACTCATAACTTTAAAACTCATAACTAAATCTCACAGTCCCGCAAAATGCTGCACCAGTTCGTGTTCCGCTATCAGGGGGCGTTCCTGACGTTGGGCTGGTGCAGGAACCTTTTCTTCCAGAACAAACTGCATAACTGCCTGCGTGATGCCTGCCGTTCCGAGGTGGTGCCCGCCTTCGTCGGGACTGAATAGATGACTGCCTGGCCAGAAATTGTGGTAGCGGACGGCTTCTGCGTACGGCGTCACCGTATCGGAGGGAGAATGTATGAGCAGGCCGTGGATATGTTCGAACGCTGATGTCATGACTGCAAAATCATAGTAATCCAGCGGTTTGCCGACTCTTTTTTCGAACATCCGCACCATGCTCCAGAACAGCGGCCCCCACAGTCCCAGCGTCTTTTTGTATTCCATAAAAACCCGCGGCGCATAACTGAATGAAGCCATTACTACCATGCGCCTGGGATGCAAGGTGCGGGGCAAGTCATGCAAGGCATACACCAGACTGCTGCCGCCAAAAGAGTGCCCCACCAGCGCTTCGGCAGGGCCGTAGGTTTCCAGCAATTCCTTTAAAATGGCCGCATTGGCAGGAATATTCAGGGTGCCAGCAGGCGCCAGTCCATGCCCGGGCGGGTCGTACGCCAGCACCCGATATCCGGCTTGCAGCAGTTCGGGTACAAAATAACGCCAGCGCCCGGCATTGTATCCCCAGCCATAACTGACCACCACCAGCGGTGCTTCATCGGGGCCCCAGTGGTATTCCACGATGTCTTGACCGGCCACTTTTCGGCGCACTTGCCTGGCTGTTTGTAGAAAAGCGCGTTCCTTTTCGCGTACCTGCGGCTTGGGCGGGCGCGAAAATACCTGCACAGCCATTCGGGCGGCTTGTTGAGGCGCTACGAGCGACCACAGGTTGAGCCCCAGGCCGATGACTTTGATGATGAGTTGCTGCATGGAGGGAGATGGGTAAGTGTTGATGAGGGTTGATGAGGTTGATAAAGTTGATGAGGTTGATAGGGTTGATGGGGGTTGATAGGATTGATGGGGGTTGATGAGGGTTGATGAGGGTTGATAAAGGTTGATGAGGGTTGATAAAAAGCGGCTCGAGGTAAGGGTTGTATTTTCCTTCATAGAGTGGCTGAATATCAACCCTCATCAACCTTTATCAACCCTTCCGCCAAATACCTCTACTGCTCTTTTCACAAATTGCTCGAGGTGCTGTTCGTCGTTGCTGATTTTATACATGATAATAGCGCCTTCATATTCGCAAAGGAGGCGATAAGCAGTCTTTTGAGCGGTTTCAAGCGGCATGATACTCGTCAGAATGTCGGCCACAGTGGCTTTCCATTCTTCCCAAATGGCCTGAATGGGTTCGTTGAACAGTTCGTCGCGGCCGGTTTCCAGGGCAGTATTGGCAAAAAAGCAGCCGCGACGTTCGTATTTGGCAAGTCGATTCTGGCGGCGCAACAGTTTTTCGAGCCGCTGTTCGGGCGGCAGGTTTTCTTTCGCTACGGAAAAAACAATCTCGCGCATGGCGTCCTGTGCGTATTCCACCACGGCGCGCATCAGGCTTTCTTTCGACAGGTGGTGGTGCATCAGGCCCGATTTTCCAAGCCCGGTCGCTTCGGCCAGCATGCTCACCGAAGTGCCGTGGTATCCGTGGCGATGAAACACTTCCCAGCAGCGCTGCAGGAGTTCGCGTTTTTCAATTTTTTTAACTGGCATATACCGAACGTTCGTACGGCAAAAGTAAGACGACTTTGGTCAATAAAACAAGCAGGTAGGTAGAAATTTTTAAAACCCGTTCCTGAATGCAGGAATACATTGTCCCAACATTCACCTTACACACCTTTTCTCATGCGTTCAAAAATCTACAATGCACTGCTGCTTGTCACCTCTCTTTTCGGCTATCTCCGCTGGGGTGGGGGCAACAGCACGTTCCTGTTTGAGGCCGAAGCGGAAGTTTTCAAAAAAATGTTCAGCAACTGGAGTGAGGTAATTCATCCATTCACGATCTTGCCCTTGTTGGGCCAGGCGCTCTTGTTGATCACAATTTTCCAGCGCACGCCGGGCAAAATGCTGACGTACATCAGCATCGGCTGCCTCGGTATTTTGCTGTGTTTTATCTGTTTGGTCGGATTGTTGGCAAGGGATGTCAAAGTAGTGCTGTCGACAATACCATTTTTGACAACTGCTGTGCTCACGATCAGAAATTACAGGAATAACGTGAGTTCGGCTATAATTTGATTGGAATGAAACTAAAAAGGAGATTCTGATAGTGGAATCATCGTGCTATACTGTACTTTTTCCTTGATGAAAAAGTACCAAAAAATCAAGGCTGTATTCAAATCCTACGATTTTGCTCTCCTTGGAAGCGG
>Ga0056910_1001279_pt1 | contig 13825 bp, 12 predicted proteins | sample EBPBio232012_DNA_FD_55021 | JGI IMG/M metagenome (GOLD analysis project Ga0056910, IMG submission 55021) | Wastewater treatment Type I Accumulibacter community from EBPR Bioreactor in Madison, WI, USA - Reactor 1_1/23/2012_ DNA | ecosystem: Engineered > Bioreactor > EBPR > Anaerobic-Aerobic >... | reverse complement strand
GCTCGCGAACAATCGGAAATGGGTCAGGTTTTAGATTTCATTGAGGAAAGTGAAGCGGGAGATTTGGCGTTTTTTGAAAACTCAGATGGAATTATTTCGCATGTGGGAATCATGTTGGAAGACCAAAAAATTATTCACGCTTACGGAAAAGTACGTATTGATTCGCTAGATTCGGCGGGAATTTATAATGCCGATCTGAAAAAACATACGCATAAGTTGAGGTTTGTGAAGAGTTTGAGGGTTTGAGGTTTTTTAAGTACAACTATTTTTACTTTAAATAGAATTCTTTTTTATCTTTATGAATTGAACTTCTATGGGTTATTAAATCATGTTAAAAAACATTTCATTTTTTCTAAAGCTATCTTCATTTTTCCTTTTAGTTTTTATTTGGGTTTATACCATGATTACTTACGGAAAGCTTCCTGAAACTGTTCCCATTCATTTTGGTTTAGATGGAAAAGCAGATGGTTTTGGTTCGAAAAACACCAATTGGTTTTTAGCGGGGATTTCGAGTGCAATCTTTATTTTAATGATGTACCTTTCACAAAATCCAAATGCTCCTGTATTGAATATTCCTGAAAATCTGAAAAAAGATCCTGCAATTTCGGAATTTGTGGTGAGTATTTTTTGTGTTTTGATTATGTTTCTTTTTGCAAATATCAATTACGAAAGTATTCAAGTTTCTTTAGGAAAAGTTGAGGGTTTAAGCCATATCACGAATTACATTTTAGGATTAATGTTTTTGTTTATCATTGCATTGATGATTTATTCTTGGAGATTAACGAAAAAATCTAAAATTTAACAACGAACCAGCATTTTCAAATTTTTCAAATCAACACATTTTCAAATTGAAATTCCTTTACAACATATTCGTTTCCCTACTCATTTTCGGAATGAAAATCGGGGCAATCTTTAATTATAAGTTGAAGAAAGGTTTGGCGGGAAGAAGACAAAGTTGCGGAATCGTGAAATCTACATTTTTACCCACGGACAAAGTGATTTGGATGCACGCTGCAAGTCTCGGCGAATACGAACAAGGCCTTCCTGTTTTAGAAAAATTGAAAGAAAAGTTTCCTGAACACAAAATCTTGATTACCTTTTTTTCACCTTCTGGTTATGACAATGTCATCAAGAAAAATCATATTGCAGATGCGATTTGCTACCTTCCTTTCGATACGGAAAAGTGGGTGAAAGAATTTACCGTCAACTTTAAAACAGATATTTTTTTCACCGTAAAATATGATTATTGGTACAATCTTTTGCAGGAACTGAAAAAACAAGAGGCGAAAATTTACGTCGTTTCTGCCTTGTTTTATGAAACGCAAGTTTTCTTTAAAGCTTACGGAAGCTGGTTTGTAGAACAGTTAGAAAAAAGCATTGATTGGTTTTTTCATCAAACGAAACATTCTACAGCTTTGGCGAAAGGAATCGGTTTGAAGAATTCTTCAACAGCGGGAGACACAAGATTTGACCGTGTAAAACAACTTCGCGACCGGAATAATTCGGTTGATTTTATAAATGATTTTAAACAAGGCAAAAAGACCATTGTTTTTGGAAGTTCGTGGGAATCAGAAGAACGGTTGGCGGAAATTATCGCTTCCAAAAATCGGGAAGTTAAGTTAATTATCGCACCGCATGATTTGAAAAGGGTGGAACACCTGAAAAAGATTTTCCCGAATGCGATTCTTTATTCGCAACTCTCAAACCCTCAAACCCTCAAAATCTCAAACGCTCAAACATTGATTGTCGATTGCATTGGTTTGTTGTCGAAACTGTATTCTTATGCGGATATTGCAGTTGTCGGTGGTGGTTTTCATTCAAAAGGGCTTCACAACATTTTGGAAGCTTCGACTTTCGGAGTTCCCGCTTTCTTTGGCGACCAATATCAAAAAAATCCAGAAGCCGACGAATTGATCGCGCAAAATGGCGGCAAATCTTTTGAAGACGAATTTTTCGCAGCGCCTTATATTTTGGGACTTTTAAAAAATGAAACTCTGATGAAAAAAATGGGAGAGAATGCTAAAAACTTCATCAACTCACAACCGAATGCATCGGATTATATCTTAAAAAGAATTTTGGCTGATTCGGAACAACAAATTCTTTCTAATTAAAAAGTTTGGAATATTTCATAAAACCATTGATTGCCCAATTCGCCGTGTAATACATCGATTTCAACGTCGAAAATTTCATGTAATCCTTGTAAACCAAATACTGATCGAGCATGATGTTGGTCTTTTTGCGGGAAATGCTTGAAGCGTGCATTCTGTATTTAGCCATGGTTTTCGGAAGTGGTTTTCCAACGGGAATTTTCTTTAACAAATTCAGCCACATCACGTGATCTTCACGTTTGCTACCTTCGGGAAAAAATTCTTTTCCAACCCTTTGTGAATCGTACATTGAGCTTAATAAAGACAATCTACAAGTTTTCAATAAATTATTAAAACTCACGTTTTTATCCGCCTTAAAATCGTCAATTTTCGGAATTAAATTTTCATCGCACCTCGAATAATTGGAGTAGGCGAGTTCCGCATTTTCCTTTTTCATGAACGAAACCATTTCCTCAAGGAAATTCGGCTCCCAAAAATCATCTGCATCCAAAAAAGTAATGAATCTTCCGCTCGCTTTTTCTAATGATAAATTTCTAGCATGCCCCGCTCCGCCATTTTTTTCGGCAACCGTTAATTTAATTCTTTCGTCATTCACTTTTCTAATAATTTCAACTGAATTATCGGTGGATTTGTCATCAGTAATCAGCCATTCCCAATCGGTAAAAGTTTGGTTTAAAACCGAATCAACCGTTTGTTGAAGGAATTTTGAAGAATTGTAACAAGGCGTTATAATAGAAACTTCGGGCATCAAATGAGTTTTTGCAAAGATAATTAATTTGAAAATTGCAATGGACTCCTAAATTCGTTTCAAAACCTTAAATTTGTAGCTTATTATTCATCATTTATACACAGAAGAATGTTTTACGATCACCAATCGATAGAAAAAAAGTGGCAGAAATATTGGGAAGAAAACCAAACCTATAAAACTTCCGACCAAACTGATAAACCAAAATTTTATGTTTTAGACATGTTTCCTTATCCTTCAGGAGCGGGTTTGCATGTTGGTCACCCACTTGGTTACATCGCTTCGGATATTTATGCGAGATACAAAAGGCATCAAGGTTTCAACGTGCTGCATCCGATTGGATACGATTCCTTCGGACTTCCTGCGGAACAATACGCGATTCAGACAGGAACTCATCCCGCAATTACAACCCAGCAAAATATTACCCGTTACGAAGAACAATTAAGAAAAATTGGTTTTTCCTTCGATTGGAGCCGCGAAGTAAGAACTTCCGATGCATCTTATTACAAATGGACGCAGTGGATTTTTATTGAACTTTTTCATTCTTGGTACAATAAAATCACTGATAAAGCGGAACCGATTCAAACCTTAATCAAGCATTTTGAGGAACATGGAACTGCAAATTTATCGGCAGTACAAAATGACGAATTACATTTCACTGCGGAAGAATGGAAAAACGCTTCTGAACTTGACAAACAAGATATTTTATTAAACTATCGATTGGCTTATCGTGCTGAAACAACCGTGAATTGGTGTCCTGCCTTGGGAACTGTTTTGGCGAATGATGAAGTGAAAGACGGTAAATCTGAACGTGGCGGTTTCCCTGTTTTCCAAAAGAAAATGATGCAGTGGAGCATGAGAATTACCGCATATTCCGAAAGATTGTTGCAAGGTTTACAGAATATCGATTGGCCACAACCTTTGAAAGATTCGCAGGATTATTGGATTGGGAAATCGATGGGGGCAGAAGTCAGATTCCCCCTTTCCCCCAAAGGGGAGAACGACTCTACAAATAAATCTCTACAAAAAGAGTCCAAAAAATTTGGCTATTTGACAGGAGGAAATAGTTCGGCACTGTTAATTAAGAAAGCACAAGAAAATAGGGACAATCCAACAGAAGCAGAGGCATTACTTTGGGAACAGTTAAAATCAAAAAAATTAGAGCATAAATTCAGAAGACAACATTTGATTAATGATTTCATTGTTGATTTTGTTTGTCTTTCGAAAAAGTTAATAATCGAAGTTGATGGAGGTTATCATCTTGCAGCAAAACAGCAAATTTCTGATGAAGAAAGAACTAAAGTTTTAGAAAATGAAGGATTTGAAATCATTAGATTTAAAAATCAAGAAGTAATTGGCGACAATGAAAACGTCATTAAAACAATCATTCAAAAATTAGAATCTCGACCAAATTTCGCTGAAGAAAAATTAAGTAATGACAGCTTAAGCGAAATTCAATCAGATAATCAACCATTGCTCTCCCCTTTGGGGGAAAGGGGGATAGAGGTTTTCACAACCCGTCCCGATACTATTTTTGGTGCAACTTTCATGGTTTTAGCTCCCGAAAATCCCTTCGTTGAAAAATTGACAACACCTGAACAAAAAACGGAAGTTGATAATTACATCGATGAAACTTCCAAAAAAACAGAACGCGACAGAATGGCGGATGTGAAAAATGTGTCGGGCGCCTTCACGGGAAGTTATGCGGTGAATCCTTTTACAGAAAAAGAAATTCCGATTTATATTTCCGATTACGTTTTGATGGGTTACGGAACAGGTGCGGTGATGGCGGTTCCTGCACACGACGAGCGCGACCACCGTTTTGCGAAGAAATTCAATTTGCCAATTGTAAATGTGATCGAAAACGAGAATGATGTTCAAGAAGAATCGTATGATTCCAAAGATTCGGTTTGTGTGAATTCCGATTTTTTGAATGGGATGAAATACGATGAAGCCAAAGCAAGAATCATTGATGAAATCACCAATCGTGGAATTGGTCACGGAACGACAAACTATAAACAGAGAGACGCAATTTTTTCCCGCCAAAGATATTGGGGAGAACCTGTACCTGTTTTCTATAAAGACGGAATCCCTTATACACTGCCTGTTTCCGCGCTTCCATTGGAACTTCCTGAAGTTGAAAAATATTTGCCGACAGAAAATGGTGATCCGCCTTTAGGAAATGCCAAAATTTTTGCGTGGGACGAAATGAATGAGAAAGTAGTTTCCACAGATTTGATTGACAACATCACTGTTTTTCCTTTGGAGCTTTCCACAATGCCTGGTTGGGCAGGAAGTTCGTGGTATTTCTTAAGATACATGGATCCGAAAAACGATCAGGTTTTTACCGAAAAAAATCTTTCCGATTATTGGGGACAAGTTGATTTGTATATCGGTGGAAGTGAACACGCGACAGGACATTTATTGTATTCCCGTTTTTGGAATATGTTTTTGAAAGACCGAGGCTATATCGAGCAGGATGAACCTTTCAAAAAATTGATTAATCAGGGGATGATTTTGGGGATGAGTGCGTTTGTTTTCCGAATTGATGGAACGAATCAATATGTTTCTAAAAATTTGGCAAAAGACTACCAAACTCAAAAAATCCATGTTGATGTTTCTTTATTAAAGGGAACTTCCGACGAATTGGATATTGAAAAATTCAAAAATTGGCGTTCAGAGTTTGGGGAGGCAGAATTTATTTTAGAGGATGGAAAATACATTACCGAAAGGGAAGTAGAAAAAATGTCCAAATCAAAATACAACGTGGTAAATCCCGACGATATCTGTGAAGAATATGGTGCGGATTGTTTGAGGTTGTACGAAATGTTTTTGGGGCCTTTAGAACAAAGCAAACCGTGGAATACACAAGGTTTAAGCGGTGTTTACGGATTCTTGAAAAAATTCTATAATCTTTACTTTAACGGAGAAGTCTTTGAAGTTTCAGAAGAAGAACCGACAAAAGAAGAATATAAAGTCCTTCACACTTTAATTAAAAAAGTGGTTGCGGATATTGATCATTTCTCTTTCAATACTTCTGTAGCACAGTTTATGATTGCGGTGAATGAATTCCAAAAGTTGAAAACCAACAAGAGAAAGATTTTGGAACCCCTTGCAATCCTTGTTTCTATTTATGCACCGCACATTTCCGAAGAGTTATGGGAAAATTTGGGATATTCAAGTTCCATTGAATTTGAGCCTTTCCCAAAATTTGAAGAAAAATATTTGGTTGAAGACGAAATTGAATATCCTGTAAGTTTCAACGGAAAAATGAAGTTTAAGCTAAAATTGCCTGCAGATTTATCTGCTCAACAAATCGAAGAAAGCGCAATGGGCGATGAGAGAATAATTCAGCAGTTAGCAGGAAATTTGCCAAAAAAAATCATCATAGTCCCAAAAAAAATCATTAATATTGTTACGTAAAAAAAATCTTGCAGAAATTTTCGCTAAACTAATCGTAAAAAAAAGGCGGTTAATTTTTTGAATTTTTAATGGTATTTTTAAAATCGGTTATTATTATCAAAATTGATTTCAATTTTTAGCAATTATGTAATGTTAATGAATCTTAACATCAAAAAAATTATTTCCGATACCGTAGAAATACTTGCATTATTAAATATTTTAACTTTATTTTACACCTCGAAAATTAAAAAAAATAACAATTATAATTTAGTTTAGTATGGAAATGAATGTTTCAAACAACGAGCACGTAGATGTTGCACCAAAGAAAAAAGGAGGATTAAATCCAGCTTTTATCTTGCCAATTTTGTTAATCGTAGGTGTTGCGATTTACATTTTTGTTTTAGGAAGCCCTAATAATTTTAAAGAAGATGCTAGGATTGCAGGACAGGCTTCTGTTGCTTTTGCTGATCTAGACGCAAAAGAGCTTCATCCTTCATCGTTCATGGGAATTATTTATATGGGTGGACCAATAGTACCAATCTTGATTACTTTCATGATTACGGTAATCGTTTTCTCTTTCGAGCGTTTCTTCGTTCTTAGAAAAGCTTCTGGAGCAGGAAATCTTGATAACTTCGTAGTAAAAGTAAGAAGTTTGTTGAACCAAAACAGAGTTGACGAAGCTTTGGAAGAGTGCGACAGACAACAAGGTTCTGTAGGAAATGTGGTGAAAGAAGGTCTTACAACTTACAAGGCGCTTGCTCACGATACATCGTTAAACAAGGAGCAGAAAATGGTTGCTTTGAACAAGGCAATCGAAGAAGCTACAACTCTTGAAATGCCGATGTTGGAAAAGAATATGATGATTCTTTCAACTTTAGGAACTGTTGCAACTTTGGTAGCACTTCTTGGAACGGTAATCGGGATGATCAAGGCGTTCTTCGCTTTAGGTTCAGGTGGTGGAACACCGGATGCGGCTGCATTATCAATCGGTATCTCTGAAGCACTTATTAACACCGCTTTAGGTATTGGTACTTCTGCAATCGCGATTATCCTTTACAACTACTTTACTTCTAAAATCGACGGGTTGACTTATAAGATTGACGAAATCGCAATGTCTATCCAACAGTCTTTCGCTGAATTCCACTAAGAATTCCAGGCAAAGTATTTGCATTAAAAAAATGCAGTTTTAGAAAGTATAATTTAATTAAGAAAAAATAATGGCGAGAGTTAAACCAAAAAGACACGGTGTAGTAACCGATATGACCGCGATGTGCGACGTTGCGTTCCTGTTACTTACGTTCTTTATCTTGACCACACAGTTCAAAAAACCTGATGTGGAGCAAATAAAACCGCCATCTTCGATATCAGAGAAATTATTACCTGATGGAAGTTTAATGACTGTAAATGTTACACCCCAAGGAAAATTCTATTTCCAGCCTGTAGAAAACGGAACTGAAAGAATGCAGCTTCTTGACAATATGGGTAAAAAATACGGGATGACTTTCAACAATAATGAGAAAGTGGCGTTTACGAAAGTTCAGGCAATCGGTGTACCGATGACTCAACTGAAAAGTTACTTGAACATGTCGGAAGATGAGCAAAAAGCGTATAAAAGTCCTACAGGAATTCCTATGGACAGTACAAAAAAGGAATTAATCGATTGGGTACAACAAAGTTTGGCCGTGAATCCTGATTACAAAATGGCAATCAAAGGAGACGTTTCTACAGAGTATCCAAAAGTAAAATCCCTATTTGAAGGTTTAAGAGATATCGATTTTCTTAAATTCTGGCTGATTACATCACAAGAAGGAAAACCTAACGAATAATTCACTAGAAATGGCAGAAGTACAAGTACAGGAAAAAGGCGACAAAGGCGGCAAGGTCCGTTCGAAAAAGCAGAATACCCGAGTTGACATGACTCCAATGGTGGATTTAGGATTCCTATTAATTACGTTCTTTATGTTTACGACAACATTTAGCAAACCAAACGTGATGGATCTAGGTTTACCTGCAAAACCAAAAGCAGACCAACCAAAACCGCCACCAACTGAGATTGATTTAACCAACTCAATTTCTTTAATATTAGGAAAAGACAACAGAATATTCTATCATCAGTTGGACCAAGCTGGTTTGAATGAACAAACTTTGCAGGAAACAACTTTTGACAGAACTGGAATTACAAAAGTAATTGAGCAGGCAAAAGCCAGAGCTAAAGATCAAACCAAATTTACGGTAATCATCAAGCCAACGGACGATGCAGTATATAAAAATTTTGTAGATATGCTTGACGAAATGGCAATTACCAAGAATGAGATTTATGGTATCACCGATATCAAGCCTTGGGAGAAAGCTATTTATGAAAAGAAAGTTGCAGGAACGGCAACTCCGGCTCCTACAAAATAATTTAATTAAATAATTTAATATTTATTTAGAATGGCAAACGAAACTCGATACGATGATAATCTTACTCTAGACGAAATCGTATTTGAAAACAGAAATAAGGAATACGGTGCCTATGACTTAAGACACACGTACCCAAAACTACTCACAAGAGCCTTTGTTATTGGTACGATTCTGTTCTTGATTTTGGCATTATCTCCATTAATTTATTCCACAATCAAAAGACTTACCGCACCTGATAAAGTTGAGGTAAAAGCAGATTTGGTAAATATTTTGGAAGAGGATCCAATTATAGAACAGCCAAAAGAGGATGAACCACCACCACCGCCACCACCGCCTAAAGAAGAACCTAAACAAGAGGTGATTCAAAACGTAGTTCCAGAGCCGGTGAAAGCACCAAAGGTTGAAACTCCACCTCCACCAATTACAAAACAGTTGGAAACAACAACAGGTTTAGTTAACCAAGAAGGTGTAAAAACACCGAGTTACACTCCACCACCGCCACCGCCGTCAACAGGTACAAAAACTGAAACGGTGGAAGTGAAGCCTCAGGTTTCTGAAACTCAAGTGTACACGGAAGTGGAGCAGTTGGCAGAATTCCCAGGAGGAATCAACGCTTTTAGAAGTAAAGTAAATAGTAATTTCGATACTTCTGTAATGAATGGGGATGAAGGTGTTGTGAAATCTGAAGTTACTTTTGTAGTTGAAAGAGATGGAAGTATTACTGATGTAAAAGCCACTGGTGGTAACTCTGCAATGAATGCTGAAGCAATCAGAACTGTGAAGTCTATTAAAAATAAATGGGCTCCTGCAAAAATTAATGGTCAAGCTGTACGTTACAGATACAGATTACCATTAACGATGCAGTTTGAATAAAAGTAAAATTTATAAAATTTTCTTAAAAGAGAAGCGTTGGCTTCTCTTTTTTATTTTTTTGTGTATTTTTGCTTTTATGATGTTTAATTGGTTGTCTTTAATAACGGGAATTTTTTATATAGTTTTAGGAATTGCCGTTATCATTTATAAGTTCTTTATTATTTTTTTAGAACCAAATATTGCATACCCTTTGGGAGGGTTGCTCATATTATACGGAATTTTCCGAATAGGTCGCGCCATTTACAGAATACGTCAGGATAAAAATGAAGCATAATTTTCAAATTTTTCTCATTAGTTTTTTTGTCTTGGTCATTTCGTGCAAAAAGACCGACAAAATTGTAGATAATCCACAACTTGGGACCATAACTGTTACAGCAGATGAATCTTTCAAAAGTGTATCAGAAGCACTCACTGAAAGATATATGGCATTAAATCCTAATACCAAAATTAATTTGGTCATCAAAAAAGAAGATTTGGCTTTCTTAGATTTGCTCGATAACAAAGCACGCGTGATTATAATGTCGCGAGAATTGACTGAAAAAGAAAAGCAAGGTTACAAGGAGAAAATTGATATGGAAATGCAGCCTGCGAAATTCGCGGCAGACGCTGTAGTTTTTGTGGTTCCTAAAAATTCGACCAAAGAAAACATTTCTGTAGAGGAAATAGAAAAGGAACTTCAGTCAGATAATAAAAAGATTATTTTTGATGGGACAAATTCCAGCAATTTAAATTTTGTAGCGCAGAAGTTTAAAACCACGCCAGATAAATTGAAATATTCTATTATCAGTGGGAATAAGAATATTATTGAACAACTTAACAAATACCCCGATAAAATTGGTGTTATTTCTTTAAATACCATAAGCAGACCTTATGACAAAGAGTCAGAAAGTTTAAAGAATTCTGTTAAGATTTTAAAAGTGGTCGAGGGCGGAAAATCGTATGAACCCGACATTATCAATTTAAAAAATATGACGTATCCGTTCACAAGAGTTTTATATTTTCTCACCAACGAAGGTTATTATGGTTTGGGTAATGGATTTATAAGGTTCTCATGTCAGCAATTAGGTCAAATCGTTGTTGAAAAAGAAGGTTTACAGCCTTATAACATCTTTAAGAGAGAGGTTCAGATGCGTTAATTTTTATAAAAATCTACCAATAGAAATCCCCTTTAAATTTTTGGTACAAAAATTGGGTATTATATAAACACAAATTAAAATTATTTAAACAAATTAAAATGAAAGATATAATGAATTTATCTAAAAAAATTACTTTAGGAGTTGCGGCAGCTTTCTTGTCTAGCTTTGCTTTCGCTCAAACTTTGCAGGAAGGCATTGCCAATGCTGATAGCCATAAATATGCTGCAGCAAGACAAGTGTTCAACGATATGGTAACTAAGTCTGCAACTGCTGAAAATTATTTTTATTTAGGAAACTCTTTTTTAACTCAGTTCGAACCAAATTTTGAAAAAGCTACCGAGAATTTTAATAAAGGAATGATGGCCGATAAAAAAAGCTATTTGAACAGGGTTGGATTAGCATCAGTTAAATTAGGAAAGGGTGATAAATCAGCAGTAACAGAGATCCAAAATATAGTAAAAGATTCTAAAGAAAAAGACGCTGAAGTTCTTTACAGAGCTGCAGAAGCATTAACACTTTTTGGTGGCGCGCAAACTGCAGATTTAGCAATTGAGTACCTAAACAAAGCAGTTGAAAGATCGGCTAAAAATGGAACTCCTGCAAACTACTATTACACTCTCGGAGATGCTTACAGACTTAAGTTAACAACAAGCCCACAAGTTGCAGGTGCGGCAATGACGGCGTATGAGAAAGCCCTTCCAACAGCAAAGAACAAGGCTTCCGTTTATACAAGGATTGGAACACTTTGGATGCAGGCTCAACAATGGCAGCAAGCCAAGCAAAATATTGACAGAGCAATTTCCATTGATCCAACGTATGCACCTGCTTACAAAGCAAAAGCTGGATACAGTATCAAATATCAGCAAAATGCTCTAGCAACGCAAGATTTAATCAACTATGCAAAATATGCAGATGAAGATGCAAACACCCAGTTGGAAATATCGAAGCTATTTTTTACCAACGAGGATTATGCAAACTCTAAAACATATCTAGACAAAGTTTTTGACAAGGTTGATGACCCAATCAAATATAAGTTGAGAGCTTACTTATTATATGCAGATGGAGATTATGTGGGAGCCAAAACCGCTATGGACACTTTTATTTCTAAAGTAGATAAATCTAGAGTTCTTCCAGCAGATAAAGGTTTAGAAGGGTTGCTCGCAGCAGGATTGGCAGAAAAAGAAAAGGATGCAACTAAAAAAGCAGCGTTATTGGCGGAATCTCAACAGAAGCTTGCAATTGCAAAAGCTGCTAAGGACGAGACAATGAAATGGGATGATGAACTTGTTAAGATTAAAGGTGGTGGAGGTGTAAATCAAGCTGCAGTTGACGCAGGTCCAACGAATCCTCAAATTGAAGGATTGAAAAAAATGGTAGCAGCAAATCCACAAGATACGGACGCTTTATTTAAATTGGCAAACGCTTATCAAGAGGCTAAAAATTGGAACGGTGCAATTATGTCTTGGCAAAAAATGAGCGGATTGCTTCCAGATTGGGCCCCTGCTTATTATAGTACAGGTTATGCATACCAACAAGCTGGTAAATCTGAGTTAGCTAAATCAGCATACGAAAAATTCATAAATACTGTAAAGCCTTCAGAGATGGAAGCTAACAAAGAAATTCTTTCCTATGCATATTTTGCTGTCGCTTATTTGGTAAAGGAGAATGATCCAATTAAAGCGAAAGACTACGCAGCAAAATCAGTACAGTTGAATCCAACGTACCAAGATGCTGTAAACCTGAACAAACAGTTAAACAAATAGTTCTTTAATATAAAGACCAATCAGTTCCCATTCGAAAGAGTGGGAATTTTTTTGTAGCGTGCAGTTTTACGCTACTTTTAAAGTCAGTCCCGCTTTCCGCTCATACTCCTCATCCCGAAATTTCGGGATTGCGGGGTAACCGCTGCAATGGTAAGTTTGCACTAGGATAATTAATGAAGTAAATTAGTTGATAATATTAACTAGAAAGAAGAACAGCAGGAGTAAGGCAGACGCTGCGTTGATACTTAAGATATCGCCCCCGATTTTATCCCCCTGCTGTTGTTTTCTTCCAAATCCGGATAGAACATTGTTGGTAAGAACTTTTACCATGATGGATCAGAAGAAAACGTTCTTTCCAAAAAAAAGAATTGATGTCAAATTTATTGAAAAAAGTAATTGGTGTGGACGTTGGGTCCAAATTTTTAACGCTCAGTTTCCTGGACGATGAAAAAGGAGAACAGGTTTTGAATTTGCCAAATAATGAGCGCAGCATTTTGTCGTTTCTGTCTAAAATCTCTCCAAGCGATTATTGTTTTGTGATTGAGGCAACCGGAAACTACAGCAGCCGCCTGCTTCACCTCTCTATAGGAAAAGGATTTGAAAGCAGTCTGATCAACTGTATGTCCGTGAAACATTTTGCAAGGATGAAAAACATCATCACGAAAACCGATGCGGAGGATGCCAAACTGATCAGGAATTACGGAGAGATGTTCCGTCCGGAATTTTATGTTCCAAAAACTCAGGACATTGAATATCTGGATCAGGAAATAAAGCTTCTTAATGATCTGGAAGAAGAAAAGCGTCGTTACGCGGTAAAGCTAAAAGCCTTAAGATTCCATCCCGTTGTTAATCCTTCAACAGAGAAGCATTATGAAAAACGTTTAAAGCAACTGGAGAAAGAAATCAAGGAAGTTGAGGCCAGATTGCCACAGTTGCAGGATGAGGAATTTACAGAAACTAAAAACCTGCTGCAGTCTGTATCGGGAATTGGCGAAAAAACGTCACTCCAATTAATGACTGCCACCTCAGGATTTAAAAATTTTCATTCTTCAAAATCTCTGGTAAAGTATTTTGGTCTGGCTCCAAGAATTTACCAATCGGGAAAGAAATCTTATTCACCAGGAAAATGCCGAACTTCAAAAGCTTATATCCGAAGTATTCTCTATGTCTGTTCCTGGACGGCGATAAAGCACAACCAAAAATGTAAAGAGCTCTACTTACGGCTGCTTGAGAAGGGCAAGGCAAAAAAACTGGCTCTGATTGCCGTATGCAACAAACTTCTACGAATATGCTTCAGCGTAGTAAAAAACAAAACAGCTTTTCAACAGGATTTTCAAAATAAATTAAAAATTTTAACCTGAAAAATTTGCAGATTAACATAGAACATCGGGGCTA
>Ga0056910_1001187_pt1 | contig 14682 bp, 7 predicted proteins | sample EBPBio232012_DNA_FD_55021 | JGI IMG/M metagenome (GOLD analysis project Ga0056910, IMG submission 55021) | Wastewater treatment Type I Accumulibacter community from EBPR Bioreactor in Madison, WI, USA - Reactor 1_1/23/2012_ DNA | ecosystem: Engineered > Bioreactor > EBPR > Anaerobic-Aerobic >... | reverse complement strand
GGCCGCTGGGAGCGGCGCATCGTCCTCGACCGGGTGGAGGTGTTCGAAGTAGCCGACGAGCCCTCCGACCTGCGGGTCGAGATCGCCTATCGACTGGCCCGCTCCGGAACGCCCGGCGCGCTGGCCGTGACCGTTCGACTGGAGGAAGGCTGATGCCGATCCTGCCGCCCCGTCTCGATGACCGCAGCTTCGACGATCTGCTCGAAGACCTGCTGGCCCGCGTCCCGGCGCACACGCCGGAATGGACCAACCCACGCCTCGGCGATCCCGGTCGCACCCTGCTCGAGCTCTTTGCCTGGCTCGGCGACGCGCTGCTCTATCGCGCCAACCTGATCCCCGAGCGCCAGCGGCTGGTGTTCCTCAAGCTGCTTGGCCAGGGCTTGCGGCCGGCACGGCCGGCCGGCGGAATCGTCAGTCTGGCCTTTGCCCAGCCGAGCGAACTCTCCGCCGTGACGCTTGCCCCCGGTGCGCGAATCAAGGCGCCACTGCCCTTCGAAACGCTGGCCGAAACCACCCTCCTGCCGGTGGCCGCCGAGGTCTGGTACAAGCAGCCGCTGGCCGACGCCGACGCGGCGCGCATGGAAGCGGTGATCGCCGGTCTGCAGAAAGTGCATCGCCTCGACGGCGCCGCCAAGGGCTATCTCGCGTCACCACTCTTTGCCGGCGGTCAGGCGGCCAGCGGCGAGGGGGTGGACGTCTTCGCCCTGGGCGCCGATCGCGCGCTGTGGCTGGCCCTCCTGGCGCCCGCCGCGCAGCGCCCCGAACAGCAGGCGGCGACCAATATTGCCGCACGCACTGCGCTGGGCGGCGGCGACAGCGGGGCGACCGCGATGCTCTCGGTCGGCGTGGTGCCGGCGCTGGCTGCACCGGCGCTGTTCGAGGAAGTCGGCCAGCGCGCGCGCGTGTCGGTCTTGTGGGAGGTGGTCACCCGCGGTGCGGACGGCGTCAATGCCGACTACCTGACCGTCGAGCCCTTCCCCGGCGACGCCAACGACAGCACCGCCGGGCTGACGCGACCAGGCGTGCTGCGCCTGCCGATGCCCGACGAATCGCTGATCTGGGCGCCGGTCAACGACGTCGGCGAGAACCCGCGCGCCGGCGTCGGCGATAATCCGCCGCGCGTCGACGACGCGGAAAAAGCCGCCCGGCTGATCGGCTGGCTGCGTCTGCGGCCCAAGCCCGGCAGCGGGGTGAGCAGTCTCAGGCTGGCCTGGGTGGGCGTCAATGCCGTCGCCGTCGATCAGCGCAGCACCCTCGAAGCTCGCGTGCTGGGAGTATCCACCGGTGCCGCCGACCAGGTCTTCCCGTTGCCGGCCGCTTCGGTCGACGCCGCGACCCTGCGCATCCAGGTCGAGGAGCCCGGTCGCGGCTATCAGCCGTGGCAGCGGGTCGACGATCTGGCCGCCATCTCGGCCGACGCGCTGGTGGCGCGCGAGGCGCCGGTCTTCGAACTCGACGCCGAGGCTGGCAGCCTGCGTTTCGGTGACGGCGTGCGCGGCCGCGTTCCCGAGCGCCAGATGCGTATCCGCCTGGCCTACGGCCGTTTCGGTGGCGGCCGTGCCGGCAATCTGCCGGCTGCCAGCCTGAGCGAGCTTGCGTCGGGCCGGCTCGTCGGTGTGGCGCGGACGATGCCGGCGATCAAGGTGCTGCAGCCGCTGGCCACCGAAGGCGGCGAAGACGCCGAAAGTCTGGCCCGCGCCGAACAGCGCATTCCGTCGCTGCTGCGCCATCGTGAGCGCGCGGTGACCGCCGACGATTACCGCCGCCTGGCGCAGGAGGTGCCCGGCACCGACGTCGCGCGCGTCGAGGTGCTGCCGCGCTTCAAGCCGCGCGAACGGCGTTTCGACGTCCCCGGCGTGGTCAGCGTCATGGTCCTCCCGGCACGCGTCTTCGGCAAGGCGCCGAATCCGCGTCCGGACCGGCCATTCATCGAGCGCGTGCATGCGCATCTGTCGGTGCGCACGCCGCTGGCCACCGAGCTTTACGTCATCGGCTGCGAGTATGTGCCGCTCGGTGTCTCCGTCGGGGTGAGCATCCGTGACGGTTTCGGCCGCGAGGCAGTGCTCTTCGAGTTGCGCGAAGCGTTGCGCCGCCTGCTCTGGCCGTTGCCGCCGCATGGTCCGGGAGGTTCGGGCTGGCCCCTGGGTCGCACGCTGCGCGAACGCGAGCTGGAAGTGGAGGTTTCGCGNGTCGCCGGCGTCGCCGAGGTCGGCGGCATCAACCTCTTCGAGCGCGTCGACATCGCCGGCCGNGGCGAATGGCGGCTGCTGACGCGCAACACCTCCGACGGCACGCAGTCGCTCAAGCTGGCTGCCTGGCAGCTGCCCGAGCTCCTGTCCGTAGTGGCCGTCGATGCGCCGACCGGCAGCAGTGCTGCGCCAGGCGACCTCTCGGCGCTGCCCAATCCCTTCGCCGACGATGCCGCTGTCGCCGTGCCGGTTGTTCCCGAGGTGTGCTGATGGACGCCAACGGTCAGCGCTTCTGGTTGCTTGCCGACGACCGGCACTGGCCGGCGCGCAGCCATGTCGATTACCGGGCTGGCTGCCGCGCCCTGCGCCTGACCAGCGAGCGCAGCCTCTCGGCACCCCCTGCGGATGCCGCGGCGATTGCCGCGGCGGCGCTCGAACGTCTGCCGCAGACGGTCGACCGGCACGGCGCCAGCGCGCGCTGGGACGAGGCGGCGATGGCCGTCGTCGTCGTCAGCCATCTGCCGGCGGCGGCGACCCTGTTGCCGCTTGGCGAGCGACCGCTGGACTTTGCCGTCGGTTTTGACGACGTGCTCTACGTGGCGCTCGCCGATCGACTCCTGCTGCACGACCTGCGCGGTCGCTGGCCGGATAGCGTCCTGCCGACGCCAGGTTTCCAGGCCTGGCGCCTGGCCGCCGAGCCGCTCGGCGGCGTCTGGTTGCTCGAACGTGGCAGTGGCCGTCTCGGCCGTCTCAGCGGATGCGTGCAGCCCGAGCGGCCGGCGGCTGATTACGCGCCGGGCACTTTCCGCCCCGATCCCGAAAACCCCAGCCCGCCGACGCTGAAAATCCTCGCCGGCGTTGCCTGGCCGGTCGGCGAGCGGCCGCAGTCACTGGCCCTGGCGCGTGACGGCACGCTGGCCCTGCTGTCATGGTTTGGCGATGGCGAGTGCCGTCTGCGTTTGCTCGATCGCCAGCTCGGCACGCTCGGGCCGGCACAGACCCTGGCCGCTGCCGCCTTCGCCTATTCGATCGACTGGCTCGGCGAGGGCGGCATTGTGGTCCGCGTTCCCGGCCGCCGCGACGCGCCGGTGTGGGTGCCCAGGGGTGCGCCGGTCGGCGCGCTGACCCTGCTTCCGGCCGGCGATATCTACCCGCTTGCCGCCGCCGCCGAGGAAGCGCCTTTCGCCCATCGCCTCGACGATCCGCCACGTTACCCGCTGGCCGGTGGCACCCTCGAAGCGCTCCACCGGCTGTCGCTGGCCAACCTCGCCCGCCACGGCGAGGCCGCCAATTTCGGCAGTGCGGCGACGCATCTCATCGACAGCGGCGACCAGCAGACCGTCTGGCACCGGCTCTACGCCGAAGCCCGCCTGCCGGCGGGCTGCGGGCTGCTGGTGTGGCTGGCGACCAGCGCCGAGCCGAGCGCTGCGGCGGCGGGTGAGTGGCACGCGCATGTCTTCGGCGAGCTGCCCGCCGCGTCCCTGCCCGCCGGTCCCGTTCCGCACGCGGTCTGGGAGCGGCAGCCTTCCGAGCTCCCCGGCCATCCCGGCCTCGGTGCCTGGGGAGCACCCGAGCCCGGCCGCGCCGGCCTGTGGACGGCGATGATCCAGCGCTCCGCGCATCGCGTGCGGGCGCTCAGCGGCCGCTACCTGTGGGTGCGGGTGGCGTTTTTCGGCGAGGGTCGCGATTCGCCCGAACTGGCCGCGCTGCGCGCCTACGGCTCGCGCTTTTCCTACCGTGACCAGTATCTGCCGCGCCTGTATCGCGAAAACGAGTTCGGCGCTGCGGCCGAAAGCCCCGGCCTGGCGACGCCGGCCGATTTCCTCGAACGGCTGCTCGGCAACGTCGAAAGCGTGCTCACCCCGCTCGAGGATCGCATCGCCGCCGCCCACCTGGCGAGCGACCCGGCGAGCGTGCCGGAAGAGTCGCTCGAATGGCTCGGCGGCTGGCTCGGCGTGGCCTTCGACGCGGCACTGCCGGAGGGGCGGCGGCGCGAATGGCTGCTTCGTTCGAGCGAGCTGGCGCACTACCACGGCACTCGCCGCGGCCTGCGTCTGGCGCTCGACATTGCCAGCGACGGCGGTGTGCGGGGTGGCGAGATCGTCGTCCTGGAAGGCTTCCGCATGCGTCGGCTGATGAGCACGCTGCTGGGCGTGAATCTCAACGTCGAGGACGACCCGCTGCTGCCTGGCCTGGTGATCAGCGGCAACTCGGTGGTCGGCGACACGCTGATCCTCGGCGAGGCCGAACGCGTCGAACTGCTGGCGCTGTTTCGCGACGAGCTCGTATCGAACGCCGAGCGCGAGGCGCTGCTGGCTTTCTACGACCAGCTCGCCTTCCGCGCGCTGGTGCTGGTGCACCAGTCGGTCGAGGCACAGGACCTCGGCCTGATCCGGCGCATCGTCGAGCTCGAATCGCCCGCTCACGTCGAGGTGCAGGTGGCCGTCGCCAGTTGGCCGCTGCTCGTCGGCATTGCCAGTCTGGTCGGTGTGGACACCTACCTTGGCCCGCCGCGCGAGCGTGTTGCGGCCCGGGCCGGGATCAGCAGCCTGGGCAACGGCGATTACGTCCTCGGCGTCGGCAGCCTGGACCCGCGTTTGTCGGGGGCGGTGGCGCCGCGCCCGGTGGCGCTACCGCTGGCCGATGCCGGCCCCGACATGACCGTCGTACATGGTCGCAGCTTCGTGCTCGACGGCAGCGGCTCGACCGCCGCGGCCGGCGGGCGCATCAGCGAGTATCGCTGGCGCCTGACCGACTAGGCACCCGAACCACGGCAATGATGCCGGCAACAAGGTCGACGACAACGCCGGCCGCTCAACCCGATCCAAGGAGACCCACATGGCCGAATTCGTTATCAACCAGGAAGTCAGGACCGAGACCCCCACCGTCGAAGTCACTCTGTCCGCCAACAATGCGTTGCCATTCGGGCGCCACACCTTTCGTCTGGTAGTGGTAGACGATTCCGGCAACAGCTCGATTCCCGATGACGTGATCGTTATCGTCGCCGATACCGAGAACCCGACGGCCGTGCTCAACGCCCCGCGCAGCGTGAACTTCGCAACCAGCTTCAACCTCGACGGCAGCCGATCGTTCGACGCGGGCGGTGGCCGCGTGGTGAGCTATCAATGGACGTACATGGGCCAGCCCTGAGCAGGCAGGCGGAGCCGATGCCATGACCACTTTCGTCAGAGGCCGCACCGTCGAGACCGCCGAAGCCGTGGTGCTGGTCGACGCCGGCCTGGCGGTCGGCACGCACCGCTTCCAGCTGGTGGTGGTGAGCAACGACGGGCGTCGCAGTGCGCCCGAGGTGGTCGATGTGGTGATCTCCCGGCAGGTCGTCGTCGAGCCGCAGCCGCCAGTGACGCGGCCACCGCTGACCGAGCCGCCGGTAACCCGCCCGCCCGTCACGACTCGGCCACCCCTTACCCCGGGGGTGACACCGGTCGTCACGCCGGTGGTCCGGCCCGTCGTCACCCCCGTTGTAACCCCCGTTGTTCGGCCGATCCGTGCCCCCGCCGAAGCGCGCAAGACGCGGGCGCGAAAGCCCGCCAAACCGAGGAGCGAAACATGAACAGCCCCCTTCGCCCGCCTTCCGACGACCCGCTCTACGCGTTGCCCGAAGCGGCGCGCCCGCACTACGCCACCGGCATGCTCCTCGACGCGGGCGACTTTGCCGACGAGCAGACCTACCATCGCAACCGGCTGGCGCGTGCGCTGGCCTTCGTCAGCGGCGCCGGCGCGCGGCGCCTGCCCGAGGGCCTTGATGCCGCTGCCGCTGGCGCGGCCGGCCTTTTTGCCGGCGGCACCCTGGCCGGTCTGCGCGTGCGCCAGGTGCCGGCGGCCGGCGAGGCGGTCGAGGAAGTTCGCATCGCGCCGGGCCTGGCGGTCGACCGGATCGGTCGCCTGGTAGAACTGCCGCGGCCGGTTTGCCTGCGCCTGACGCGCTGGTTCGACGGCGAACTGGCGCGCGACGGTGGTGACGGTTTGCGCCTCGCCGCGCTCGACAACCCGTCGCGCTTCGCCAGCGCAAGACTCATCGCCGACGGGCCGGCTTTGCCCGCGCGGGCGGTTGTCGCCGACGTTTTCGTACGCTTCGTGACCTGTCGTCAGGCGCTTACGCCAGCCTTCGCCAATGGGCCTTTCGACGCTCTTGACGCGGTCCAGACGTCGCGCCTGCGGGACGCTTTCGAGGTCCATCTGGTGCTTCGCGGCGACGGACTTGACGACGATTTCAACGGTCTGCCACAGCACGACCGCGACCTCTCTGCACTCGCGCCGGCAGCGCGCCGCGACGCCTTGCAGGACGCGGTCCTCGACGGCTGGCCGGATCTCGTTGGTGGCAGCGATGCTGCCGGCGAGCTGCCGGCGGCGCCCGGGCATCCGCCGGGACTCGACCCGACCGCGGTGTTCCTGGCGCGGGTCTTTGTCCCGGTTGCGGCCGGCGACCCGCCGGCACGCAGCGGCGATGCCATCGTCGATAACGGCGGCCGCCGCGTGCTGCCGCACCTGGGGATGCTCGCCGGCGCACTCGGGCTGGGCGGATGAACAGCAAGATCAATGGCGCGCCAAGCGGCGCTCTGGAGGATGAGTCATGAATCTGACCACTGGCGAAACCCGCACCACCCTCGGCTCCGCGGAGGTGGCGCGGCTCAAGGACGCCGGGGCGCTGATCGAAGATCCACGCCGCGAACGGCCGCGCTACTTCGACGGTCGCTTCCTGGCCGCGCGGGATCTGATCCGCGACCAGCAATACATCCTTACCCGCGAGGCCGACCTCGGCCAGGCCGCCGGCAGCGGCGTCGCCAGCGGGCTGGATGTCGAGCGTGGCAGCACTGGCGACCGTGTGAACGTGGCGGCAGGGCACGGCGTCACCGCCGCCGGCGAACTGGTGCTGCTGCCGCGGGCCATCGAACTGCGCCTCGCCGACATTCCGCGCGCCGAGCAGCTGTCGGCACGCTTCGGGCTCGGCAAGCTGCCGCAGGCGCCGCTGCGCAATCGCACCGGCCTGTTCGTTCTGGCGCTGCGCCCCGTTGAATACACCGACACCCCGACCGGCGCCTACCCGACGTCGATCACCGGCCAGCGCAGCGTCGAGGACGGCGATGTCGTCGAAGCGACGGCGATCGTCCTCGTGCCGTGGCAGGACGACGGCGCNGCCGACGCGCTCAACGCCCGCCGCGGCCGCGCGGCNGCGGCGATCTTTGCCGGCGACGGCGCGCGCGGCCTGTCGGCCAACGTCCTGCCGCTGGCCATGCTGGCACTGGCCAACAACGTCGTGGCGTGGGTCGACGAGGCGATGGTGCGCCGCGAACTGGGCGCCGACCGTGCCGACCTGCCGGGTCTCGGTTACGCTCCGCGCGCGCTGCGCCTGGCGCATCTGATCCAGCACCAGGTCCATCTCGCCGACCTCCTGCTGAGCAGCGGCGGGCGCGGCTTTGCGGCGCGCGAGAACTTTCCGCTGTTGCCGTCGGCCGGGCCGGTGCCGGCCGGGATGATCGACAGCCGCGATTTCACGCAGCGCTATTTCCCGCCCGAAATGGCCGTCGATTTCTCGATCATCCCCGAGGACGAACTGCCGGCGCTGGTCGAGGAGTCGCTGTCGCTGCCGCCGATCGACCTCGAGGCGCCGTCGGCGACGCTCGAATCGACCTCGCTATTGCTGCTCGCGCCGATTCCTCGCCATGAATGGCGGGCGGTGAGCAGCCGCCTGGCCACCCGCACGCGCACCCTGCGCCCGGCGGCGATCAATCTGGTGGCCACCCGCAAGCCGCTCGAAATCCTGCAGCAGCTGCGCATTCCGCGCCTGCCGTTGCCGGTCGACACCGGCGACCCGGCGAGCGCCGAGTGGGCACGGCTCGCGGCGCTGCCCAACCTGTGGTTCGTGCGTCGGCGCAATCTCGCCTATCGCGACGATCTGGCCGGTGAGGCGATCCGCCTTGCCGGTCGTGAGACCGTCACGACGATCGGCACGGATACGACGCGGCTCGCCGCGCTGGGCCTCGACGTCGCCAGCAGCCGCGTGTTCGAGCGCGCCACGCCGCGCGCCGCGCTGGAAGTCCAGAGCCTGCTGGCCAGCCCGCGCTTCGCCGCGTCGCCAAGCCTCACCGCGGCTGCTCTCGGCGAACTCGGCCAGGCCGAAACGCTCGACCAGGCGGCCGTTCTGCGGGTCGCAGCGGATCTCTCGGCACCCGGCGTCGGCGACGGCCTGCTCCGCCTCGAACGCGCGCGTCCGGACACCGTGCCGAGCGCGACGGCGCTCACCGCGATTGCCGATGGTGGCGACTGGCGCACGGCCGATAGCGCAGCTGCAACGGTGAGAACTGCCGAGCTTTCGCGCCTGGCGGGAACGGTCCTGCGCCCGCAGCCGCTCGCTCCCGCCGAGCCCGTGGCGACGACGCCGACGACCAGACCGACGACAGCGACGACGCCGACGACCCGACCAACGATAGCGACGACGCCGACGACCAGACCAACGACACCGACGCTGACGCCGCGTGCGTCGGCGAACTCGCGTGCCGCGAAGACGCGGGCGATTCCTGCGGCTGCGCCGGACACGCCGCTCCCGGAGGACACCGCAGCCGGCGAAAAAGCCNCCACCACGCCATCGGGCAAGCGTCGCAAGGCGGCGTCCGTCGCAAGCACCGGCCCGGCCACCGGCAAGACCGGCGGCAGCCGCAAATGACTGAAGGAGGTGGATCGTGAGCATCACACCGATCGACAGACCCCTGGCTGGCGAGCATGTCGTCGGCCTTGCGCCAGAGAATGCCGCCGACGCCAGCCGCTGGTGGCTGCGTCGGCCGAACCTGTTTGCCGGCCGTACGCTCACCGCGCCGACGCTGTCCGCTCGTCAGGATTGGGCCGCCCGCCACATCGCCTTGCGTGGCCAGGCTTACACGCCGGGCGTCGTGCGCGGGCTGGAGACGGCCCTGTTCAACAACACGGCAGGGGGGCTTGCCGGCACCCGCCTGGCACTGATGCAGGGCCAGGGCCTGAGTGTCGATGGCGAGGACGTGCGCGTGCTGCAGGCGCTCGAGGTGGCGCTGGCCGATCTGCCGGTGGTGGCCGACGGGTCGGCTTTTGCCGGCCTGGGCAGCGCCGGTGGCGAGGGGGGGGGCGAGCTTGCCAGCACCGCCGCCAAGGTCGTCGGCCCGACACTCGGCACGGTGGTCGCGGCTTTGCCCGATGCGCTGCCCAGGGTCGGCATCCTGCTCCTGCAACCGGTCACCGCCGACCGCATCGGCGAGTTCGATCCCAGCGACCCCTGCGCGCTGGACGGTTGCGGCAAGGGCAACGTGATTTCCTTCGAGGACTGGCGCATCGGCGACGCCGCGCGCCTGCTCTGGTACGCCTGGCCGGAAGAGTTCGTCAGCCTGCCGCCGCTGCCGTCCGGCGCACCCGGACGCTGGCGCAACGAGCTGGCATGGCGCATCTTCGACGCCGAACGAATGCTCGCTGCCGACGAGACCCTGCCCTGGGAGGCCTTCGGCGTGCCGATCGGCCTGGTCGCCTGCGCCAGCGACTGGACGCCGCTGTTCCTCGATCGCGCCAGCGTGGTGCGGAGCGGCGGTCGCGCCCGCTACGGGCGTATGGGGGGGGCCGCCGACAGCCTCGGCATCCACTGGCGGCTGCCGGCGTTGTGGCAAGCGCGCTTCGAACAGCTCGCCGAGCAGATTGCTGCGGCCGCTGACCCGGTGCCCGACGCGGCGACGCTGGCGGCGGATTACGTGCGCCTGCCGCCTTTTGGTCTCCTGCCGGCGCATGTGGTCGACCTCGAGCGCCTGTCGAGCGCTTTCTTCCCGGCCAGTTTCACGCTCGATGCTGCGCCGCTGCCGAGCGAGCAACTCGATGCCGCACTCGCCGAGGCGGCGTCGCTGGCGCCGCTCGACCTGGCGCTGGGAGAGCGCGTGCGCCTGCTGGTACCGGTGCCGCAGGCGGTGTTCGAGCCGCGCCTGCTGATCCGTGAAGTCATCGACGCGGAATTCGCCAGCACGCTCGCCGCTTTCCAGTTGCAGCGCTCGCGCGCACTCGGCGCCCGCCAGGGCCTGCGCACGCGAGCGTCGGTGCTGGCCCGGGCGATCAGCGGCAAGGCGCTGACCGTGCCGGCGATGGCCGACGATCCGCAAGCACTCGAGGCCGAAACGCTTGCCCCCTGGGGCCCGCCACCGGCCGGCGGCGGGCATCGCTCGGGGCTGCGTTCCGGCGTGCACCAGCATTTCTTCGAAGCGGCGACCGAGACGCTGAGCGTCGCCGCCGGCGAGCAGCTCTTTGCCTGGGTGTACCTGAACCCCGACCGTCCGCCGCGCACGCTGATGCTGCAATGGCACGCCGGCAACTGGGACCACCGCGCCTACTGGGGCGAGAATCTCATCGACTGGGGTGCCGATGGCACTGTCGCGCGCGCGCGCGTCGGCGATCTGCCGACAGCCGGCGAGTGGGTGCAGCTGCGCCTGCCGGCGCTGCTGGTCGGTCTCGAGGGGCTCGCCGCCGACGGCATGGCGTTCACGCTCTACGACGGTCAGGCGGCGTTCGCGATGACCGGGGCGATCGCCAGCGGCGGTGCGCCGAGGAAATGGTTCTGCAGCGTTCTTCCCACGGCGGCGCAGCAGAATGGCGACGAGCGCTGGGACTTCATGACCCACAACGATCTGTGGGCGCCGTTTGACGCCTCGGCGGCGGTACTGCCGGTCGATGGCAGCGGCGCGCCGGAGAGCGGCGGGCAGGGCGGTCATACGGAGCCGCCACAGGCCGGCCTGCACCAGCACTTCTTCGAGAATGCCGGCGCCAGCTTCACGGCGGTTGCCGGCGAGCGGCTCTATGTCTGGGTTTTCGTCGATCCGGACAATCCGCCGACGCAGCTGATGCTGCAGTGGCGCAGCGGTACGAGCTGGGAACACCGCGCCTACTGGGGGTTGAGTCGCATCAGCTGGGGAACGGAAGGAACGGCGTCGCGCCGGCGTATCGGCGCCATTCCGCGGCCGGGTCGCTGGCTGCGGCTGGAGGTGCCGCTGGATGCCGCCAGCGGCGTCAATTTGGCCGGCGCGGCCTTGAACGGCATGGCCTTCACCTTCTTCGACGGCGCCGCCGCCTTCGGCCACGCAGGCGCGCTGTCGGCGGCCAATGTCGAGCGGCCGTGGTTCTCCGGCGCGCTGCCGGCCGGCGCCCAGCAACGCGGTGTGTGGCAGTTTCTGCAGGCGCGCGACCTGCGCGCGCCGACCACCGCGGCGGTGAACGGCCAGGTCGAGGCCGCGCTGCGCCTCTACGACAATCCGGCGCTCGCTCATCTCTCGGCGCAGGAGCGCTACCAGATCTTCCAGCTCGGCGTGGAGGGTTTCGTCGCCTATCTCAAGAGTCGCGCCGACCGTGCCGACGATCTGGTCGATTACAACTTCGTCAAGGTGCAGACGGACATCTACCGCGTACGGCAGCTGGTCCTTGGCACCACCGCCGCGACCCGGCTGGCGATCTCGCCGGCGCTGGCGAGCATTGCCCAGGCCGAGACGGCGGTCGCTTCCAGCGAGCGCATCGCGGGTTTCTTCGACGAGCTCAAGAACGCTCCGGCCGCGCCGCGCGGTGGCTCGCCCGCTGCCGCACCGGTCGCCTCGGCACGAGCCGGGGGCAGCGCGCTGGCCGGCGGCAGCGCATTTGCCGGCGGCGGCGCCCAGGCGGTGAATCTCTCTTCGCCGGGTACACAGGCGCTGTTCCAGGCCGAAGGGCTCACCTTCAACGTTGCCGACAGTTCGCCAGCAGTCCGGAACGCACAGGTACGCGACGCGACCAGCGTCCAGCTCCTGGCAGGCAGTACGAGCTTCGTGCCCTTCGACATCACNAACGCCGCGCCGCTGGTCGGCAGGGCCGAGGTGCGCACGGTGAGTATCGCCGAGCGGCTCGAGGCGCCGAAAGCCAACGAGGCCAAGGATTACACGACTTCCACGCGCTACGAAGCGGTGCGCGCGCTGATCGCGCTCGCCGACGCGCTCGAGGCCGAGGACGGTGGCGACAGCGCCGGGCTCTTCGAGAGCATCGCCTTCCACGGCGTGCGCGGCGACCCGGCGCTGTTCTACGACAGCGCGGATGAGGTGGACAATCCCGACCGTCCGCTGCCGATCGTCGACAGCAGCGACCCGGCGGAGCAGAACACGCTCAACAGCCTGCGCCGCAGCCTGCCACTGCGCACCGTGCTCAACCAGCGCTGGCGCTTGCCGCTGATGCTGCAGGCGCCGCGGCGCAGCAAGGTCGATGAGTCGGCCTACTTCTCGGATGGCGCCGATCTCTCCGACAACACCGTCGCGCTGATGCGTCAGCTCGAAGGGCGCATCAAGCTCTACCGCAACGCGATTTCGCTGAGCGAGGCGCTGCTCGCCAGCCTCAGGACGCAGGCCGCCGCACTCGAACAGGGTTTGCAGGGGGTCGCCGAGGATCTCGCCGAGGCGCGCCACGACGTCGCCGTGACGCGTGCGCTGATCGGCGAAGAAGAGGCGCGGCTGGCGGCGATCAACGATCGCCGGGCGCAGATCCTGCGCGATCACGTCAAGTTCGTCGCCTATCAGCGTCCGCGCGAGGCCGAGCTGATCAGCCCGGCGCCGATGCGCCAGCTCGATCCGGGCCTGCTCGAAGCGCCGGTGCCGGCGTGCCTGATGGCGCACCAGGATGCGCCCGACGAACTCGCCGATCTGCTGGCCGTGGTGCGCGAGGCGCCGTCGCGCTGGTTTGCGCGGCTGCCGGCGCTGCTCGACAAGCTCGACCGCGTCGATCTGCTGGTCAAGACCATGCAATCGGCCCAGTTGCGCAGCCAGATCATGAACCTGCGGGTGGCGGCGCAGCCGGCAGCGAGCGCCGTGCGCGGCGTCGCCGGGGCGATTGCCGCGTTGCACGGCAAGCAGCTCGCCGCCGTGCAGCAGTTGCGCGTCGCGGCGACGCGCATCGACCCGCTGCTGATCGCCGGGCTGGGTTGGCAGGGCGCGCGCGCCGAGGCCGAAAAAGTGGTCTCGCTCGGCGACCTGGTCGACGGCGAGCACGGTCGCGGCGCGGTCGCCAGCCAGGCCGCCCGGGTGTTCGAGGAAATGTCGCGCATTGCCGGCTGCCTGCACGAGGCCTTCTCGGAAGTTCTGCCGTCGATTCGTCTCGACTGGGCCGAACGCCTGTCGCAGTTCGACGCCACTCCGCAGCTCAGAAACCTCGCCGGTCTGCCCCGTTGGGCCGAGCTGGACTACCCGACGCGGCGACAGCTGCAGGCCTACGTCGACTGGTTGTTCGGGCAGATGAAGACCGGCGACAGCGAGGCCGCGGCGCTGATCAACGACGTCGTGCACATGTGTCTGCTGCTCGCCAGCCACGCACCGGTCAACCGCATCATTTCCGGCCGCCTGCCGGCGCCGGTGACTGCGCTGCCCGGCATTCGCCTGCCGATTCGCGTCAGCGACGGCCTCAAGCTCAGGGTCGGCATGCAGGCGCTGGTGTACCAGGGCGATCGGGTCGTGGCGCGCGCACGGGTCGATGATCTGGCGAGCAGCGAGGTGTCGACCACCGTGCTGCACGTCGAGGGCAACCGTCTCGAGCTGGCTGCCGAGAGCCGGGTGCAGTTCGTCGCTGCCGACAGCCCGCTGGCGATGAGCAGCGCGCGCCTGGCCAGCGTGAAGATCAGGTAAGCGCATGTTCGCCGAGCGCACGGTCCGCCGCCTGTCGATCCGCGCGCCGGCCGATGCCGTCGCGCGCCGCGCCGGCTTCCTGATCGAGGACGCGCTGCGTACGGCCAGCCTGCCGGGCGACGGTGCCGAGCTCCTGCTGCTGCGCCGGCTGCGCCTGCCGCCGTTCACCGCCGCGGCGTCAGCGCAGCAGGTGGCGCTGCGCCTGGAAGCCGTTTGCCGCGCGGCGATCGCCGTCGATGGCAGCGTGGTGGACGACGCCGCACTCGCAGCCGCGCCGGCCGTGCGTTTCGCCGATGCGCTGAGCGCTCATCTTGCGCTGACACGCCTTCTCCTCGCCGATAGNCCGCGCCGGGCGTGGTGTTGGCCGCTGCTGGTCNACGGCTATCGGCCCGCGCTCGGCCGCGGCGCTGCGCTGCGTCTGCTGGCCTTGTCGCTGGCCGCCTTGCCGGAAGCGCCGGCAGCCCTGCCGTGCTGGCTCGCGCTACTGGTCGCCGGCGAGGATGCTGGCAGCGCTGGCGGCGCTGGCGGCGCTGCTTTCCTGCTGGCACTCCAGAGCGACGACATCGCCCGCTTGCAGTCCGCGTGCGATGGCGCTCGCAAACCGCCGTCTCGCGTCGGGCCGGCACGCTGGCAGGCTCTGCTCGACTGGTCGGCCGCGCGCCTTGGCCCGGACGATGTTCGCCATCGCTGGCTGCTCGGCATGGCTGCCGTGTGCGGTGTCGACGGCGATCGAGACGCTCGCCGGGACGACGGCGGCGCTAGTCAGCGAGCCGACGAAGCCTTCGCCGACAGGCTCGTCGCCGGCCATCCCGGCGGCGATGGGGGTGGTGATCAATGGCGCGCCGAAG
>Ga0056910_1001170_pt1 | contig 14923 bp, 9 predicted proteins | sample EBPBio232012_DNA_FD_55021 | JGI IMG/M metagenome (GOLD analysis project Ga0056910, IMG submission 55021) | Wastewater treatment Type I Accumulibacter community from EBPR Bioreactor in Madison, WI, USA - Reactor 1_1/23/2012_ DNA | ecosystem: Engineered > Bioreactor > EBPR > Anaerobic-Aerobic >... | reverse complement strand
ACCAGCTTGCGCCGCTGCGCCGCGTATTCCTTGGATACCAGCTTCGCCACCGGCGCCGGCTGGAACGCCGGGTCGGCGTAGAACCGCGCGCGGTCGGCGAAGGCCAGCTTCTTGGCTTCCACGAACANGTGCACGTGCTCGGGCGAGCCGAACGCGATCTTGGAGAAGTCGTAGCCCTCCAGCACGTTGAGCATCTGCAGCGCGGCGATGCCCTGGCTATTGGGCGGCAGTTCCCACACGTCCACGCCGCGGTAGTTGGTGGACACCGGCTCGACCCATTCGCCGTGGTGCGCGGCCAGGTCCTCGTAGGAGAGGTAGCCACCGTTGGCCTTGAAGTAGGCATCGACGGTGTGCGCGATCTCGCCCTTGTAGAACGCGTCGCGGCCGCCATCGGCGATCTTCTGCAGGGTGTCGGCCAGGTTCGGGTTCCTCCACATCTCNCCCTTGCGCGGGGCGCGGCCGTCGATGGTGAACTGCTCCTTGAAGCCGGGATATTGCGCCAGCCGCGGCACCGAGCGCNCCCAGTAATACGCGATCACCTCGTGCACCGGATGGCCTTCGCGCGCGTAGCGGATGGCCGGCGCCAGGTTGTCGGCCATCGGCCGCCGGCCGAAGCGCTCGTGCAGCGCGAACCAGCCGTCCACCGCGCCGGGCACCGAGACCGGCAGCGGGCCGGTGGCGGGGATCTCCTCCAGTCCTCGGCGCCCGAACTCGGCCAGGGTCAACGATTGCGGCGAGCGACCCGAACCGTTGTAGCCGTACAGTTTTCCGGTCTTCGGATCCCAGACGATGGCGAACAGGTCGCCGCCTATTCCATTCCCGGTCGGCTCCATCAGCCCGAGCGCGGCATTGGCGGCGATGGCCGCGTCCATCGCCGAACCGCCCTGGCGCATCGTGTCCAGCGCGATCTGGGTGGCCAGCGGGTGCGAAGTGGCCGCCATCGCGTGCGGGGCGATCACTTCCGAACGGGTGGCGAACAGCTCGCCGGTGATCCGGTCGGCGGCGGGCGCGACGGACGGCACGAGGGCAAGCGACAGGAAGGCGGCGACAAGAATGCGCATGGCGGTGCTTCGAGGCGGCGGCTGGCAGCGAAGATAGCCCAGCGCCGGCGCGGCTACTACGGGATGCCGGCGGCGACGCTCAAGGATCGAGCAATGCCTTGTCCCGCACCGCGCCCTTGTCGGCGCTGGTGGCCAGCAGCGCATAGGCCTTCAACGCGGTGCTGACCTGGCGTGGGCGCGGCTGCGCCGGCTTCCAGCCCCGGGCGTCCTGTTCGGCACGGCGTGCGGCCAGTTCGACTTCCGGCACCCGCAGGTCGATGCTGCGCGCCGGGATGTCGATGCGGATGCGGTCGCCGTCGCGGACCAGGCCGATGGCGCCGCCGGCCGCCGCCTCCGGCGAGGCGTGGCCGATGGACAAGCCCGACGTGCCGCCGGAAAAGCGCCCGTCGGTGAGCAGGGCGCAGTGCTTGCCGAGGCCCTTGGATTTCAGGTACGAGGTCGGGTACAGCATTTCCTGCATGCCCGGGCCGCCCTTGGGGCCTTCGTAGCGGATCACCACCACGTCGCCGGCCTGCACCTCGTCGCCGAGGATGCCCTGCACCGCCGCGTCCTGGCTTTCGTAGACGCGGGCGCTGCCTTCGAACACGTGGATCGATTCGTCCACGCCGGCGGTCTTCACCACGCAGCCATCGACGGCGATGTTGCCATGGAGCACGGCCAGGCCGCCCTCCTTCGAGAACGCGTGCTGCACATCACGGATGCAGCCTTCGGCACGGTCGACGTCCAGCGACGGCCAGCGCGTGGCCTGGCTGAAGGCGACCTGGGTGGGGATGCCGGCCGGGCCGGCCTTGAAGAAGGCATGGACCGCCTCGTCCTGCGTGGCGATCACGTCCCACGTCTCCAGCGCCTCGCCCAGGGTGCGGGCATGCACGGTGGAGGCACCGGTGTGGAGCAGGCCGCCCCGCGCCAGCTCGGCCAGGATGGCCATGACTCCGCCGGCACGATGGACGTCCTCGATGTGATACTTCTGGGTATTCGGCGCGACCTTGCACAACTGTGGCACGCGCTTCGACAGCCGGTCGATGTCGCGCATCCCGAACGCCACCTCACCCTCCTGCGCGGCGGCCAGCAGGTGCAGGATGGTATTGGTCGAGCCGCCCATCGCGATGTCCAGGGTCATCGCGTTCTCGAATGCCTCGAACGTGGCAATCCCGCGGGGCAGCGCACTGGCATCCTCGGCGCCGTACCAGCGATGGCACAGTTCCACCGCGGTGACGCCGGCGCGCTTGAACAATGCCTCGCGATCGGCATGGGTCGCCAGCAGGGTGCCGTTGCCCGGCAGCGACAGGCCCAGCGCCTCGGTCAGGCAGTTCATCGAGTTGGCGGTGAACATGCCCGAACACGAGCCGCAGGTCGGGCAGGCGCTGCGCTCCACCGCGGCCACCTGCTCGTCGGAAGCGGCCGGGTCGGCGGCCATCACCATCGCATCGATCAGGTCGAGCTTGTGGTCCGCCAGCCGGGTCTTGCCCGCCTCCATCGGCCCGCCGGACACGAACACCGTGGGGATGTTCAGCCGCAGCGCNGCCATCAGCATGCCCGGGGTGATCTTGTCGCAGTTGGAGATGCACACCAGCGCGTCGGCGCAGTGCGCGTTGACCATGTATTCGACCGCATCGGCGATCAGTTCGCGGCTGGGCAGCGAATACAGCATGCCGTCGTGGCCCATGGCGATGCCGTCGTCGACGGCGATCGTGTTGAATTCCTTGGCCACCCCGCCGACGCGCTCGACCTCGCGTGCGACCAGTTGCCCCAGGTCCTTCAGGTGCACGTGGCCGGGCACGAACTGGGTGAAGGAGTTGGCGATGGCGACGATGGGCTTGTGGAAGTCCTCGTCGCGCATGCCGGTGGCGCGCCACAGGGCGCGGGCGCCGGCCATGTTGCGGCCGTGGGTGGAGGTGCGGGAGCGGTATTCGGGCATGGGGCGGAACGCTGGCGGACGCTGGCGCGTGGGGGGGATGACCTGGCGCCGTGGGGGCCGGTCGCGGATGCTCGGGCGATGCGGGATTGTGCGGCGATTGTGCGGCCTGCGCACGGTTGCAACTGCAACCGTAGCGCGGGCGTCCGGATCGCTTGACAAGCTGCGAAACGGCGTGTTTCCCTACGGTCCATGTTGCACTGCCACACGCCCTCGACGAACGCCACCCGCGCGCCCCACGGCCCCGAGTCGCTCCTCGTCCTCGTCCTTATTACCTCGCCCACGGGTGCGGGACGAACCGGCGCGTAAGCAGAAACACCACGCCAGATTCGCAAAACCCCGCACCGCAAGGCGCGGGGTTTTTTGTTGACCGCTCCTCCCTCCCCGATCCCGCAACGCACAGGACTCCGCCATGACCCGTTCCACCACTCCCGCCCTCATCAAGCGCATCGCGATCGTCGGCTATGGCAGCCAGGGCCGCGCGCATGCGCTGAACCTGCGCGACTCCGGNTTCGACGTGNNCGTCGGCCTGCGCCCGGGCGGCCCGACCGAGGCCAAGGCCCAGGCCGACGGCTTCGTGGTCAAGGCGCCGGCCGAGGCGGTGAAGGACGCCGACCTGGTCGCGATCCTGACCCCGGACATGGTCCAGAAGAAGGTCTACGAGGAGGCGGTCGGCCCGAACATGAAGCCCGGCGCCTGCCTGCTGTTNGCCCACGGCCTCAACGTCCACTTCGGCATGATCGCCCCGCGCGAGGACCTGGACGTGGTCCTGGTCGCGCCCAAGGGCCCGGGCGCNCTGGTGCGCCGCGAGTACGAGATCGGCCGCGGCGTGCCGTGCATCTACGCCGTCCACCAGGACCGCTCGGGCAAGGCCGAAGGGTTCGCGCTGGAATATGCCGCTGGCCTGGGCGGCGCCCGCGCCAACATCATCAAGACCACCTTCAAGGAAGAGACCGAGACCGACCTGTTCGGCGAGCAGGCGGTGCTGTGCGGCGGCGCGTCCTCGCTGGTCCANGCCGGCTTCGAGACCCTGGTCGAGGCCGGCTACCAGCCGGAGATCGCCTACTACGAGGTGCTGCACGAACTGAAGCTGATCGTGGACCTGTTCTACGAAGGCGGGATCACCCGCATGCTCGAGTTCATCTCCGAGACCGCGCAGTACGGCGATTTCGTCAGCGGCCCGCGGGTGATCGACGCCGGGGTCAAGGCCCGGATGAAGGACGTGCTGACCGACATCCAGAACGGCACCTTCACCCGCAACTGGCAGGCCGAGTACGACGCCGGCCTGCCGAACTACCGGAAGTTCCAGCAGGCCGACAAGGACCANCCGATCGAGCAGGTCGGCAAGCAGCTGCGGGCGAAGATGGTCTGGCTGCAGGCCGGCGGAGCCCAGGCCGACGCCGACGACGCCTCCGCGCAAGGGACCGCCGCCGCATGAACGCCGCCTCCCCCACCGCGGCGGCCGGNCTGCGCAACGGCGCGGCCTGGGTCGCGCACGCGCTGGAGGCCGAGGGGGTGGACACGATCTTCGGCTATCCGGGCGGCGCGATCATGCCGTTCTACGACGCGCTGGTGGATTCCGCGCTGCGCCACGTGCTGGTCCGCCACGAGCAGGGTGCGGCGCTGGCGGCGAACGGCTACGCCCGCGCCAGCGGCCGGGTCGGCGTGTGCGTGGCCACCTCCGGCCCGGGCGCGTCGAACCTGGTGACCGGGATCGCCGACGGACTGCTGGATTCGGTGCCGATGGTCTGCATCACCGGCCAGGTCGGCACGCCGCTGCTGGGCACCGACGCGTTCCAGGAACTGGACGTGTTCGGCATGACCATGCCGATCGTCAAGCACAGCTTCCTGGTGCGCAGGGTCGAGGATCTGCCGCACGTGCTGCGCGAGGCCTTCCGCCTGGCCCGCGAGGGCCGGCCCGGGCCGGTGCTGATCGACCTGCCCAAGGACGTCCAGGTCGGCGCCGCCGCGCACCTGCCGGCGCACGTGCCGGCACCGGTCGAGCCCGAGCCGGCCCCGGCCGATGCGGCGCTGGCGCAGGCCATCGCCGCGATTGCGGCCGCCGAAAAGCCCGTCATCTACGGCGGTGGCGGCATCGGCATCGCCGATGCGGTGGACGAGTTCCGCCAGTTCGTCGAAGTCACCGGCATCCCCACCGTGCTGACCCTGCGCGGCCTGGGCGCACTGCCCGGCAACCATCCGCAGTTGCTGGGCATGCTCGGCATGCATGGTTCGCGCGCGGCGAACATCGCGGTGCAGGAGGCGGACCTGCTGGTGGTGGTCGGCGCCCGCTTCGACGACCGCGCCACCGGCAAGCTGGCCGAGTTCGCGCCGTTCGCGCGGGTGATCCACCTGGACGCCGACGCCTACGAGATCTCCAAGCTGCGCACCGCCGACATCGCCCTGCCCGGCGACGTCGGCGCCGGCCTGCGCGAACTGGCCGCCGGCGCACTCGACCATCCGGGCAACGGCGCCCAGGACGGCTGGCGCCAGCGCTGCGCGCGCAACCGCCAGCGCCATGCCGCCCGCTACGACGCGCCCGGCCAGGACATCTACGCGCCGGCGCTGCTCAAGCGCCTGAGCGAACTGGCTCCGGACGCGATCGTGTCCTGCGACGTCGGCCAGCACCAGATGTGGGTGGCCCAGCACTGCCGCTTCGCCCATCCGCGCAACCACCTGACCTCCGGCGCGCTGGGCACGATGGGCTTCGGCCTGCCGGCGGCGATGGGCGCGCAGTTCGCCTGCCCGGACCGGCGCGTGGTCCTGGTCAACGGCGATGGCGGCTTCATGATGAACGTGCAGGAGCTGGTGACCATCGCCCGCTGCCAGCTGCCGATCAAGATGATCCTGCTGGACAACAGTTCGCTGGGCATGGTCCGGCAGTGGCAGGAGTTGTTCTTCGATCGCCGCTACAGCGAGATCGACCTGTCCGACAACCCGGACTTCGCCGCCCTGGCCCGGGTCTGCGGCATCCCCGCCAGCCGGATCGAGCACCGCGGCGAGGTCGAGGGCGCGCTGGCCGCGCTGCTGGCGGCGCCGGGACCGGGTCTGCTGCACGTGAAGATCGACGCGCGCGCCAACGTCTGGCCGCTGGTGCCGCCGAACACGGCCAACAGCCAGATGCTCGATTCCAACCCCAACGACAAGAAGGCGGAGCCCGCGCATGCGCTACCGGCTTGACCTGGTGCTGAAGCCCGTGGAGGGCGCGCTGGTGCGGGTGATCGGGATGACCGAGCGCCGCGGCTTCGCGCCGCGCGCGATCCAGGGCGGCGCGGACGCCGTGGACGGCCGCTGGCGGCTGCAGCTGGTGGTCGAGGGCAGCCGCCCGGCCGAGACCCTCAGGCGCCAGTTGCTGAAGGTGTACGACTGCGAGTCGGTGGCGATCGTCGCCCTGGACGACGCCGCGCAGGCAGCGGCGTGATGCGCGCGCCGGCAGCTCCGCAGCACTGCGCCACGACCGCCCCTGCGGAGGTCGTGGTGCGGAGGCGCCTTCTTCGCCATCGCCCGTGGTCCGGCGGCCATGCCTGAGCACGGCCGCGCCAGCGCCGGGGCGAAGGAGGCGGACGTCGGCGACGTCGGCGGCATGGACGCGACCGCCGTCGAGGTCGGCGTCGCCGAGGTGCTGGCCGCGCAATCGCGGCTGCGCCGCTACCTGCCGGTCACCCCGATGCACCGCGCCGAGCGNTTCGGGGTGATGCTCAAGCTGGAGAACCTGCAGCGCACCGGCTCGTACAAGGTGCGCGGCGCGCTCAACGCGATGCTGGCCGCGCGCGAGCGCGGCGACCAGCGCCCGGTGATCTGCGCCTCGGCCGGCAACCACGCCCAGGGCGTGGCCTGGGCCGCCTATCGCCTGGGCGTGCAGGCGATCACGGTGATGCCGCACGGCGCGCCCGAGAACAAGATCGCCGGCGTGGCCCACTGGGGCGCCACCGTGCGCCAGCACGGCGACAGCTACGACGANGCCCATGCCTTCGCCCGCCTGCTGGCCGAGCAGAACGGCTACCGCTTCCTGTCCGCGTTCGACGACCCGGACGTGATCGCCGGCCAGGGCACCCTCGGCATCGAGATCGCCCCGTACACGCCGGACGTGGTCATCGTCCCCATCGGCGGCGGCGGCCTGGCCTCGGGCGTGGCCCTGGCACTCAAGTCCCAGGGCGTGCGCGTGGTCGGCGCCCAGGTCGAGGGCGTGGACTCCATGGCCCGCGCGCTCAAGGGCGACCTGCGCCCGCTGGACCCGGCGCGGACCCTGGCCGACGGCGTGCGGGTCAAGGTGCCCGGCTTCATCACCCGGCGCCTGTGCGCGCGCCTGCTCGACGATGTGGTCGTGGTGCGCGAGGCCGAACTGCGCGAGACCCTGGTGCGGCTGGCGCTGGAGGAGAACCTGATCGCCGAGGGCGCCGGCGCCCTGGCCCTGGCCGCCGGCCGGCGCGTGGCCGGCCGACGCAAGTGCGCGGTGGTCTCCGGCGGCAACATCGACGCACTGACCCTGGCCGCGCTGCTGTCCGAAGTGCGCCCGCGGCCGCCGCGCAAGCCGCGCCGGCGCGGCGTCGAAACGGCNGCGGGCGACCGCGCCGACACCGCCGATCCGGCCCTCGCNGGCACGGCCGACGTGGCAAAAGCACGCCCAGCCGCTAACCTTCCACCTGTCCCCACCATTCCCGTCCCATCGGCGCCCGGCGCGCCGCAGCACGTCAGCGAAGAGGAATTCACCTGGTGAACGCGCCCCAGTCACAAGCCCAGACCCAGGCCTCCCCGGCCCGAATCCGGGTATTCGACACCACCCTGCGCGACGGCGAGCAATCGCCCGGCTGCAGCATGACCCCGCAGCAGAAGCTGGTGATGGCCCGTGCCCTGGCCGAGCTGGGCGTGGACGTCATCGAGACCGGNTTCCCCGCCAGCTCCCAGTCCGACCGCGAAGCCATGGCCCTGATCGGCCGCGAGCTGCGCGAACCGACCCTGGCGGTACTCTCGCGCTGCCTGCGCGCCGACATCGACACCTCGCTGCAGGCGCTGGAGGCGGCCGCGCGCCCGCGCCTGCACCTGTTCCTGTCCACCAGCCCGCTGCANCGCGAGCACAAGCTGCGCATGAGCCGGCAACAGGTGCTGGACATGGCCGCGGACAGCATCGCCTACGCCAGGCGCTTCATCGACGACGTCGAATTCTCCACCGAGGACGGCACCCGCACCGAGGAGGACTTCCTGCACCAGGCCGTGGCCGCGGCGATCGCCGCCGGCGCCGGCACCATCAACGTGCCCGACACGGTCGGTTTCACCACCCCGGAGGAGATTCGCGGCCTGTTCCAGCGCCTGCTCGCGCAGGTGCCGGGCGCCGGCAACGTGGTTTTCAGCGCGCACTGCCACAACGACCTGGGCCTGGCCGTGGCCAATACCCTGGCCGCGATCGAAGGCGGCGCGCGCCAGGTGGAATGCACCATCAACGGCATCGGCGAGCGCGCCGGCAACTGCGCGCTGGAGGAGATCGTGATGGCGCTGAAGGTGCGCGGCGCGTTCTTCGAGGCCGACACCGGCATCGACACCCGCCGCCTGGTCCCGACCTCGCAGCTGCTGCAGCGGCTGGTGGGCATGCACGTGCAGCGCAACAAGGCGGTGGTCGGGGCCAACGCCTTCGCCCACGAGTCGGGCATCCACCAGCACGGCATGCTGCGCCACCGCGGCACCTACGAGATCATGCGCCCGCAGGACGTGGGCTGGCCGGACACGCAGATGGTGCTGGGCCGGCACAGCGGCCGCGCCGCGGTCGAACAGCGCCTGCGCGCGCTGGGCTACTACCTCGAGGACACCGAACTGGACCTGGTGTTCGCCGACTTCAAGGCGCTGTGCGAACAGCAGCGCGTGGTCACCGACGCCGACCTGCAGGCGCTGATGCAGGACACCGGCGACGGCGAGGGCTACCGCCTGGCCTCGATGACGGTCAGCGACCGCGGCCACCGCGCCATCGCCACCGTGGAACTGTCCGACCCGGACGGCCGGCGGGTGCTCGAGACCGCCGAGGGCGACGGCCCGGTCGATGCGCTGTTCGCCGCGCTGGCCTCGGCCACCGGGGTGCAACTGAGCCTGGAGAGCTACCAGGTGCACAGCGTCGGCCTGGGCGCCGACGCGCGTGGCGAGGCCAACCTGAGCGTGCGCCAGGGCGAGGTCGAGTACGGCGGCACCGGTACCAGCCGCGACATCATCGAGGCCAGCGCGCTGGCCTGGCTGGACGTGGCCAACCGCCTGCTGCGCCAGCGCCGCATCGCCGCCGGCAGCGAACAGCTCGCCACCGCCTGACCCCGACGGAACCCCACCCCACATGCAAGCCAACATCGTCGTCCTGCCCGGCGACGGCATCGGGCCGGAGATCGTCTCCGCGACCCTGCCGGTGCTCGAAGCCATCGCGACCCGCCACGGCCATCGCTTCCAGTTCCACGAACACGACATCGGCGGCATCGCCATCGACCGCCACGGCGTGCCGCTGCCGGAGTCCACCCTGGCCGCCGCGCAGCGGGCCGATGCGATCCTGCTGGGCGCGGTCGGCGGCCCGAAGTGGTCCGACCCGAACGCCAGGGTGCGCCCCGAACAGGGCCTGCTCGCGATCCGCAAGGGCCTGGGCCTGTTCGCCAACCTGCGCCCGACCCGGCCACACCCGGCCGCGCTGGGCGCCTCGCCGGTCAAGTCGCACCTGCTCGAGGGCGTGGACATCCTGGTCGTGCGCGAACTGACCGGCGGCATCTACTTCGGCGACAAGACCCGCAGCGACACCGACGCCACCGACCTGTGCCGCTACAGCGTGGCCGAGGTCGAGCGGGTGGTGCGGATGGCCGCCGGCCTGGCCCGCGCGCGCCGCGGCCACCTCACCTCGGTGGACAAGGCCAACGTGCTGGAGACCTCGCGGCTGTGGCGCGACGTCGCCAGCCGGGTGGTGCGCGAGGAATTCCCCGACGTGACCCTGGAGCACCAGTTGGTGGACTCGATGGCCATGCACCTGCTGTCGCGCCCGCGCGCCTACGACGTGGTGGTGACCGAGAACATGTTCGGCGACATCCTCACCGACGAGGCCTCGATGCTGGCCGGTTCGCTGGGCCTGCTGCCCTCCGCCTCGCTGGGGAGCTCCAGGGTCGGCATCTACGAGCCGATCCACGGTTCGGCCCCGGACATCGCCGGCCAGGGCATCGCCAATCCGTACGCCACGATCCTCAGCGCCGCGCTGCTGCTGCGCCACTCCCTGGGGCTGGAAGCCGAAGCCGCGGCGATCGAGGCCGCCGTGTCCGACGCGCTGGACGCGCAGGTGTTCACCGCCGACCTGGCCGATCCCGGCCGGGCCGTGTCCACGGCCCAGGCCGCGCAGGCGGTGCTCGAACGCCTGGCCTGAACCGCCGCGCCGCGTGCGGCCGGCGNCCCGCTGCTAGAATCGCCGCCTGCCGTACGGACCCCCACGGATGCACTCTCCGACCCTGCGCCTGGCCGCGATCGCCGGCCTCTTCCTCCTTGCCGCCTGCTCGAAGCCCGAAGCCCCGGAAGCCGCGCCGAGCCTGACCGTATCGGTGGCCANNCCGCAGCGGGACACGATCGTGCGCGACGTGGTCGCCTCCGGCGCGGTGGCCGCCTGGGAGGAGGTGTCGGTCGGGGTGGAACTGTCCGGGCTGCGCGTGTCCGCGGTGGAGGTGGAAGTCGGCAGCGTGGTGGAGCGGGGCGACGTGCTGCTGCGGCTGGATACGCGTACCCAGGATGCCCGCCTGGCCGAAGCCGAGGCGGCGGTCGCCGAGGCGCGCGCGAACCTGGAAGTGGCCGAACGCAAGGCCCGTCGCGTCGGCGAACTGGCCGCGCAGAAACTGGTGTCGCAACAGGACGCCGACGAGGCCGACGCGGCGCGCACCAGCGCCCGCTCGCGCCTGGACACCGCCGTTGCCAGCCGCGACTCGGCCCGGGTGCAGCGCGACTTCGCCGTGGTCCGCGCGCCGGTGGCCGGGGTCATCTCCGCGCGCAGCGTGCAGCCGGGCCAGGTGGTGGCCGCCGGCACCGAGCTGCTGCGCCTGATCCGCGACGGCCGCCTGGAGTGGCGCGCCGAACTGGCCGAGGCCGACCTGTTGCGGGTCGGCGAGGGAGCTGGCGTCTTCGTGCAGTCGCCCGCAGGCGGCGAAGTCCCGGGCACGGTCCGCCGGGTCTCGCCGGCGCTCGACGCGCAGCGGCGCATCGGCACGATCTACGCCGACCTGCCCGAACCGGGCGTGCTGCGCGCCGGCATGTTCGCCCAGGGCCGGGTCGCGCTCGGCGAGGCCAGCGCCCTGCTGGTGCCGGCGGATGCGGTGGTGCGCCGCGATGGCCGCGCCCACGTGTTCGTGGTCGGCGACGACGGCCGCGTGCAGGAGCGCGGGGTGGAAACCGGCGCCATCTTCGGCGAGCGGATCGAGGTGCGCGGCGGCCTGGACGGAAGCGAGCGCGTGGTCGCCCGCGGCGCCGGCTTCCTCGGCGACGGCGACCTGGTGCGGGTGGTGGACGAGGCGCCGNCGCCGACCGGGCGCGACGCGGGCGCGGACCGCTGACATGAACTTCTCGGCCTGGTCGATCCATCGCCCGCTGCCGGCGATCCTGGTGTTCATCCTGCTCACCGCCGCGGGCCTGTTCTCGTTCAACCGCCTGGCGGTGTCCAAGTTCCCGGACCTGACCGTGCCGATGGTGACGGTCACCGTCGCCCTGCCCGGCGCCAGCCCGAGCACCCTGGAGACCCAGGTCACCCGCAAGATCGAGGATGCGGTCTCCAGCATCGCCGGCATCGACGACTTGATCTCGACGGTCAGCGAAGGCGTGTCGACCACGGTGATCTCCTTCGACCTGGGCCGCGACGGCAACCTGGCCAAGGACGAGGTCCGCGACGCGGTCGACCGGATCCGCATCGACCTGCCCAACGAAGTGCAACCGCCGATCGTCGCCCTGCTCAACCTCGCCGGCGAGGACATGCTCACCTACGCGGTCACCGCCGACGGCTGGAGCGACGAACAGCTGAGCTGGTTCATNGACGACACCGTGAGCAAGCGCCTGTTCGGNNTGTCCGGGGTGGGCGGCGTGCGCCGGATCGGCGGCGTCGAGCGCGAGATCCGGGTCGAACTGCGGCCGGAGGCGGTGCAGGGCTTCGGGGTCAGCCCGGCGATGCTGTCGCAGCAACTGGCGCGGATCCAGCAGGAGCAGCCCGGCGGACGCACCACCCTCGGCGGCGGCGAGCAGGCGGTGCGCACCCTGGGCACGGTGGCCGATCCCTCCGACCTGGCCGACTATCCGATCTTCGTTCCCGACGGGCGCAAGGTGCGCCTGTCCACCCTGGCTGACGTGCACGACGGCCATGCCCCCCTGGCCCAGACCGCGATCCTGGACGGCAAGCCGGTGATCGGCTTCGCGGTGCAGCGCACCATCGGCTCCAGTGAAGTGGACGTGGGCAACGCAGTGCGCGCCAGCGTCGCGGCGCTGGGCCGCGAGCAGCCGCGGCTGCGGATCGTCGAAGTGGCCTCGACCACCCAGGAGGCCGAGGCCTCGTTCGACGCCTCGATGCACATGCTGTGGGAAGGCGCGCTGCTGGCGGTGCTGGTGGTATGGCTGTTCCTGCGCGACTGGCGCGCCACCTTCATCTCCGCGGTGGCGCTGCCGCTGTCGATCATCCCCACCTTCGCGGTGATGTACTGGCTGGGCTTCAGCCTGAACATGATCACCCTGCTCGCGCTGGCGGTGGTNGTCGGCATCCTGGTCGACGACGCGATCGTGGAGGTGGAGAACATCGACCGCCACCTGCGCATGGGCAAGGCGCCGCGCCAGGCCGCACTGGAGGCGGCCGACGAGATCGGCCTGGCGGTGGTCGCCACCTCCTGCACCCTGGCGGCGGTGTTCATCCCGGTCGCCTTCATGCCGGGCATCCCGGGCAAGTTCTTCCGCGAGTTCGGCTGGACCGCGGCGGCGGCGGTGCTGTTCTCGCTGCTGGTGGCGCGCCTGATCACGCCGATGATGGCCGCGCACATGCTGCGGCCGCTGCCCGCGCACGAGGGCGATTCGAAACTGATGCGCTGGTACCTGAAGTGGGCCGACCGCGCGCTGCGCCACCGCGGGCGCACGCTCTGGCTGGCGCTGGGGCTGTTCGTGCTGTCGATGGCAATGGTGCCGCTGCTCAACCTGAACTTCATCCCGCCCGACAACGGCCCGCAGAGCACGCTGGTGATCGAACTGGCGCCGGGCACCTCGCTGCAGACCACCCGCGCGGTCGCCGAGGACGCGCGCANCCGGATCGCCGACATCCCCGATCTCGGGCACGTGTTCGCCACTGTCGGCGCCACCACCGGCGGCGGCGCCGGCGACATGTCCAGCGCCGAGCTGCGCCGGGCCAGCCTCATCATCCGCTGGAAGGAAGACCGCGTCCGCACCCAGCAGCAACTGGAGACCGAGGTGCGCGAGCGCCTGGCCGACATCCCCGGGGTGCGGATCTCCTTCCAGGGCGGCGAGCCCGGCCGCGCGCTGCAACTGGTCCTGGCCGGCGACGACCCGGTGACGCTGGCCCGCGCCTCGCGCGAGGTCGAGCGCGACATCCGCCAGTTGCCCGGCCTGGGNACGGTCAATTCGAGCGCCGCACTGGTCCGGCCGGAGGTGATCGTGCGCCCGGACCCGGCCCGCGCCGCCGACCTGGGCGTGTCCACCGCCGACATCGCCGCGGCCACCCGGGTGGCCACCCGCGGCGACTACGNGCAGTACCTGTCCAAGCTCAACCTGCCCGAACGCCAGGTGCCGATCCGGGTCCAACTGGCCGAAGGCGCGCTGTCCGATCCGGCCCTGCTCGGCCAACTGCGCGTGCCCACCGCCTCCGGCGGCAGCGTGCCGCTGGCGGCGGTGGCGGACATCGGCACCGACAGCGGCCCTTCGCAGATCGACCGTTTCGGCCGCCGCCGCAATGTCACGATCACCGTGGATCTCAACGGCCGCCCGATGGGCGACGTGGACAAGGAGATCAAGTCGCTGCCGTCGATGCGCAACCTGCCGGCGGGCGTCGCCCTGCAGCCGGCCGGCGACAGCGAGATCTTCGAGGAGATGTTCGCCGGGTTCATGATGGCGATGGTGGCCGGCCTGTTCTGCGTCTATGGCGTGCTGCTGCTGCTGTTCAACCATGCCAGCCAACCGCTGACGATCCTGGTGGCGGTGCCGCTGGCGGCCGGTGGCGCCTTCGGCGCGCTGCTGCTCACCGGCACCGACATCTCGCTGCCGGTATTGATCGGGTTGATCCTGCTGATCGGCATCGCGGTGAAGAATTCGATCCTGCTGGTCGACTACGCGGTGATCGCCGAGCGCGAGCAAGGCCTGTCCCGGCACGAGGCGCTGCTGGACGCCTGCCACAAACGCGCCCGGCCGGTGCTGATGACCACCCTGGCGATGGGCGCGGGCATGTTGCCGATCGCGCTGGGCCTGGGNGGCGACTCCAGTTTCCGCGCGCCGATGGCGATCACCGTGATCGGCGGCCTGATCACTTCCACCGTGCTGAGCCTGGTGGTGGTGCCGGCGACCTTCACCCTGGTCGACGACATCGAGGCCTGGGTGTTGCGCAAGCTGGAACGCGCGCCGCACGCGGCATGACCGGGGCCGCGGCNTTCCTTGCCTAGACGACCAGTTCCCACCTAGACTGCCGGGCGCCATCCGCCACATACCGCCGTTCGAGGAGAAATCCCGTGTTCAAGCGATTCCCGAGTGTTGCGCTTGCCNTNGNCCTCGGACTGGCGCTCCCCGCGGCCGCCCAGGCTCCGCAATCGGTCGTGACGACCTCCAACCTCAACATGCGCTCCGGTCCCGGCACCCAGCATCCCGTCGTCGCCTGGGTACCGAAGGGCACCTGGATCCAGGCCTTCGGCTGCACCAACCCGGTCACCTGGTGCCAGACGACCTTCAACGGCACCCATGGCTGGGTCTCGGCGAACCACATCAATCC
>Ga0056910_1001117_pt1 | contig 15563 bp, 14 predicted proteins | sample EBPBio232012_DNA_FD_55021 | JGI IMG/M metagenome (GOLD analysis project Ga0056910, IMG submission 55021) | Wastewater treatment Type I Accumulibacter community from EBPR Bioreactor in Madison, WI, USA - Reactor 1_1/23/2012_ DNA | ecosystem: Engineered > Bioreactor > EBPR > Anaerobic-Aerobic >... | reverse complement strand
TTAGGAGGGGGACGCTCTATCCAGCTGAGCTACGGGGCCACGGCCGCGGCGATTGTCGCACGGGGCCCGGTGGCGGCCAATGCCGCGGCCCACCGCTGCGCCCGGCGTCAAGCCGTGCTTTGCTAGAATTGCGGTTTGTCCCCCGCCATGCCGTGGCCCGGTTCGATCCACGATCCGGCACCGCCGGCCAGCCTTCCCTCCAGGAGTTCCCATGTCCGCTTCCCTGCTCCAGGCCCTGGGCCTGAGTGCCAGCAATTCCGGCACCTACCTCGGCGACGGCCGCTGGTCCGACGCCACCGGCGCCGGCGTCCTGCACCCGGCCAACCCGACCACCGGCGAAGTCATCGCCGAAGTCCAGGCCAGCACCGAAGCCGACTACGAAGCGATCATCGCCCGCGCCCAGGCCGCGTTCGGCGAGTGGCGCACGGTGCCGGCGCCGCGCCGCGGCGAGGCCATCCGCCTGTGCGGCGACGCGCTGCGCCGGAACAAGGACGCGCTCGGCTCGCTGGTCGCGCTGGAGATGGGCAAGAGCAAGGCCGAGGGCGACGGCGAAGTGCAGGAGATGATCGACATCGCCGACTTCGCGGTGGGCCAGAGCCGCATGCTCTACGGCTACACCATGCATTCGGAGCGTCCCGGCCACCGCATGTACGAGCAGTACCACCCGCTGGGCCTGGTCGGCATCATCAGTGCGTTCAACTTCCCGGTCGCGGTGTGGGCGTGGAATTCGTTCCTGGCCGCGATCTGTGGCGACGTGTGTATCTGGAAGCCGTCCAACAAGACCCCGCTGACCGCCATCGCCTCGATGAAGATCTGCAATGCGGCGCTGCAGGAAGGCGGCTTCCCGGACATCTTCTTCCTGTTCAACGACGCCGGCACCGCGCTGTCGGAGAAATTCGTCGACGACCCGCGGGTGCCCCTGATCAGCTTCACCGGCTCGACCCAGATCGGCCGCACCGTCAACGAGAAGGTCGCCCGCCGCCTGGGCCGCTGCCTGCTGGAGCTGGGCGGCAACAACGCGATCATCCTGGACGAAACGGCCGACCTGAAGCTGGCCATCCCCGGCATCGTGTTCGGCGCGGTCGGCACCGCCGGCCAGCGCTGCACGACGACCCGGCGCCTGATCGTGCACGAGTCCATCTACGACGGCGTGCTGGAGACCCTGGTCAAGGCCTACCAGCAGGTCGAGGGCAAGATCGGCGATCCGCTGGACAAGGCCAACCTGATGGGCCCGCTCAACAGCGCCGGCGCCGTGCAGCAGTTCCTGGACAGCGTGGCCAAGGCCAAGGCCGCCGGCGGCACCGTGGTCACCGGCGGCACGGCACTGACCGATCGTCCGGGCCACTTCGTCCTGCCGACCATCGTCACCGGGCTGAAGAACTCCGACGCGGTCGTGCAGCACGAGACCTTCGCCCCGATCCTGTACGTGATGAAGTACTCGACCCTGGACGAGGCCATCGGGATGCAGAACGGCGTGCCGCAGGGCCTGTCGTCCTCGATCTTCACCACCAACCTGAAGGCGGCCGAGCGCTTCCTGTCCCCGGCCGGCAGCGACTGCGGCATCGCCAACGTGAACATCGGCACCTCCGGCGCGGAGATCGGCGGCGCCTTCGGCGGCGAGAAGGAGACCGGCGGCGGTCGCGAGTCCGGCTCGGACGCGTGGAAGGTGTACATGCGCCGGCAGACCAACACGATCAACTACTCCGACTCGCTGCCGCTGGCGCAGGGCATCAAGTTCGACCTGTGAGCGGACCCCGGTCCGCGCCGGGATGGCCTGAGCGCGGTCCACCCGGCGTTCTGGAAGAATCGACCGCCGCCGGCGCGCACGCTCCCCATGCCCGCCGGGTGCCGCACCCACCCATCCCCAGGATCCGCCCATGAACTCGATCCGCAAGACCAGCAACCTCGCCATCACCAGTCTCGTCTCCGGGATCCTGGGCTGGACCCTGTTGCCCTTTCTCGGCGCGATCGTGGCGGTGATCACCGGNCACATGGCCCGTAGCGAGATCCGCAAGAGCAACGGCGAACTGGACGGCGACGGCCTCGCCGTGGCCGGCCTGGTGCTGGGCTGGCTGTCGCTGGCGCTGGTCGTGGTGGGCGTGTTCATCCTGTTCGCCTTCCTGGGCGGGATCGCCTGGCTGGTGAGCCTCAACGCCTGAGCCGCACCGCACGATGTATTCACTGGCCCGCCCCTTCCTCTTTGGCCTGGACGCCGAGCGCGCGCACCAGGCCGGGCTGAAGGCTCTGGACCTGGCCTTTCGCAGCGGCTGCATCGGCCTGGTCGCCGGGCCGCGCCCGGCGCCGCTGCCGACCCGGGCGCTGGGCCTGACCTTTCCCAATCCGGTCGGCCTGGCCGCNGGCCTGGACAAGAACGGCGAACACATCGATGCGCTGCTGGCGCTGGGCTTCGGCTTCGTCGAGGTCGGCACCGTCACTCCGCGCGCGCAGCCCGGCAATCCGAAGCCGCGCATGTTCCGGCTGGTGGGCGACGAGGCGNTGATCAACCGGCTCGGCTTCAACAACGCCGGCGTCGAGGCCCTGGTGCGCAACGTCGAGCGCGCCCGGCGCGACGGCGATGGCCTGCTGGGCATCAACGTCGGCAAGAACAAGGACACGCCCAACGCGGATGCGGCCGACGACTACGTGTACTGCCTTGAGCGNGTCTACGCGCTGGCCGACTACGTCACCGTCAACATCTCCTCGCCCAATACCGCCGGCCTGCGCGAACTGCAGGAGGAGCAATCGCTGCGGCGCCTGGTCGGCAGCCTGCGCGAGGCCCAGGAACGCCTGGCCGCGACCCATGGCAAGCGCGTGCCGGTACTGGTCAAGATCGCGCCGGACCTGAACGACGCCGACATCGACGCCGCCGCGCGGGTGCTGTCCGACCTGGAGGTGGACGGCGTGGTGGCGACCAACACCACGGTCGCCCGCACCTCCGTGCAGAGCCACCGCCACGCCGGCGAGAGCGGTGGCCTGTCCGGCGCGCCGCTGATGGGCCAGTCCACCCTGGTGCTGCGCCGGATGCGCGCGCGCCTGCCCGAGTCGATCCCGCTGATCGGCGTGGGCGGCATCCTTTCCGGCGCCGACGCGGTGGCCAAGATGGCCGCCGGCGCCAGCCTGGTGCAGTGCTACACCGGCCTGGTCTACCGCGGCCCGGAACTGGTCGCCGAATGCGTCGAGGCGGTACGCCGGCGCAAGGAGTCGCCGAGCGGCGGCACGGCCGGTCGCGCATGAGCGCAGCGCCCGCGACCGCCCCGGCCACCGNGGCGCCGGCATGACCGCGCTGTACCGGCTGCTGCGCGACGCCGACCTGGCCCCGCGCAACACCTTCGGCGTCGCCGCGCGCGCGCCCTGGCTGCTGGAAGTCAACGAGGCTTCCGTGCTCGCCGAGGCGCTGGAGTTGACCCAGTTGCAGGGCCTGCCGCTGCTGGTCCTGGGCGGCGGCAGCAACCTGCTGTTCGCCGGCGATCCGCCCGGTGCGGTGGCCGCACTGCGCGCCTCGGCGCTGGCCATCGTCGCCGACGAGGGCGAACGGGCCATCGTGCGCGCGGAGGCCGGCGCCGACTGGCACGGCCTGGTGATGTGGAGCCTGGACCGGAACCTGTGCGGGCTGGAGAACCTGGCCCTGATTCCCGGCAGCGTCGGCGCCGCGCCGATCCAGAACATCGGCGCCTATGGCGTGGAAGTGGGCGAACGCATCGTCGCGGTCGAGGCCTGGGATCGCCAGGCCGGCGCGCGGGTACGGCTGGACCGCGACGCCTGCGCCTTCGGCTATCGCGACAGCGTGTTCAAGCGCCAGCCCGAGCGCTGGATCGTCGTCGCCGTGGAACTGGAACTGCAGCNTCCGCGCCGGCCGCAGGACGCGTCGCTGCGCCTGGACTATGCNGGAATCGGCGGGGAATTGGCGGCGATGGGCCGGGACATCGCGCCGACCGCGCGCGACCTGGCCGAGGCGGTGATCCGGATCCGCCGGCGCAAGCTGCCCGATCCGGCGCAGGTCGGCAATGCCGGCAGCTTCTTCAAGAACCCGATCGTGCCGGCCGCGCAGGCCGCGGCGTTGCTGCAGGCGCATCCGCGGCTGCCGGCGTTCCCCGGCGATTCGGCGCAGACGCGCAAGCTTTCCGCGGCCTGGCTGATCGATGCCTGCGGCTGGAAAGGCGTGCGCGAGGGCGATGCCGGGGTCTCCGGGGAGCATGCGCTGGTCCTGGTCAACCATGGCACGGCCAGCGGCGCGCAACTGCTGGCACTGGCACGGCGCATCGCCGCCTCGGTGCATGCGGAATTCGGCGTGGCGCTGGAGCCGGAGCCGCGGATCNTCGGCGCGAACTGGACGGAGCCGTGAACGGCGCTGCGCCCGCGGCTTCGACGCACTGGCNCGCCGCCGGGCTGATGCTGGCCAGCACGGTGCTGTTCGGCTTCATGGTGGTGATGATCCGGTTGGCCTCGGCCAGCCTGCATACCTTCGAGATCGCCTTCTTCCGCAACTTCTTCGGCCTGCTGGCGGCGTTGCCGCTGCTGATCCATCACGGGCCCGGGCTGCTGCGCACCACCCAGTTCCCGCGCTACCTGTTCCGTTGCCTGATCGGGATCGCCTCGATGCTGGCCGGGTTCTGGGCGATCGGCCACCTGCCGCTGGCGCAGGCGGTGTCGCTGTCCTATTCGACCCCGCTGTTCGTGACGATTGCCGCTGCCGCGTTGCTGGGCGAGCAGGTGCGCGCGCGGCGCTGGATCGCGGTGGCGCTGGGATTCTGCGGGGTGCTGTTGATCGTGCGCCCGGGCTCGGCGCAGTTCACCACCGGCACCCTGGTGGCGCTGATGGCCGCATTGCTGTCGAGCATCGTCGCGATCCAGATCAAGCAGCTGTCGGAGACCGAACCGGCCGACCGGATCGTGATCTGGACCACCCTGCTGTGGGTACCGATGTCACTGGTGCCGGCGCTGGGGGTGTGGCAATGGCCGCAGGGGATCGTGTGGGCATGGGTGGTGGCCGCGGGCGTGTTCGGTACCGGCGGGCACATGCTGTGGACCCGCGCGCTGAAGCTGGGCGAAGTGTCGGCGCTGACCCCGATCAGCTTCATGCAGTTGCCGATCGTGGGCCTGTTTGGCTGGCTGCTGTTCGGCGAGACCCTGGACGCCTGGACCCTGGCCGGCACCACGGTGATCCTGGGATCGAACGCCTACATCGCCCACCGTGAAGCCACCCTTGCCCGCCGCCGCGCCTCCGAGGCGGCCAGCTCGGCGGCCAAGCCCGGCGAGTAGCGTGCCGACGCGGCTGCGGCCGGGCGCACGGGCCGCTGCCCAGCCCCGTCGCAGCCATCCCGATCTTGCCCCCCGCCGCGGCGATCCGGTATCATGGGCGGCCTTGTCGGGGTGTAGCTCAGGCTGGTAGAGCGCTACGTTCGGGACGTAGAGGTCGCAGGTTCGAATCCTGTCTCCCCGACCATCAGATTCAATGCACGCAACGACCGGCCTCGTGCCGGTTTTTGCTTTTCCGGGGGTTCCGTGCCCCGCCATGCCGCTGCGGCGGCCTCCCGCTCCGGAGCCGATGAACGCCCCCCAGACGACGCCGCGGACCGACGCCCCCCGGATCCCGGGGCGCGCGCTGGTGCTGGCCGGCATCCTGCTGTCGGCATTCAACCTGCGCACCGCGGTCACTTCGGTCACGCCACTGCTGGACGTGCTGGGCGCGGAGTTCGGTTTCGGCGCCGCCGTGGCCGGACTGCTGGGAATGGTGCCTACCGCCGCCTTCGCCCTCGCCGGCATAGGCACGCCGCGGCTGGCGCACCGGCTGGGGTTGGAGCGCACCGCGCTGCTGTCGATGGCCCTGGCCGCCGCCGGCCTGCTGTGGCGCTCGCTGGCCGGCGGCACCGGCGCACTGCTCGGCGGCTCGGCGCTGGCCCTGGTCGGCATGGGCATCGGCAACGTGATCCTGCCGCCGCTGGTGAAACGCTACTTCCCCGACCGGATCGGCCCGGTCAGCAGCCTGTACATCACCGTGCTGCAGTTGGGCACGATCCTGCCGGCGCTGCTGGCGGTGCCGCTGGCCGATGCGGCCGGGTGGCGGGTGTCGATGGGCGTGTGGACCCTGTTGGCGGTGGCGGCGATGCTGCCGTGGCTGGGCGTGCTGCGGATCGAACGCCGCGCCGGCAGCGCGCTGGCGCACCTGCACGACCGTGCCGTGCTGCCCGGCGACGAGGCGCCCGAACTGGCCGCGCCGCCGCCGCGCGGCCGGGTCGGACGCACCGGCCTGGGCTGGGGCATGGCGCTGATGTTCGGCATGACCTCGCTGGTGAGCTATGCGATGTTCACCTGGCTGCCCAAATTGTTCGTGGAGGCCGGCGCCGGTCCCGGATTCGGCGGCGGCATGGTCGCCCTGTTCTCGACCCTGGGCCTGGTCGCCTCGTTGGGCATGCCGGCGCTGGCGGCGCGCCTGCGCAACCCGTTCCCGCTGGCGCTGGCCTGCGCGGCCTGCCACCTGTGCGGGTTCGCCGGCCTGCTGTGGGCACCGTTGGCCTTGCCGCTGCTGTGGGTGGCGCTGGTGGGGCTGGGCTCCAGCACCTTCCCGCTGGCCCTGACCCTGGTCAACCTGCGCACCCGCACCCCCGCCGGTTCGGCGGCGCTGTCGGGTTTCATGCAGGGCGTGGGCTATGGCCTGAGCTGCCTGGGGCCGCTGCTGTTCGGCTGGCTGCACGAAGTCAGCCGCGGCTGGAGCCTGCCGTTCGCGTTCCTGACGCTGTGCGTGGGCGTGATGGTGCGGGCGCCTGGCTGGCGTGCCGGCCGGGGGTGCTCGAGGACTGCTGGCAAGCCTGACTGGCTTCGTTCCGCCGTCCGGCGATGCGGCATGGCGACCGCTGGATCAGAGCAGGTCCGGGTGCCGCACCTGGCCTTCGCCGCGGACCACGAAGCGCTCGACGGTCAGCGCCTCCAGGCCCATCGGCCCGTAGGAGTGCAGGCGCGTGGTGGAGATGCCGATCTCCGCGCCCAGGCCCAGCTCGCCGCCGTCGGAGAAGCGCGAGGAGGCATTGACCATCACCACCGCCGAGCGCAGCGACTCGACGAAAGTGCGGGCGGCGCCCGCGTCGGCGGTAGCGATGACCTCGGTATGGTCGGATGTGTGCCGGCGCACGTGTTCGATCGCCTGCTCCAGGCCGGCGACCACGCGCACGGCGATGATCAGGTCGAGGAATTCGGCGGCGTAGTCGTCCTCGGTGGCCGGCCCGGCATCGGGCACCAGCGCGCGCGTGGCCTCGTCGCCGCGGATCTCCACGCCGCGGGCGCGCAGTGCGGCGGCGGCCTGCGGCAGGAATCCTGCGGCCACGTCGGCATGCACCAGCAAGGTCTCCAGTGCGTTGCACACGCCCGGACGCGAAGCCTTGCCGTCCAGCAGCAGGCGCTGGGCCAGGCCCAGATCGGCGGCGCGGTCCACGTACAGGTGGCACACGCCCTTGTAGTGCTTGATCACCGGCACCCGNGCGTGTTCGGCGACGAAGCGGATCAGGCCCTCGCCGCCGCGCGGGATCGCCAAGTCGACGATGTCGGCCAGCTGCAGCAGCTCGAGCATGGTCTCGCGGCGCAGGTCGGNGACCAGGGTCAGCACCGCTTCGTCCAGGCCGGCCGCGCGCAGGGCGCGCTTGAGCGCGGCGGCGATCGCGGTGTTGGAGTGGATCGCCTCGGAACCGCCGCGCAGGATCACGCCGTTGCCGGCCTTGATGCACAGCGCCGCCGCGTCGGCGGTCACGTTCGGACGCGCCTCGTAGATCATCGCGATCACGCCCAGCGGCACGCGCACGCGCTCGACCCGGATGCCGTTGGGGCGGGTTTCCCGCCGGGTGACCTGACCGACCGGATCGGGCAGTGCGGCGACCTCGCGCAGGGCAGCAGCGATGGCGGACAGGCGCTTGCCGTCCAGGGCCAGGCGGTCGAGCATGGCCCCGGCCGTGCCCTTGGCGCGCGCGGCCTCCAGGTCGCNCGCATTGGCGGCCAGGATCGCCCCGGCGTCCTCGTCCAGCGCTTGCGCCATCGCCAGCAGCAGCGCGTCCTTGGCCGCGGTGTCCATCTGCGCCAGCCGTTGCGCCGCGGCGCGGCACTGCAGGGCCTGTTGCCGGATATCGCTCATCTTCGCCTCGCCAATGATATTCGCCACCCATCGTCCCGGATGCGACGCCGNCCGACCGGCGCTACATGAGCACCAGGTCGTCGCGATGGATCACGTTGCCGCCGTAGTTGTAGCCCAGGATCGATTCGATGTCGCGCGAGTGGCGGCGCGCGATCCGGCGCACGTCCACCGCCGAGTACTGGCTGATGCCGCGGGCGATGCGCTGCGCGCCGCCCTCGCCGCGCAGCAGCACCTCGACCATGTCGCCGCGGCGGAACTCGCCCTCGGCGCCGACCACCCCGCCCGGCAGCAGCGAGGCGCCCTTCCCCGCCAACGCNTCGGCGGCGCCGGCATCGACCAGGATCGCCCCCGGCTCCAGCGGTGCGTGCCGCAGCCAGTGCTTGCGCGCGGCGACGCGGCTGCGCGCGGCGTGGATGCGGGTGCCGGACAGGCGGTCGTGGGCCAGTTCGCGCAGCACCTCGGCGCGGCGGCCGTTGAACAGCACGGTNTCGATGCCGGCCGCGCCGGCCTTGGCCGCGGCTTCGAGCTTGGTGCGCATGCCGCCGGTGCCGGCNGCGCTGCCGCTGCCGCCGGCCATGGCGAATATCGCCGGGGTCAGCTCCGGCACTTCGGCCAGCAGCCGCGCGTCCGGGTTGCTGCGCGGGTCGGCGTCGTACAGGCCGTCGACGTCGCTGGCGATGAACAGCACGTCGGCATCGATCAGCGCGGCGACGATCGCGGCGAGGTTGTCGTTGTCGCCGAGCTTGAGCTCGTCCACCGAGACGGTGTCGTTCTCGTTGACCACCGGCAGTGCGCCCAGGGCCAGCAGTTCGTCCAGGGTGGCGCGCGCGTTGAGGTAGCGACGGCGGTTGCGCAGGTCGTCGTGGGTCAGCAGCACCTGTGCGACCGGGCGCTCGAAGAAGCGTTGCCACAGCCCGATCAGTTGCGCCTGGCCGAGCGCGGCCAGGGCCTGGCGCGCGGCCATCGCCGCCCCGGCCTGTCCGGCCCGGGGCAGGATCGCGCGCCCGGCGGCGACCGCGCCGGACGACACGATGACGACCTCGCGCCCGGCCGCCAGGCTGGCCGAAACGAACTGGGCCAGGCCGAGGGCGAAGCGCGGCGACAGGCCGCCGCCGTCGGCGGCGAGCAGGTTGCTGCCGACCTTGAGTACCGCGCGCCGCCATGGCGGCAGGGCGTGCAGGTGGGCGGCGCTGGCCGATTCGCTGCTCATGCGCGGGAATGGCCGCTCATGCCAGCCGGTCCCAGCGCGCCTGCAGCTCGTCCAGGCGCAGGTCGGCGGCCGCGCCCGGCGAGGTGCGCGCGGCCAGGCTGCCTTCCGGGGTGCGGCCCTGCCCGGCCGAGTCGGCCGCAGCCGCGGCAGCCTTGTAGGCCTCGCGGAACGGCACCCCGGCCAACGCGGCCTCCACCGCCACGTCGGTGGCGTACATGCCCGAGTCGATCGCCGCGCGCAGGCGGTCCTGGCGCCATTCCAGGTTGGCCAGCAGCGCCGGCAGCAGCTCCAGCGCCGCCAGCCCGCGGCCGAAGCCATGGAAGATCGCGCCCTTGGACGCCTGCAGGTCGCGGTGGTAGCCGGAAGGCAGCGACAGCAGGTGTTCGATCTCGGTGCGCGCGGCGGCAACGCTGGCGTGGGTGGCGCGCATCAGCTCGATCACGTCCGGATTGCGCTTGTTGGGCATGATCGAGCTGCCGGTGGTGTACTGCGCCGGCAGGGCGACGAAGCCGAACTCGGCACTGGTGAACAGCGACAGGTCCCAGGCGATCCGGCGCAGGTCCAGGGTCGCGCTGCCGAGCGCCTCCAGCGCGGCCAGTTCGAACTTGCCACGCGAGAGCTGTGCGTAGACCGGCGAGACCTGCATGCGCCCGAAGCCGAGCGCCGCGGTGGTGTGCCCGCGGTCCAGCTGCAGGTTGACGCCGTAGCCGGCGGCGGTGCCGAGCGGATTGGCGTCGACCAGGGCCAGGGTATCGGCGGCGCGGGTCGCGTCGTCGATGAAGGCTTCGGCCCAGCCGGCCCACCACATGCCCGCCGAGGACACCACGGCACGCTGGATATGGGTATATCCGGGCAGCGGCAGCGCGGCTTCGGCGCGGGCGCGGTCCAGCGCCACCCCGGCGATCGCGCGCGCGAGCTGCGCGGTGCGCGCCAGCTTTTCCTTCAGCCACAGTCGGGTGGCGACCAGGACCTGGTCGTTGCGGCTGCGGCCGGTGTGGATCTTGCGGCCGGCGTCGCCCAGGCGCTCGGTCAGGCGCGCCTCGATCGCCGAATGGCCGTCCTCGTAGCGCTCGTCCAGGACGAAGGTGCCGGAATGGAAGTCGTCGGCCAGGATCGCCAGTTCGCGCCGCAGCCCGTCCAACTCGCCCTGCGAGAGGATGCCGATGCGCTGCAGGCCCTCGGCGTGCGCGCCGCTGGCGGCGATGTCGTGCAGGAAGAACTCGCGGTCCAGGACCACGTCGTCGCCGGCGAGGAAGCGCTGNATCTGCGCGTCCACCGCCACGCCGGGNTTTTGCCACAGGAGGTCANCCATTGCCTTGTCCCCTTTCCACCGGGATCGACGCCAGTTCGTCGAAACCCAGGGCGATGTTGATGTTCTGCATGGCCTGGGTCGCCGCGCCCTTGAGCAGGTTGTCCTCGGTGGCCACCACCACCAGGCGCTTGCCGCCCGGGGCCACGGCGAAGCCGCCGATCTCCACCCCGTGGCGACCGGCGATGCGGCTCACCCACGGTGCTTCCTCGACCACCTCCACCAGCGGCTCGCCGGCATAGCGCTGCCGGTAGCGCGCCCGCACCCAATCCGCGGTCACCGGCTCGCGCAGCCACAGGTTGGCGGTCAGGGTGATGCCGCGGAAATGCGGGGCCACGTGCGGCATGAACTCCACCGGCACCTGCAGCCGGGTGGACACCTCGCGCTCGTGCAGGTGGCCGACCAGCGAATATGGCATCAGGTTGTCGCGCAGCAGCTCGACGTTGTTCTTGTCCGAGGGCGCGGTGCCGGCGCCGGAGTAGCCGGACACGCCGAAGCACTGCGGCGGCCCGGCGAGGTACTCGAGCATCGGCCAGATCGCCAGTTGCATCGCGGTGGCGTAGCAGCCCGGGTTGCTGATCCGCTTCTGCCCGGNGTAGCGGCCGCGGGTGATCTCNGGCAGGCCGTAGTACCAGCCCGGATCGAAGCGGTAGTCGGCCGACAGGTCCACCACCAGGGTATCGGGCCTGGCCGCGTCGATCGCCTCGACGTAGGGCGCGGCCTTGCCNTTGGGCAGGGCCAGCACCACNACCTCGGCGCCGCGCGCGGCCACCGCCGCCGGATCCAGGTTCTCGTAGCGCAGTTCGCCACGGTAGGCATCGCTGTGTTCGGCCACGCGCTGGCCGGCCAGCTCGCGCGAGGACACGAACGCCAGTTCCAGGTGCGGATGCGCGGCGACCAGCCGGATCAATTCCGCGCCGGTATGCCCGCGCGCGCCGACGATGCCGATGCTGCGTCTTGCGGTGTTCATGGATGCGAGTCCAGCTTGAACTGCAGGTGGCGCCTGGCCGCGGGCCATTCGCCGTCGATCAGGGAAAACACCACGGTGTCGCGCAGCGAGCCGTCGGCGTGGCGCTTGTGGTTGCGCAGCACGCCNTCCTGCTTCGCCCCCAGGCGGGCGATCGCGGTGCGCGAGGCATGGTTGAACCAGCTGGTCTCGAAGAACACCGAGGCGCAGCCCANGGCCTCGAACGCGTGCTCCAGCAGCAGCAGCTTGGTCTCGGTGTTCAGGCCCGTGCGCTGGACCCGCGGCGCGTACCAGGTGTAGCCGATCTTGAGCGTCGGCACGGCCGGGTCCAGGTCGTAGAAGCGCGTGCTGCCCACCACCTGCCCGTCCGGATCGAGCACGGCGAACGGCAGGGCCCGTCCCATCGCCTGCTCCCTGAGCGCCTTGTCGATGTAGCGATCGACCGCGTCGGGCGCCGGCACGTTGGTGTACCAGGCCTCGTGCAGGCCGCTGCTGCGCGCCAGCTCGGCCAGTGCCGGCCCGTGCGCGGCCTCCAGCGGCACCAGCACGACCCGGTGCCCACCCAGCGTCGGCACCACGTTCCAGGGAGAAGTCACACCCATGCCTTGGTCCTCAGCCGACCAGGGTCGGCTGGCGGGTGGCGCAGTGCGCCACGCAGCGGCCGATCCGGTCCAGGCCCTCGATGCCGTACCAGAACACTTTCCACTTCTCCTGCTTGATGCAGCCATCGGATTCGGCGTAATAGAAGATGTTGACCGGGTTGTTGTGGCGCGAGCGCCAGTACAGCGCCGGCGTCTCCTCGCGCATCACGTTCCACACCGCTCGGCCCAGGCCCTCGCCCTGGGCGTCGTCGAGCACCGCGAACTTGTCCAGGTACACGCCCTCGGGCGTATCCACCAGGATCACCGCGGCGCGGTAGTTCTCGCTGACGTAGGCGCGCAGCAGCGGGGTGCGTTCGAAGTAGTCCGGGACCAGGTCGCGGCCGAAGCTGGATTCGATCAGGGACTTGAGCGCGGCCAGGTCCAGCTCGCCCCAGGCAGTGGCGCGCTGCACCTTCTCGCCGCGCCGCACCAGGGTGCCCGAGCCCTTGTGGGTGAACAGTTCCTTGGCCAGGTCCGCCGGCCGGGTGATCGACACCGAAGAAGTCAGCGGCAGCCGGTCGAGCAGTTCCTTGATCTGCTGGATCTTCACCCGCATCCCGCCGTTGATCCACGGCTGCTGCATCAGGTGCTCGAACTCGGTGGACAGGTTGATCGAATCGATCACCCGGCCCTGCTCGTCGAGCAGGCCGCCGGTGCCGGTGAGGAAGATGATCTTGTACGGCTGCAGCACCTGGACCAGTTCGTTGGCGGCGAAGTCGGCGTTGACGTTGAGGATCTGCCCGCCGGCGGTCTCGCCCAGGCTGGCGATCACCGGGATCGAACCGGCCTGCAGGCTGGCCTCGATCGGTGCCAGGTTCACCGATTTCACCTCGCCGACCAGGCCATAGGTGTCGCGGTCCAGGTACTCGGCCTCGAGCACGCCGCCGGTGATCGAGGTGGCGCGCGCACCGCCGGCCTGCAGCGCCTCGACCAGGCGCANGTTGGAGGCCTGGAACACCTTGCGCACGATCGCCAGCGCCTGCGGCGTGGTCACCCGCAGGCCATTGACGGTCTGCTTCTCGATCCCGGCCGCGGCCAGTTCCTGGTCCAGCTGCGGGCCGGCGCCGTGGATCACGATCGGGGTCAGGCCCACTTCCTGCAGGAAGGCCAGCGAGGAGGTCAGCGCTTCCAGGTCGTCGCGCAACACCGCGCCGCCGACCTTGACCACGGCGAAACGCTTGGCGTCCAGCTGCGAGAAGCGCTTGAGGTACTGGCTGATCTCCTTCGCGCTGGCCATGCTCGAAAGCAGGCGCACGATGGTCTGGCGGGTTTGGGTCTGGGTCTGGGTGGCGGGAACGTTCACTTGGCTCGGGTCTGCAGAATACGGTCGTGGAAGGAAGGCGCGATCCGGTCAGGACGCGCCATTGATGATCCGGTTCACCGACTCGGCGTAACCCCGCAGCTGCGCCAGGGTCACGAACTCGTCGGCGGTATGCGCCTGGGCGATGTCGCCCGGGCCATAGACCAGCGCGGTGTAGCCTCCGGCCGAGAACAGCGAAGCCTCGGTCCAGAAATCCACCGCGTTGCCGACCGGCAGCCCNAGCGCGTCGGCGACNTCGCGCGCGGCCAGGCGGCGCTCCTCCGCGCGCGCGCCGCCCTGGTCAAAAGCAGCCCCGGAAGGCAGGCCGGGCCCGCGGAAAGTCTCCTCGAAGCGCGCGGCCGCCGGTTCGGCGCAGTCGGCGAACTGGGTCAGCAGCNCATCCACGTCCATCGACGGCAGCGGCCGGAAGCCGAAGCGCAGCTCGGCCTCGGGCGCGATCATGTTGGCCTTGATCCCGCCCTCGATCCGGCCGATGTTGAAGCGCAGCCCGGTCAGGCCGCCGAAGCGCGCGTGCGCCAGCGACTGCACGTGGTCCAGCGCGCGGCCGCCCCAGCGCACCGCCTGGTGCAGCGCGCTGGCCGCGGCGTCCTGGTGGCCGGAGGCGTGCCCGGCCCGGCCCTGGAAGCGCACCAGCACCGAGGAGATGCCGCGGTGCGCCAGCACCGCCTCGCCCATCGTCGGCTCGGCCACCAGCACCGCCGCGTAGGGAATGCCGCGGGCCAGGAACGCAGCCACGCCGCGTGGATCGTTGGCTTCCTCGTCGCTGGTGAACAGGAAGGCGGCATCGCCGTCGCCGGCATTGGCCGCGGCCAGCAACGCCGCCGCCGCGCCCTTGATGTCGCACACGCCCAGGCCGACCACNCGGTCGTCGAGGCGGCGCATCGCGTGCGGGTCGGCGCTCCAGTGCGGCGAATCCGGGACCGTGTCCAAGTGCACGTTGAACAGGTACTTCGGCGCGCCGCGCACCGCGTACAGGCTGACCGCGCCTGCGCCGTGGTCGACCACTTCCACTTCGAACCCGGGCAGGTTCGCGGCCAGGTAGCCGAAGATCCCGCCTTCGGCGGCGATCGCGCGCGGCGGATTGCGGGTGTCGAACGACACCAGCTTCTCCAGGTNCGCCAGGGTGGATTCGAGCAGGGCGGTCATCGGTGCGGACTCAGCGGTTCACTTCGGCCCACAGGGTGCTGCTCATGCCGAACAGCTTGATGAAGCCCTCGGCCTCCTCCACGCCCCAGTCGGCCGACTGCGCGTAGGTGGCGCCCTTGGCGTTGAGGATGTGCGGCGAACGGACCGCCACCGCGTCGACGCGGCCNCCGCGGGTTTCCAGCACCACCTCGCCNTTGACCTGCGCCTGCGAGGAGGCCAGGAACGCCTCCAGGTCGGTCTTCAGCGGGTCGTGGTAGAAGCCCTCGTACACCAGCTCCACCCACTTGCGCGCCACTTCGGGCTTGAAGCGGTTCTGCTGCTTGCTCAGCACCGCCTCCTCCAGCGCCCGGTGCGCGGCCAGCAGCGCGGTGATGCCCGGCGCCTCGAACACGATCCNGCCCTTCAGCCCGATCACGGTATCGCCGGTGTACATGCCGCGGCCCACGCCGTACTGGGCGAACATGGTGTTGAGCCTGGCCAGGATCTTCGCCCCGTCCAGCGGCTTGCCGTCCAGTTCCACCGCCTCGCCCTGCACGAACCTCAGGGTCACCATCAGCGGCTCGGTCGGCCAGGCGCCGCGCGGCGCGCACCAGCCGCGCGCGCCCTCGCCCGGTGCCTCCCACGCATCGATCTCGCCGCCGGACATGGTCACGCCCAGCAGGTTCTCGTTGATGGTGTAGTTCTTCTGCTTGGCCCGGACCTCGAAGCCGCGCTCCTCCAGGTACTTCTGCTCGTAGGCGCGGGTCTGGGTGTGCTGCTTCTGGATCTCGCGGATCGGGGCGACGATGCGGTAGTCGCCCTGCGACTTCACCGCCAGGTCGAAGCGCACCTGGTCGTTGCCCATGCCGGTGCA
>Ga0056910_1001086_pt1 | contig 15891 bp, 12 predicted proteins | sample EBPBio232012_DNA_FD_55021 | JGI IMG/M metagenome (GOLD analysis project Ga0056910, IMG submission 55021) | Wastewater treatment Type I Accumulibacter community from EBPR Bioreactor in Madison, WI, USA - Reactor 1_1/23/2012_ DNA | ecosystem: Engineered > Bioreactor > EBPR > Anaerobic-Aerobic >... | reverse complement strand
CAGTAAAGGTTTTGAAAAACCGTATAATGCTGATTATGAGGGTTAATCCCGATGTACGAATCGTTTCAATGGTTTACAGAAACCATTGATTACGAGTCGTAGATCGATTCCGCATTTGTCTAATGTGGAATTTGGGTTGAAAAACAACCTGAATTGAAGAATAATACCGATCGGATATTCGTAATAGTCTAATTACATTGGCCTAAACGACTATCATCCCGAAGCTTCGGGAGCATTTTGACTTTAGGAAATCCCGTTTTTCGGGAACACCAAAAAATGTTGGATTAATTTATAAATCAATTTGAAATAATTTATTGCTTTACTCGACAGAACAAATGACACGGAAAACGAAGAAGTTCCTCTATACTTAGAAAAAATGATAAACGAAAAATAAATACCGAAGGGATGAAGTGATTATAATACCGTATTAAAATTGATATGAAATCTAATTGATTTGATAGTATTTGCCCATCCTATACCAGCTTGTCACGGTATATAGAAAAAGAAATCTTTATTTCATTATATTTTTATCTTTGCCCATCATGTAAAATATCTTGTATGCAGAGTTATCGACATTTTTTACTTTTATTTGGATTCTTTTTTCTCCGGTTAAGCATTTCAGCACAAGTTAGCCTTACCCAATCCAACTTACCCATCGTTATTATGGATACACATGGACAGGAAATACCGGACGATCCTAAAATTACGGTGGATATGAAGATCATATACAACGGTGAAGGTAAAGTTAATTCTGTCACAGATACCGTATATCATTATAATAGCAAGGTCGGTATCGAATTAAGGGGCTCTTCTTCTCAGATGTTTCCCAAGAAGCCTTATGGATTTGAGACTTTGAATACGGATAGCTCCGAGTTGGAAGTCAAACTGCTCGGCATGCCTAAAGAAAGCGACTGGACTTTCAATGCCACTTACAACGACAAAACCCTGATGCGTGACGCCTTAGCTTATACGCTGGCCGGTACATTTATGGATTATGCTCCTCGTCTGCAATATTGTGAATTAATCATTGATGGCGATTATAAAGGCATCTATATGTTGATTGAAAAAATAAAGCGCGGCAAAAACCGGGTTAATATCGCCAAGATGTCGGCAAGTGATAACAGTGGTGACGCATTGACAGGTGGGTATATCATCAAAATAGATAAGATGACAGGTACAAATAGCGGTGAGGGTTGGGAATCAAAATATGCGCCCATTCCGGGAAGCTGGCAGACCACTTTTTTTCAGTTTGAATATCCCAAAAATCAGAATATTACGCAACCACAAAGGGATTACATACACGGATATATCGATCAATTGGAAGATGTGTTGCAGAGTGCAGCATACAAAGATTCGATCAATGGATACCGCAAATATATCGATACCAAAAGTTTGGCAGACTATATTATCGTGAATGAACTCACCAAGAATGTGGATGCATATCGCCTGAGTACGTTTTTTTATAAGCAGCGCGATAGTGAAGGCGGTAAGATAAAATTCGGGCCTGTATGGGACTACAACTTGGGACTGGGCAATGTGGACTATTGTACGGGAGGCAATTCAGAAGGGCTGGTCATCAATGACTTTAATGAAGTATGTCCAGGAGACGGATGGGTGATTCACTTTTGGTGGAAACGGTTTTTGGAAGACTCTACTTTTCAGGACGAATTAAAGTTGAGGTGGAACGAGCTTCGCCATAATCAGCTATCAGGTGAGAATATATTCGGATTAATTGATTCGCTATCCAAACTATTGGACGTCGCCAAAGACCGTAATTTTGAGCGTTGGCCGGTATTGGGACAGTATGTATGGCACAATTACTTTGTAGGAAACACCTATGGCGAAGAGATAGATTTTCTGAAGGGTTGGCTTACTGATCGCCTTGCCTATCTGGATGAAGTATGGCAAATAAATACTTCGAAAACCCTTACAACATCTACATCGCAGGAAGTAATAGCTTATCCCAATCCTTTTACAAGTAATGTTACTATCCGCCATGACATGGTATCTGTAGACGCGACTCTAACCGTGACGGATATTCAGGGCAGGGTTATCCATGTGCCGATAGCATCGAAGGGGCAATCAGAGTTGAGGTATGACTTCTCCACATGTCCGGCAGGTGTCTATTTTATTAGATTGATGACATCGGAGGGGGTCAGGACATGTCGAGTGGTGAAGCATTAGGATGGAATTAAGTTAGGGGTGGCAAATTCATATTTCTTATGGTCTTGCTTTTTCGAAATACAACATACATCAAACTCATGAAAGGAATAGATTTTATTGATTCGAATACTTTCTTTTAACCCAAATTCCACTTAAAGGCAAAATATTATCTTTAAGAAATATATTGCTAACTGTTTGTTATGTTGAAGTTCAAATAGTCACGAATCAATATGTTTACAGATATTTGATATTCAACCTGTTGTGGTTTAGTTGGATGTAATTCCGCATTAGGCAAATGCGGAAACGATTCGTACATCGGGATTAACCCTCATAATCAGCACTATACGGTTTTTCAAAACCTTTATTGCTGAAATCGGGTTCAATATATCCTCAAAATGGTAAAACATATTCATAAGATTAGAATCCTTTTTTCGTTGTATCATTTTTAATAATTTGCAAGATTCTAGTCATAAATATACGAATTTTTGCAATATTTTCATAATTTAAGTATGTTTATTTATATGATATTCAGTTATATATATGTTTTAAGGAGCAACTATTTGAAATACAAAATACAGGGTTTAAAAACCGAAGTTAAATCATATGATTCTGAATATAGTTCATGTGGAATTTGGGATAAAAATTACTAATTTTGCCACTGAATATATAGTAAACAGTAGAATTCAATAGTGCTATCCTTAATATTTCCTTTTTATAATGAATCCGGTAGAATACACCTTTTTATAGATGGATTACAGCAATATCGCAACCCCTACAACCTTGTTAAAGAAATTATTTTGGTGGATGACGGCAGTACCGACGATACCTTAAGTATTCTATACGATATCAAAAAACAGTTTGTACAGTACGACATAAAAGTTCTTTCCATCTCTCCCAATCAAGGCAAGGGTAATGCCGTGAAAACAGGTGTTCTGAATGCGACACAACCATGGATTCTTTGCAATGACGCTGACCTGTCCTATTCTTTGGATCAGATTGATCAATGGGTTGATAAGTATTCATTGGACTTTGCTGCTAAGAATACGGTTTATTTGGGATCTAGATCTCTCGGTGCAGAAAATGATGAAATGAAACTATTTGTCCACCGGATAATCATCGGAAGGATTTACGCTTTCTTTATTCGACTAATTACCGGAATTACGGTCAAAGACACTCAATGTGGTTATAAACTATACTCACATGATGTTATAGAAAAAGTTTTTCCTAAAATTGTTGAAAAACGGTTTGCATTCGACGTAGAAGTTCATTATCTCTTAAAGCAAAACAACGTTGATATCCATATTTTGCCGGTCAAATGCATTGATGTTAAAGGCTCTAAGGTCAACTTATTCCGTGATAGTTTACAGATGTTTTTTTCTTTGTTTCGGATTAAGGCGCGTAACTATAAATAGCATATTCGCCGTAGGATTTTATTAATTTTGCCTTTGGGCTTTTAAGAATCGTCCGCTGGGCATAGTATTTGGGTAAAACATCTTCATTTGTCGGTTTGTTCCCGTGTTCTAATAGATTATTATTTACTATAATCAAGATCTCTTTGGAATTCAATTTAGAAGACAGATAATTATCCGGTTTTCCGGTGGTAACAAACTCAAATATTGATATCGCTTGCTTTTCCGGTGTTCTACTCATTTTACAATCCATTAATGGTAAATGCATCAGGTATGATAACTGAAATGCCTCAACACAACCATTTTCATCCGGATCAATAATATATTCAGATACTTCTGATCCAACATGGAAAAAGGGTAAGTATAGAATCGCTTGATATGATTGGGCATCAATACCTTCACATACTTCTTTCATCTTTTTCATGCTTTCTTCTGTAAATACAGAATTAAAACGTGGCGAATTCCGGTTAAAGTCAACTACACTATAAGTATCACATACCAGCAACAAACCAACAATCACGATTAGAATCCTTAGCTTTTTTATATTTAACAGTCGATCGCAGATGAAGAGCATTGCCACATTAAAGCTAATGAAAAAAGGCCAGATAAATCTACCCAAACATCTAAAATGTGTTACCCAATCAGTAATTTTATGAAGATAAAAGAAGGGATTCAGATAATTGGTAAAAGTAAAGTTCCTCTCTGTAATCTGACACCTTTCTCCCATAGCAATACTAAGTAAAACCAATGAGGAAAGCATGAGCAATAACAAAAATTTATTGGATTCCCACTTTTGTTGTTTTTTAAAATATATATATAAAGGAATTAAAAAGATGGAATACAGTGCAAATGCCCCTAAATAGGCGTGTGTCTCATATCCGATATTATGGGTATAATTGTATATGAAGGGCACTTTAAACCACATGTTTCTCATCGCTAAGTTTTCAAGCCTGAACTTCCAGTTTTCCCAGTCGTAACCACCAGCACTGTGCGCTCTTAAATCGTGGTAAATATCAAAATAAGTAATTGTCTGAATAAACAATAAAAGGCTTATTGCAATCAATGCACAATGTATTAAGCCGAGAATTATTTGTTTTTTTTGTAAATTCGATAAGATGCTGAAAAAATTAAATGTTAGCCCCAATATCGACAATATCAATATATAATAAATATGAAAAAAACCGGAAACATATAAACATATAAACTCAATAGCTATCCACTTCCGATTTATTTTTTGCCCACGATATTTGTATGTCTTAAGTAATATATAGATATAAGAGATAATGATAAAGGAGAAAGATAAGTTAAAATGATACCAGATACGCATAGTTTGTGGCGTAATCCAGGGCAGACATACACTTGCCGTGACTATGAGGAGCTTGTTTTTTATTAATGAAGACAGTAAAAAAAACATTGCTATACTCGCCAGCACAAAACCTGAAATAAAAAACAAATGGTGATAAAGTGGCAGATGATTTTCAACATGGAAAAACTTTAGAAGAGCACTTAAAATGATTGTGTTGTCTGTAAAAAATACACTGTCTCCAAAGGGGTAATTCATGAAGTTATAATGAAAAAAAGGTTTTCCCAGTTGGTCTGTAATGTAAGTATAATACGTGAAGTAATTTTTTAAACCATCATATTTGGGGTCAAATAGATATAGATCTGCATGTAATATAAAGCTGCCAAAAGCATAAAAAACCAACAGCCCCTGAATCATGATGATGAGAAGTAAATATTTATTCTTCGTTATAACATTCATGTAATAATGAGATTTAACTTATTTTATATACTGGCATGATATCGTTATATTAATAATATGTAGCGATAACTATATTGGATGGTCTTCGTTTACCCAATGTAATCAAAACAATCAGCCGTTGCCCTTTATAGACAATAACGCCAATAGGCATAATTCAAAAATAAATATATGCATTTTGTTTAACTCTGTATGTTTTTATTAGAATCAAATAGGGTAAAGCAAATTATTTATGTACTGTATAAAATTTTGTTTCTGATTAGGGCATACAGAAAAATAGATTTTATTTCACATTGCTTTGTCGTCCGATTTTGGTAAAAAGTTATCGTTATATTTCTTAACGACACTATTGTTGGCTATAATATGAATATGGGTTGATTTTGAGTTAATATCGGCGATGATGCCACTTGGAATCTTAGCTTGATTTTCTGTATGTTGAGAACAATCTTTTTCCGGCCATTTTCAGTACACCCATAAATCCTTCTTGAACGATACCTTTTGTGATCTTGGATGTGCCCAAAGCACGATCTTTAAAGGTAATGGGGATTTCTTTGATTTTAAAACCCAATGACAAGACGGCGTATTTCATTTCAATCTGAAAGGCATAACCGATAAACTTTATCTTGTCCAAATCAATGGTGTTGAGTACTTCGTTCTTGTAACACACGAAGCCCGCCGTAGGATCCTTGATGTTCATCCAGGTGATGATGCGTACATAAAGTGAAGCGCCATACGATAATGCTATCCGATCCCATGGCCAGTTTTCCACCATTCCTCCGGTGACATAACGCGAGCCGATAGACATGTCATATCCACCTTTGTGACAAGCATGATGCAGTCGTATTAAGTCGTCCGGATCATGTGAGAAGTCACAGTCCATCTCAAAGATATAGTCATAGTTGCGTTCAAGGCCATAACGAAAGCCTGCGATGTAGGCTGTACCTAATCCAAGTTTACCCTTTCGTTCCAGCAAGAAAAGGTTGTCTGTAAAGGTTGCTTGCAATCTTTTGACAATATCAGCAGTACCGTCCGGACTGTCGTCGTCCACAATCAGGATGTGAAATGGCTTTGCCAAGGAAAATACTTTCCTGATGATGTTTTCTACATTTTCCTTCTCATTGAAGGTGGGAATAATAACAAGGCTATCAGACAAAGGATATCGGAATTTTACTCGTTGGTTATTTGTAGGATTTTTTCTATCACGTCTTCTGCATTTGGCTTGGAGAAATAATCGCCATCTGAACCAAATGGAGTTCTGTGTGCGTAAGCAGTGATGCACATTGGTTTGGCATCTAATGAAAAGTATCCATCCCCTACATCCAGTATCTTTTGGAGCATAAAGGCCGTCGCTCCGCCCGGTATATCTTCGTCTAACAAGACAAGTCTATTGGTCTTTTTGAGGGATTCCCCAATAACGTTGTTGACATCGAAAGGCAACAATGTCTGCACGTCAATAAGCTCAACGGAAACATCTAATTTCTCCAGCATCATCATAGCTTCTTGTGCTACTCGTACGCAACTGCCGTAAGTAACCAGTGTAACATCTTTACCATGGTGCAATATCTCTGGTTCTCCAAGCGGCACGGCAAATGTATCTAAGTTGACTGGGCATCTTTCCTTTAACCTATAGCCGTTGAGGCATTCAATGACCAATGCGGGGTCCATCCCATTCATCAGTGTATTGTACATACCTGCAGCCTGTGTCATGTTGCGAGGTACGCATACGTGCATACCTTGTAATGAATTGACTAGCATGCCGAGTGGACTTCCGGTATGCCATATTCCTTCTAACCTGTGGCCGCGTGTCCTTATAATAACGGGTGCTGCCTGCTTCCCATTGGATCGATATCTCAGAGTTGCAAGGTCATCAGATAAAGGAGAGAGAGCAAAATAGATGTAATCGAGATATTGAATTTCCGCTATAGGGCGAAATCCGCGCATAGCAAGGCCTATGGCTTGAGATGCGATCGTCCATTCACGGATACCGGTATCGAAGATTCGAACATCACCATACTTAGCCTGTAGCCCTGCCATTCCCTGGTTTACGTCTCCAATATTTCCTACATCCTCACCAAATGCTACAACTTCAGGACGACGGGCAAATAATTGATCGAAGTAGTGGTTGAGGACTTGATATCCATTTATCTTTTCACTTTCATCATATTCTGCGGGTACACCTTTATTTAAAAGTGGAGAATGTGCACTTTCGTCATATAGATGGGTGTGTAAAGTATTGCCATACGAGTGTTCTATGGCACTGATGAGTGAATTTAATTCATTAGATTGTGTTCCTGTCGCTTGAAGATATATTCTTGCTTTGCGCGCTATTTTCATCATTTCGGATGCTACCGGATCAGACATAGATTGCAGTTCCTGTATGAGGTCTTTGATAGAATGTTGTCCTGCATGCGGAGCCAAGGCTATCAGTAGATCTGATTTGTATTTTTTTACCGGTTGTAAAAAGGCATCCCAAGCCTTTTGTTTTCCTTGTTTAACATATTCCTTCGCTTGAGCTTTGACGGTATTTAACTGTTCTTGAGTGGCAAATCCTGATTCTATCATCCATTCGCCCATACATTGTATGCCATCCATATCTTTTTCCCATTGAAGCCTTTCTGCCGATTTGTATCGTTCATGACTGCCGGAAGTGGAATGTCCTTGCGGTTGTGTTACTTCTTGAACGTGGAAGAGGGCTGGAATATGCGAGTTTCGTACCTTATTAATACCCGCTTCAAAAGTCTCTACTAATGCCGGATAATCCCATCCTTTCACAGCATATATGCGGATACCCTGATTGGATTCATCTAAGTAAAATCCTTCCAAAGCCTTGGAAATACTACTTTTTACCGTCTGCATCTCGATTGGAACAGAAATACCGTACCCATCGTCCCATACACAGGTAGCTAATGGAACCTTCATGACGGCGGCAGCGTTGATCGTCTCCCAAAATGGTCCTTCTGACGTACTTGCGTCGCCTATCGTTACCACTGTAACACTATCACCATGATCATAAAACAAATCCTGTGAAGAAAGCTCTTCGTTGGAACGGAATAATTTGGTGGCTAAAGCATGTCCTAAAGCACGTCCCATCTGACCTCCGGTACACGAAATATCTGAACTCATGTTATATTTGTCCGTTTGGTCAATCCAGTCGCCGTTGTTGTCCAATAAATCTGTGTTAAAGTGGCAGTTCATCTGTCTGCCGGCTGAAAATGGGTCGTTATCTTGGTCTGCATACAATTGTGCAAAAAAATCTTCTATAGAACATACGCCCATTGCCATCATAAAGGTCTGATCCCGATAGTATCCGGCTTTAAAGTCACCCTTTCTGAAAGCCCTTGCAAGAGCAACCTGTGGAACTTCTTTGCCGTCACCCACAATGCCGAATTTGGCTTTGCCGGTTAAAACCTCCTTTCTAGCCATTATGCTGGCTTCCCTACTGATGTTGCATACCCAGTAATCTTTCCAGATTTCTTTGATGTACTCAGACGAAGTATCGTCGTGTAAAGCGGCGAAATCTTCTAATAATGCGGGAAATTCAATCATTTATGTCGCTTTATACTGTTGTTAGGAGCAACAAAGGTACAAAAAATATGATGGAAATCTATATCACTGTCCACTTAGCGTATTGTCTCCAAATACTCTTTTGTTAGATGAATTGAATAGCTGCATTTAATTAAATGGACAAATCAATTCCATAAGTTTAAATATCAATACTATATATATTGTATAAAAAAATACTAAGAAGAAAGGCGGAATTTGTAAAAAGTGGACTTTAAGATTCATTATAAAGCATAATTAATAGGGTAAATTTAATATGTGTTAACATAACATATTGATAACATGTAATTTATACACTAAAAAATTAATTATGTATTATATTTTTTTTTATATGTAAATTATTCTGTGATAATATTTAAAGAAAATGGGCATGTGACTTAACCTATTGTTAACAGCGGAAACCTTGTGATAACAACAAGATCAGAGAAAATAGGCGTTACATTTGTGATGTTAATTATTCAAATTTAAACGACATAAATATAGATCTTATGAAAAAATTAATTTTATTTTTCTTCGCATTCGCCTTACTTTCTACAGGCGTTTTCGCACAAGGTGCTAAAAAGGCTACAAAGGCTAAAGCTGCACCTGTTAAAACTGCCACAGCAACAAAAGCAACTGCTCCAAAGGTAACTGCACCAAAGGTTCAAGGTCCGGATATGACTTTTGAATCCATGACAGTTGATTTTGGTTCAATAGAGCAGGATGCTGATCCATTCCGTTTTGCTAAATTTACCAATAATGGTACTGAACCTTTATTGATAAAATCAGCTAATGGTAGCTGTGGATGTACAGTTCCTACTTGGCCACAGACTCCAATCCTTCCTGGTGAATCAGGCGAGATTAAAGTTCGTTATGATACACACCGTGTAGGTCCAATCAACAAGACTGTGACTGTCAATACCAATATTGAAGGTAAGTCTTTTGTTCTTTCTGTTAAAGGCGACATCAAAGCAAAAGCTGCTGATGCTAGCGTTCCTGCCGGAACAAAGAACATGCTCAACAAAGGGTAATTTGAATTTTCATATTAAGAGAAGCCTGCATACAGCGATGAATGTAGGCTTTTTTATTTTATACAATCTCTTTGATTGCTGCATGATACATATACATTGAGTTGATTATTAAAGCTTTTTGTTGCCTGCTCTGCCTTCTGTTTTGTATCCTTCCGTCCCCTAATGGCGGTCAATAATACGGATAGCCAAATTCCAGTATTTTCAAGTCAAATTCAGTGGTAAATATTTTGAAAAACGGTACAGTGCTGATTATGAAGGATATCCCTAAGTACGGATCGTTTCAGTGAATTGGTAAAATGCGATGTGATAACCGTTTAGACCATTGTATTGGTCTGGTAGGGAGGGACTTTCGGTATTACAAGTCAGACATCGATTTCGCAATGGTCTAATACGGAACTTGGATCAATGATAATTTGGTTAGAATATTATGCCGTCTTTGTTAAATTTGCAGTCTTACAGACAATAATATCGGAATGGATTTATATAATATTTTACTAATTGGAAGTGGTGGGCGCGAGCATGCAATGGCAACACACTTTGCATCAAGTAAGCGATGTGGGCGCTTGTATATTGCTCCCGGTAATGCCGGTACCATGGAAGTTGGCACCAATTTGGTTTTGAATGTTGCCAATTTTCAAGCTGTTAAAGATGCCATTTTACAATACAATATTAATCTTGTCGTCGTGGGGCCGGAGGTTCCTCTTGTTAGCGGCCTTGTAGATAGAATCCATCAGGATAGTGACCTTGCAGATATTATGGTGTTTGGACCTGAAGCCGCCGGGGCCCGGTTAGAAGGTAGCAAGGCATTTGCCAAAGCATTTATGCAGAAATATAATATTCCCACGGCTTCTTATCGTGAGTTTTCAAAATATGATGCCGATGATGCTGTAGATTATATCCTTTCTCATGCTATGCCCATAGTTATCAAGGCAGATGGATTGGCAGCAGGCAAGGGAGTTATCATTTCTCCAAATGCTGATGAAGCCATTACAGCGGTTAAAGGTATTTTTAAGGGTCAGTTTGGAGCTGCGGGTGACCGCATTGTTATTGAATCTTTTTTGAGTGGCATTGAATTTTCTGTTTTTGTGGCAACCAATGGTGAGCAGTATTATACTTTGCCTGTTGCCAAGGACTACAAAAAAATATTGGATGGGGATCTTGGTCCGAATACTGGTGGGATGGGAGCAGTGAGTCCTGTTCCTTTTGTGGATGACAAGATGATGCGTAAAGTGAATGAGCGGATCATTTTACCCACCTTGCATGGATTGCGACAAGAAGGAATACCGTATGTAGGCTTTATTTTTTTCGGCTTGATAGAAGTAGGTGGAGAGCCTTATGTAATTGAATATAATGTGCGCATGGGAGACCCGGAGACTGAAGTTGTATTTCCGCGCATATTAGGGGATATGGTAGGTCTAATGGTTGACCTGATTCGAGGGAATCCAATAGAAATGCCTGCAATTGATTCCGACTTTGCTGCCGGTGTTTATATCGTTTCGGAAGGATATCCGGGAGATTATGAGAAAGGAAAGGTTATTTTTGTTGAGAATGTGCCGAATGATTGTTTGTACTTTCATGGAGGAACGAAAGTGGATCCACAGCTGGGAGTTGTTTCCAATGGCGGCAGGGTTCTTTTTGTTTTTGCAAAAGATAAAGACATGTCGATGGCACGAAAAAAGGCATTGGCGGGGGCTGATGCTGTCAGAATGGAAGGAAAATTTTACAGGAGAGATATAGGTTCCGATATTGATTCTACTGCACAATAGAAGTTCTTGTCGGTAAAGATAGGGTTTGATTTTTGTCAAATAATATTCTTGCATACGGACAATGCGTATTTTAATTATAATATTCGGATATACGGTATATTTACATCATTCAGATAAAGAAATAGCTTGCTAAATTATTCAATCCAACAGATAAGCGACATAGTCGGAGGGCATATCACGGGACAGCAATCCCAATCCATAATAAATAGGATAGCCTTTGATACCCGGCAAATACATCATGCGCATGAGGTTATGTTTGTTGCTATGCAGGGTATGAACAGAGATGGGCACAATTACATTAAGAAGGCATGGATGGCTGGCGTACGCTGTTTTTTAATCCAACACGAGGTGGCAGAAAGCGAATTTTCGGAATCGACATTTATCCATACTTCTAATGCGCTGGATAGCTTGCAGGTGTTGGCGGCATATCATAGGAGACAGTTTGATATACCGGTTATCGGCATTACCGGTAGCAATGGCAAGACCATCGTCAAAGAATGGCTTTATCAGCTACTTTCGCCGACTATTGATATTGCCAAGAGCCCTAAAAGTTATAACAGTCAATTGGGTGTACCTATGTCATTATTCACCTTAAAACCGGACAATCAACTGGCAATTTTTGAAGCCGGCATTTCCAAAAAAGGCGAAATGGAAAAGTTGGAGCGAATGATAAGACCCTCGATTGGTATTCTGACTTATATGGGGGCAGCCCACAATCAGGGATTTGAATCCAAAGCAGCCAAAATCAAAGAAAAGCTGATCCTTTTCAAAGATTGCTCTACTGTGATTTATCATAATAAAGGTGTTACCGGTGAGATATTTAATCAATTGTATCCTGACAAAAACTCAATAACTTGGGCTGTCGATAGGGAAGCTGATTTGATTTTTCATTTGTTATCAATCAACAGCCATAAGGCTATAGTAACTTTGGATAAACGAGGCGAACAATTTAGAATCGAGATTCCATTTTCAGATGATGTTTACCTGCACAATGCCTTTACCTGTATTACGTACCTTGATTATGCAGGATATTCGATGGAGGAGATTCAGGATATGATGTCTCAACTCAAACCATTGGAGATGAGGATGGAGTTAAAAACAGGTATGTTTAATTCAGTCCTTATCAATGATACCTACAATTCAGACATAAATTCTATTGCCTTGGCTTTTGCAGCAGCTCGGAAAGAAGCCGTAAAGAGAAGGATGATTTTTATAGTATCTGATTTTGAATTTTCTGACAATCATACACACAATGATTATGATATATTGGTAGAATTGGTCAATGAGTTTGAACCCCTTTGGTTTATTGGTGTTGGTGAGACCATACGCAGGATATCGACCCGGCTGGGGAAGACGATCAATACCTTATTTTATCACGATACCGATAGCTTGCTGAACGGAATAGATATCACAATAATACGCGATAGTGTTGTTCTATTAAAAGGTGCTCGGAAGTATGCATTCGAAGCTATTGTAGAGAAGTTGGAACAGAGAGCACATGAAGCAGAATTGGAGATCAATCTATCAGCCTTACAGCACAACTTGACATTGTATCGATCGGGAGTTAAGCCTTCCACAAAGGTCATGGTGATGATAAAGGCGAGTGCTTATGGGTCTGGGTCGATTGAAGTTGCTCGTATATTGCAGCAGCAGGGAGTTGATTATCTATCTGTGGCGTATATTGACGAGGGTATTGACTTGCGAAAAGCAGGAATTCAGTTGCCTATAATGGTGATGAATAGCGGATTGGATTTTGTGGAACGAATGGTTGAATATGATCTGGAGCCAGAGATATATGCGCCGGCGCAACTTCATACGATAATTCAATATACGATAAACAATAGAGAGCGCATTAAGTGTCACTTAAAATTGGATACCGGCATGCATCGTCTGGGCTTTACAATGGACGAATTGCCCGGAGTGATTCGTCAGATGAAGGAGAATCCTCAATTGGAGGTTGTCAGTATCTTTACCCATCTGGCGGGAAGTGGAGAGAGTCTTTTTGATGAATATACCCATTATCAAGCTCGTTACTTTGAAGAGATGGTAAGGATTTTAAATGATGGATTAGGGATAAAGCCCATGATGCATCTTCTCAATTCAAGTGGAATAGCCCGATTTCCGGAATACCAATATGAGATGGTGCGACTGGGTATAGGGATGTATGGATTTGATCCAAGCGGATATGTACAGGATTTGCATACCGTAATGACGCTAAAGGCTCGTATTTCGAGGATAAAAAGAATTCCGGCAGGCAGCACAGTTGGTTACGATAGGAGGTGGAAAGCGGAAAGGGAGTCCCTTATAGCCACAGTCTCTATCGGGTATGCTGATGGGCTTCGTAGGTCTGCCGGCAATGGGCGTTGGAGTATATTGGTACATGATCAGCCTGCGGTGATTGTTGGAAGTGTGTGCATGGATATGACGATGGTAGATGTGACAGATATTGAAGGTGTGAAAGAAGGCGATGAAGCCATCATCTTTGGAGCCGTCAATAGGGCGGATATGCTGGCTCAAATCTATGAAACCATACCTTATGAGGTGTTTACAGGAATAAGTAATCGTGTAAAGAGGACATATATCTTGGAATAAGGGTGATAAAAGAGTTACTTTTTGGAATAAGATTTTATTTGGGTAAACATGCTTCCCATTCTTTTCCGAGCGCTACTTTGCCCATTTCAATAGCGTCATCAGAGAGTGTTGAATTGGTGCGTTGATGCAATGCAGCGATATTTTTCTTACAGATAGAAATATCATGGTTTCCGGCTTTGTAAAGTGCTATTTCCAGTATGAAGGCGAGAATGGGGAAGGTTCCCTGATTGTATATTTGATCCGTTTCATCTTTAATTAGTCGAGGATAGGATCGGAATAGTTTGATGATATTATTGAATTTTCCGGAAAAAATCATGGCACGGCACCATGCTGTAAAGAATAGATGCCACCTATAATGAAATATTTCTTTTTTATGGACATTATAGAAAACGAAGCCCCTGCTGTCAGCCTGCGAAGGCTTGCCTATATCAGTCAGTGCACGGATGTAATAAGAAACATGAGTCAACTTGTTGTGGAAGTTGGTGGAGTCTAATGCAAGTGAAGAAGTATATTTAAGGTGTTCCAGCCCTTCGGCGGCTTTTTTGTTTTTAAGAAGGACGGCAACAAGGTTGTTGGAATAGTAAAGATAATCGTTGTTTTTCAATTTGATGGATAGTTTGCCATAATATACGGCTTTGTCAAAGTCATGCATATTTGCATAAAACAAAAGAAATTGGCTATAGAAATTAGCCATGATGCGTCTTGAATAAAAAGTACAATCGGCAAGTTTTGCTTCAAATAATTCAAAATGGGGTTTAAGAAAAGAATAATCATTGCTGCTATTGGCTATAAAAACCAATCTGATCCAGGCTAAGATGCGGGTGGCTCCGTCGTTGGATTCGTTGAAAAAAATAGAACTTAACATGTCAGTCCACTCTGTGTTAAAGTCTTTCTTTTTAGAATAATAATGAAGGATATCTTTCGTTGCCTGGTGGATTTTGTCGTTTAATTGGCGACCGACTTCATATTCATAACGGTATTTTTCTAGAAAGTCCACAACCAAATCAGTTTCTTTTCTTCGAAATCGTATTTGCAGGTAATGGCGAAAGAGACGGCTAATTTCGTAATATTTAACGAAGTTGTAATCATCCGGTTTTAATACCTTCAAAATGTGAAAAAACTCTTTTTCCTGGTTTGGCTCAATACGGTCAAGTAAGATATTTTCTTCTAATTTCATTAATTGGCTCAGGCGTATGTCCACATCATGGGTACTTAATTTTTGATTGCACCAGTCTTTGATAAAGCTATACTTACGCTTATCGATGGAAGGGTCGGACTTGAAATCAGCATTCATGTTGCCGGCATGTTCGATCACCTGTTGGAGAATCAACTTTTTTTCCACATCAACAAGGCCGTCATACCTACTGAGGATAACGGCTTCTCCGGGGAAGAGCGATTGTACAAATTTATTAAAGACGGTCAATTTTTTATGTATTTTTTATTACAAGTGAATGTAGCGACAAAAACAATATGACAAAAGAGAAGCGGGTTATATTCCAAATTCCGCATTAGACAAATGCGGAATCGATTTACGACTCGTAATCAATGGTTTCTGTAAACCATTGAAACGATTCGTACATCGGGATTAACCCTCATAATCAGCATTATACGGTTTTTCAAAACCTTTACTG
>Ga0056910_1001056_pt1 | contig 16363 bp, 9 predicted proteins | sample EBPBio232012_DNA_FD_55021 | JGI IMG/M metagenome (GOLD analysis project Ga0056910, IMG submission 55021) | Wastewater treatment Type I Accumulibacter community from EBPR Bioreactor in Madison, WI, USA - Reactor 1_1/23/2012_ DNA | ecosystem: Engineered > Bioreactor > EBPR > Anaerobic-Aerobic >... | reverse complement strand
CAGCGGCGCGGCGGGGTTCTCGGTATGGATGCGGGCGGCGGTGAGCACGGCCACTGCCTCGTCGGCGGCATCGGCCTGCACGGCCTGCGCCTGCGCCTGGGTCGCGGCGACCAGGCCGGCCAGAGGCAGGATCAGGGCGGTGAGCAAGGTGCGCGGGCGCATCGGCATCTCCGGAGTGGGTCGTGAAGGGCACGACTATGCAGGGCCACACGCGCAGGGGCAATGTGCCGACAGGTGCCGGCNGTGAAGGCAGCGGNGCCAGGGGACAGGGGGCGGAGTGGTGGGCAGCGGGGGCGGGAAGGCCATCGGCGGGCAGGCCTCCCTGCGGAGGTCCAAANGCAGTCCCGGGCGCATGCACGGGGGCGACGTGCGGCAGGGACGTGGACGCGCTAAGGTACCTGTCCGCCATGACCGCCCGCCGGGTATACGCCCCGGGCTGCATCGATGGAATGGCTCCCGGCCCGGACAGCCATGACGGCCCTTCAGACCCATACCCGGGAGGAACGGCCTCATGCCCTACGCAACCCGCGACATCCGCAACGTGGCCCTCGCAGGCCACCCCGGCGCCGGCAAAACAACCTTGCTCGAAGCCCTGCTGCATGCCGGCGGCGCCCTGACCACGGCAGGCACGATCGAACGCGGCACCACGGTGTCCGACTTCGACCCGATGGAGAAGGCCCGCGGCCACTCGATGGACATCGCCATCGCCAGCATCGACCACGCGCCCTCGCCCGACCGCAGCTATCACCTGAACCTGATCGACACCCCCGGCTACCCGGAATTCCGCGGCCCGGCGCTGTCGGCGCTGGCCGCGGTGGAGACCGCGTTGATCGTGGTCGACGCCGACGCCGGCGTGGCCCACGGCACCTTGCGACTGATGGAACGGGCCAGGGAACGCGGCCTGTGCCGGGTCGTCGCGGTCAACAAGATCGACCATGAGCAGGCCGACTGCGGGCGGGTGATGCGGCAGTTGCGCGAAGCCTTCGGCAACGAGGTGCTGCCGCTGAACCTGCCGGCCGACGGCGGTCGCCGGGTAGTGGACTGCTTCGGCACGTCCGCAGGCGATTCCGACCTGGGTCCGGTCGCCGACTGGCACCAGCGGATCCTCGACCAGGTGGTCGAGATCGACGAAGGGGTGATGGAACACTTTCTCGACGGCGGCGAAGCNGGGCTCTCCCCGCAGGAACTGCACGATGCCTTCGAGAAGTCGCTGCGCGAGGGCCACCTGGTGCCGGTGTGCTTCGTCTCCGCGCGTACCGGCACCGGCGTGCGGGAGCTGTTGCAGGTCGCCGAACGGTTGCTCCCCGATCCCACCGAGGCCAATCCGCCGCAGTTGCTCAAGCGCAACGGCCACGGCGAGGAGCCGCTGGATACCCATGCCGACGCGCGCGGGCACGTCATCGCCGACGTGTTCAAGATCGTCAACGACCCGTTCGTCGGCAAGCTCGGCGTGTTCCGGGTCTACCAGGGCACGGTCCGCCGCGACACCCAGTTGTTCGTCGACGACGGGCGCAAGCCGTTCAAGGTCGGCCACCTGTTCAGGCTGCGCGGCAAGGAGCACGTGGAGATCGACGAGGCCATTCCCGGCGACATCGCCGCGGTGGCCAAGATCGACGAACTGCATTTCGACGCGGTGCTGCACGACAGCCACGACGAGGACAGCGTGCACCTGGCGCCGACCCGGTTCCCGAAGCCGATGTTCGGACTGGCGGTGCAGGCGGCCAGCCGCGGCCAGGAGCAGAAGCTGGCGCTGGCCCTGCAGAAGTTGGCCGAGGAGGATCCGGCGTTCGTGGTCGAGCACAATGCCGAGGTCAACGAGACGGTGATCCGCGGCCTGTCCGAGCTGCACCTGCGGGTGATGCTGGAACGGCTGAAGGAGCGCTTCGCGGTGGATGTGGACACCCGGCCGCCGCGGATCGCGTACCGCGAAACGGTGGCGGCCAGGGCCGAAGGCCACCACCGGCACAAGAAGCAGACCGGCGGCGCCGGGCAGTTCGGCGAGGTGTTCCTGCGGATCGAGCCGCTGCCGCGCGGGACCGGCTTCGAGTTCGTGGACGAGGTCAAGGGCGGCACCATCCCCGGCCAGTTCATGCCAGCGGTGGAGAAAGGCGTGCGTCAGGTACTGCAGTCCGGCGCGGTCTCCGGCCATGCCATGCAGGACGTGCGGGTGGTCGTGTACGACGGCAAGCACCATCCGGTGGACAGCAAGGAGATCGCCTTCGCCACCGCCGGGCGCAAGGCGTTCCTGGATGCCGTCGCCAAGGCCCGGCCACAGGTGCTGGAGCCGATCGTCGACCTGGAGGTCGGCGCGCCCGAGGCGCAACTGGGCGACGTGACCGGCAGCCTGGCCGCGCGGCGGGCGCGGATCGTGGGCACGGACGCCGGCACCGACGCCGCGCGCGGGGAAACCGTGGTCAAGGCCCAGGTACCGATGTCGGAACTGGACGGCTTCGCCGCCGAACTGAAATCGCTGACCGCCGGCAAGGGGCGCTATTCGCTGGACTTCAGCCATTACGAGCCGGTGCCGCCGCAGGTCCAGCAGAAGCTGGTGGAGGCGTACAAGCCCAGGCACGACGAGGACTGAGGCGACGTGGCCCACATCCCCGGGGAGGCGCATCGGCTGTCGCCGCGCACCTTCCGCAGAACCGGCTGCGGGTCGGCTGCCCTCCGTTCCAGGATCACGACTCCGGAGGCGTGTGCCGACCCACGGTCGGCGCGCGCCGTGCCGTTCAGCCCGGCACGCTGATCCAGCGGGGTCAGCCCAGCGCGGCTTCCAGCANCCGGCGCAGCACGACNTGCAGCTCCCCGGCTCTCTGCGGCAGATATTCGAAGCTTTCCTCGTCCATGTAGGTGCGCTGGGCCAGTTCCAGCTGCACCGCGTCCANGCCGGTCTCGGGGTCGCCGTAGTGGCGGGTGATGTAGCCGCCCTTGAAGCGGCCGTTGACCACGTGGCTGTATCCGCCCTGCCCCGCCAGCACCGCGGCCAGGCGTTGCTGCAGCTGCGGCCGGCAACTGGTGCCGGCAGCGGTGCCCAGGTTCAGGTCCGGCAACGCGCCGTCGAACAGGAACGGCAGCGTGCCGCGGATCGAGTGGCCTTCCCACAGCACCGCGCGACCGTGCTCGCCACGGATCCGCGCCAGTTCGGCGTCGAGGGTGTCGTGGTACGGGCGCCAGTAATCCCTTACCCGCGCCGCGATCTCCGCCGCATCCGGCTGCATGCCTTCGCGGTACACCGGCGCGCCGCTGAACTGCACCACCGGGCACAGGCCGGTGGTGTTCTGGCCCGGATACAGCGAAGCATCGTCCGGTGGCCGGTTGAGGTCGACCACGTAGCGCGACCAGTGCGGTACCAGGATCGAGGCACCCAGGTCGCGAGCGAAGCCGTACAGGCGCGAGACGTGCCAGTCGGTGTCGGGCACGCGGCGCGCGGCATCGGTCAGGCGCGCGGCGATGGCCTCGGGCAGCGCGGTGCCGTCATGCGGCAGGCTGACCAGCAGCGGCGCGGTGCCCTGGTGCAGGCGGTAATGGTCCATGGCGGAGAGTGTGCAGGCGCCGGGGTGCAGGCAGGCTCAGGCCGGGACGCGGCGCATCGGCTGCAGCTGCCAGTAGGTGATCGAACGCCACAGCCATTCGGCCGGGCCGAAGCGGAAACGCTGCAGCCACCACTGGCTGTACAGCACCTGGACCGCGAACAGGCCCAGCGCGAACGGTACCTGCCAGAACCGCGGCAGGTGCTCGAAGAAGCCCAGCCCGTAGCCGTAGAACACCAGCGTGCACACGATCGACTGCACCAGGTAGTTGGTCAGCGCCATGCGTCCGGCCGGCGCCAGCCANTTCAGGTAGTGGGCGGCGCGGGGAACCTCCAGGCCGCGCATCACCCAGGCCAGGTAGCCCAGGCACATCAGCANCCCGGCCATCGTGGCCAGCGCCTGGGCCAGGCCGGTATGGAAGTCGAACGTGGCCGGCGAGACGGTCGGCTGGATCACGAANGAGGCCAGCATCGCCAGCAGGCCCAGCGCCAGCACCGACCAGCGCAGTTGCTGGTACAGGCGCACGTGCAGCTGCGGGTTCTGGATCGCGCCGCTGCGCATGAACGCCGCGCCGATCAGGAACATGCCGAACACCATCGCGCCGAACACCATCAGTCCGGAGAGCATGAAGCCGAAGTCGCGGACCCGCTGCGCCACCGCCATGGCGTAGGTGCCGGAGGCGTAGGTCTGTTCCTGCGCCTGTTCCAGGGCCACGGAATGTTCCGCGCCCTGGGCCATCAGCGCGTCCCATCCGGGCACCCACAGCGACATCAGGCCGATGCCCAGCAGCATCGCCGGCGCGGCCAGGTAGACGGCCAGGCCCAGCCAGGCCAGCCAGCGCGCGGAAAGCTCGCGGAAGGCCAGCAACGGGATCGACAGCAGCGCATAGATCACCAGGACGTCGCCGGACCAGATCAGCAGCGCGTGGACCAGGCCGATGCCCAGCAATGCCAGNCTGCGCCGCCAGTACAGCCGGGCAAACGGCCGCCCGGCCGCCTCGGCGCGCATCACCATCATCGCGAAGCCCATGCCGAACAGCAGCGAGAACAGGGTGAAGAACTTGCCNTGGACGAAGAAGTAGATCAGCCCGTCGGTCAGGCGGTTGACGCCGGTCAGGGTCGGGTCCAGCCCGGTCAGCGCGCGCACCATCGGCCCGGCGAAGGCCTCCATGTTCATCAGCAGGATCCCGACCAGGGCGAAGCCGCGCAGGACATCCAGCGCGGCGATGCGCTCGGCGGGCGCGATGGGGGCCAAGGGGGTCGCGTTCATCGCAATCTCGGTTCCGGGTGGGCGAGGGAGATGATGAACCAAAACCGGGCCGGATGCCGCCCTGCCTTGCCCCGACCCCGGACGCGAACGCGCCGCCGCCGGTCGCCCGGCGGCGGCGCTGNAGGTACCGCTGCAATCAGTTGAAGTTGAACTCGACCATCAACGCGAACGAACGCCCCCTCGGATCGGCCACGCGCGGCTCCCACGCCGAACCGGACGCGAAGTCCACCTGATGCGCGGTGAAAGGCGGATCGGTATCGAGCAGGTTGCGCACCACGAAGGTATAGCGCGCATTCTTCATGCCGGACCAGGTCAAGCTGTAGTTGTAGAGGATGTAGTCATCCACGTCCGGATTCCACTGCGACGGGATGTAGGTGCCGTTGGCCACGCTCGGCGGCTTCTCGTCCTCGTAGCCACTGCGGTAGACCTGGGTCAGGGTATGCGACCAGTCGCCCTTGGCGTAGCCGAAATTGAGCGTGTGCTTCCACTTCAGCGGCAGATTGAAGTAGCGGACGTACTTGCCGACGAGATTGTCGCTGTAGGGACGGCCTTCCAGGATCTTTTCCTGGAAGTTGTCGAGGTAGCTGCCATTGAGGTTGATCCGCCAGCGGCCGTCCCACAACTCGCCCATCAGGTTGGCGTCCAGCTCGATGCCGTTCATCAGGGTGCCGCCGGAATTGACGAAGCGGCGGTCGATGACCACGATCTGGCCGCTGGAATCGCGGATGAAGTTGTCCGAGAACAGGGCGTAATTGGCCTTCAGCATGTTCAGGTCGGGGACGCGGATGGTNTTGATCCGCTCGATCTCCCACCAGTCCAGGCTCATGTTGAAGTTCGGCGACGGCGCATAGACCAGGCCCAAGCTCTTCTGCTTGGACTCTTCCGGGCGCAGGTCCGACTTGCCGCCGGTACGCATCTGCGGCTTGATCGACTCGCAACCGGGGACGCTCGGATTGGCCACGCCGCCAGCGCAACGCGCCGGATCGGCGAGGTCGAANCCGGTGTAGTCGTTGTCACTGGCNGGCGAGAACAGCTTGGTGAACTCGGGCACCTTGAAGCCGGTGCTGTAGGCGCCGCGGAACGCCAGTGCATCGATGGGCTGCCATTTGAACGAATACTTCGGNTTGGTGGTGCTGCCGAAAGTGTCGTAACGGTCGTGGCGTCCCGCCAGCGTCACCTCGAAGGTGTCGTGCACCGGCAGGTAGGCTTCCGCGTAGACCGCGCGAACGGTACGGCTCGCCTTCGGCACGGCGATGCCGGTATCGCCGATCTGGTAGATGTCGCTGGCGGTGACGGGCTTGCCGTTCTTGTCGTAGGCACTGCCGAACTCGAATTCCTCGCGCCGGACGTCCACGCCGGTGGCGAGCTGAACCTCGCCTCCCCAGAGGTTGAAACCCAGACCGCCCGCGAAGTTTGCATCGAACGAGGTCACCGTCGACTCGCCGCCGAAAAGCCGCACGCCCTCGGCGGACGCGGCCGCAAGCAGCGCGCGCGCCTGCGGGCCCTGGTCCTGCCCCGGCTTCAGGAACGGGTTGATGAAACCGCTGCCCAGTGCCGCCTGCAGCCCCGGGGTCCAGTAGTAGCCGTTGCCGAGCAGCGTGGTGGCCTCGCTGGTCGCACGGGTGGCGCCGGCATCGTACGTCCAGCTACCGATGTCGCCATCGATGCCCAGAACGAAGCGGCTGGCCTTGGTGGTGGTGACCTGCTGCCGGGGACCGCAGACGTAGCAGCGCCAGCGGTAGCCGATGCCCTTGCCGTAATTCAGGTTGCCGACGCTGGTCAGGGGCGTGGATCCCGGATAGAAGAAGTTGCGCATCGCCTCGAACACCATGTTGTAGGTGTCGCGGGTGTAGTCGTTGAGCGGATACCAGGTGCTCGGGTTGAGCGTCGCGGTCGCAGACGCGCTGGACGTCATCTGCTGATACTCGAACTCGCGGTTGGACTCGACTTCCGAGACCATCGCCTCGAAGTACGCACGATGGCTTTCCCCGATCTTGAACGTCGCCCGGCCCAGCCCCTGCAGACTGGTCAGCGGCTGTTGCATGACCTGGGAACGGGCGTAGTCCCACGCGCAGGAATACTTCAGGCCCGCGTTGCCCCAGATCCGATAGCCGTACGGCCCCATCAACTCGCCGCCGGATTCGCAGCCGGCAGCTCCCGGCAGGTTGAGGATGTTGACCCGGCTCTGCGGGCCGCCACCGGCCGGATCGGTCAGGTTGGCGCCCATCATGCCGCCGCTCGTGGTGATCACGGTGGCGAATGGCGTGCCGCTGGTGTCCGGGGCCANGCCGCGCTCGGGCTGGAAGCTGCTGGTGAAGTCGCGGTCGCTGCCGCGCAGCGACTGGTTGTGGCGATAGTTCACCGTCGCCCAGACATTCCAGCGATCCTCATCGATGTCGCCCAGACCGCCGAGCAGGCTGTAGGTATAGATGTCGCCCCCGGTCCCTTGCGGCATGTCCCATCCGGCATTGACCGTGATGCCCTCGTAGTCGTCGCGGGTGATGAAGTTGATCACGCCGCCGATGGCGTCGGTGCCGTACATCGCCGAGGCGCCNTCGCGCAGNACTTCCACGCGGTCGATGGCGGCGAAGGGGATCGAGTTCAGGTCCACGGCCTGGCCACGCAGGCCGTGGGTNGCGACGCGCCGGCCGTTGAGCAGNACCAGGGTCGCATCGGCGCCCTGGCCGCGCAGGTTCGCGCCGGACACNCCNTTGGAGCCACGGAACTCGCCGACGCCCGCGATGCCGGTCGTGGAAGCCAGGTTGTCGCTGCTGTTGCCCGCCACGTTGAGGTGCATCATCAGCTGCTCGGCCGAGGTAATGCCCTGCTTCTCGATCTCNGCCTTCTGGATGATGGTGACCGGCAGCGCCGCCTCCACATCGGTGCGCTTGATGCGCGAGCCCGTGACATTGACCTTGTCCAGCGTCTTGGTGTCCGCCGCGCCCCGTTCCTGGGCCATGGCTGGAGCGGCGAGTGCAATCAACAAGCCTGCACAAAGCAGGTTTTTACGGGGGCTTCGATAGGCTTGCATGTTCGCTTCTCTCCAGGCGAAATGGGCTGATGGACTAAAGATCTAATGACGTGCTTGCTGGGCAAAACGGCGCTTCGCCCGGCCTCGGGCGAAGCGCTGAACCTGACAGGCGGTATTCCCTTCCCACATACCGCGATGTGACGCACTTGGCGTATTAGCACGATTTTCACAAAATCGTCAATTTCCCGGGCCCATTCGGCAACATCACCACCCCGGCCCGGCAAAGATCTGCCGTCACCGAGGNACCGGCAACGGCATCGCGATCCGCACCCCCNCCTTTAGTCGAAGGTATATTCGACCGTCAGGTTGAACGAGCGCCCGCGCGGATCGGCCACCCGCGGCTCCCAGGCNGCGCCGGAGGCGAAATCGACCTGGTGGGCGGTGAACGGCGGATCGGTGTTGAGCAGGTTGCGCACGGTGAAGGCGAACCTGGCGTGCGGCATCCCGGACCAGCCCAGGCTGTAGTTGTAGGTGATGTAGCTGTCCACGTCCGGATTCCAGTTCGCCGGGATGAAGCTGCCGCTGGCGACGCTGACCGGCTCTTCGTCCTTGTAACCGGCGCGGTAGACCTGGGTCAGCGTGTGGTTCCAGTCGCCCTTGGCCCAGGCGAAGGCCAGGGTGTGCTTCCAGCGCAGCGGCAGGTTGTAGAACTGGACGTACTCNCCCACCTTGTTCGGGCCATAGGGCTGGTTGGACAGCGCCTTTTCCCTGAAGGTATTGAGGTAGCTGCCGTTGAGGTGCAGGTTCCAGTTGCCGCCGGCCAGTTCGCCGACCAGGCTGGCGTCCAGCTCGACGCCCCGCATCAGGGTGCCGCCGGAATTGATGAAGCGCCGGTCGATCTCCACGACCTTGCCGCTGCTGTCGCGGATCCAGTTGTCCGGGAACAACTCGAAGTTGTCGATCAGCGTGTCCAGGCTCGGCGAACGGATCGTGTTGGTGCGCTCGATCTCCCACCAGTCGAGGCTGGCGTTGAACCGCGGACTGGGCGCATAGACCATGCCGACGCTCATCTGCTCGGCCTCNTCCGGCGCCAGGTCGGTCTTGCCGCCGGTGACGATGACCGGCTGGATCAGCGCGCAACCGGGCACGCCCTCGGCNGCCGCGCCGCCCGGACAGGTCTTCGGGTCGGCCAGGTCGCGNCCGAAGTAGTCCACCCGGTTCACGCCGGCGAACAGCTTGGTGAACTCGGGCGCCTTGAACCCGGTGCTGTAGGCNCCGCGGAACGCCAGCGAATCGATCGGCTGCCACTTGAACGAGTATTTCGGATTGGTGGTGCCGCCGAAGGTGTCGTAGCGGTCGTGGCGCACGGCCAGGGTCACCTCCAGGCTGCTCAGGACCGGGAGGTAGGCCTCGGCGTACAGCGCCTTGATGTCGCGGTGGACCTTGGGCAGCTCGCTGGTCTCGTCGAACGGCGCCTGGTAGATGGTGTTGTAGTTGAGTTCCAGGCCGTCCAGTTCCTGCACGCCGCCGAACTTGAACTCCTCGCGCCGGATCTCGCCGCCGGTCGCCAGCTGCACCTCGCCGCCGGGCAGGTTGAAGCCCAAGCCGCCCGAGAAGCTCGCGTCCAGGGTGGTGACGGTGGACTCGCCGCCGTACAGGTGAACCCCGGTGGCCGAGGCCGCCTGCAGTAGGGACATGGCTTCCGCACTCTGCCCCTGGCCCGGCATCAGGAACGGATTGAGCCGGCCGCTGCCCAGGGCCTGGCGCAGGCCGGCGGAGAAGTAGTAGCCGCCGCCCAGGATCGATTCGGCCTCGCTGCTGGCACGCGACAGACCCGCGTCATAGCTCCAGGTGCCGATGCTGCCTTCCACGCCGGCCAGCATGCGGCTGGCCTTGGTGATGGTCTGCACCTGGCGCGGGCCGCAGACCATGCAGCGCCAGCGATAGGGGATCTTGTTGCCGTAGACCAGGTTGGTGGTGCCGAAGAAGCTGGCCATCGCGTTGAAGATCTTGTCGTAGGTCGCGCGGGTGTAGTCGTTCAGCGGATACCAGGTGTCGGGGCTCATCACCGAGCTGGCCGACGCGCTGGAACTGAGCTGCAGAGGCTCGTATTCGCGCCGCGAGTCCACGCGAGGCCATCGCCTCGGCATAGAACTGGTGGTTGTCGCTGATCTTGAAGGTGACGCGGCCCAAGGCCTGCACGCTCTTCGACGGCTGCTGCAGCGCCTGCGCGGCCGGGTAGTCCCAGGCGCAGGCGTATTTCGCGCCGGAGAACTCCCACAGGCGGTAGTCGTACGGCCCCATCGCCGGGCCGCCGTTCTCGCAACCGGCCCCGCCAGGCAGGTTCAGGATGTTGATGTTGGTCCGGTTGCCGCCGCCGTTCGGGTCCTGCAGCGAACCGTTGATGATGCCGCCGCTGGCATTGGTCACGGTGGCGAACGGGGTGCCGCGGGTATCCGGCGAGACGCCGCGGTCGGGCTGGAAGCTGTTGGCGAAGTCGCGCTGGTAGCCGCGCAGGAACTCGGACTGGCGCCAGATCACCGTGCCCCATGCGTTCCAGCGGTCGGTGTCGAGGTCGCCCGCCCCGCCCAGCACGCTGTAGTTGTAGATGTTGCCGCCGCCATCCTGGGTCACGTCCCAGCCGGCGTTGACGGTGATGCCCTGGTAGTCGGTGCGGGTGATGAAGTTGATCACNCCGCCGATGGCATCGGTGCCGTACACCGCCGAAGCGCCGTCGCGCAGCACCTCGACCCGCTCGATCGCGGCGAACGGAATCGAGTTCAGGTCCACCGTCTGGCCACGCAGGCCGTGGGCNGCGACGCGCCGGCCATTGAGCAGCACCAGGGTCGCGTCGGACCCCTGGCCGCGCAGGTTGGCGCCGGACACGCCGGCGCTGCCGCGCAGTTCGCCCAGGTCCATGTCCACGGAAGCCGAGGTGAGTCCGTCCGCGCCGTTGCCGGCGATGTTGAGGAACTGCAGCAGTTGCTCGGCCGAGGTGATGCCCTGGGCCTCGATCTGCGACTTCTGGATGATGGTGACGGGCAGTGCCATCTCCACGTCGGTGCGCTTGATGCGCGAGCCGGTGACGGTGACCTCATCGAGGGTCGTGGTCGTCGGCGGGCTCTGCTCCTGTGCCAGGGCCGGAGCGGCGATGGCGATCAGCAGACCTGCGCAAAGCAGGTTCGGGCGGGGCATCCGGTAGGCGTGCATGTTCGCATCTCTCCAGGCGAAGTGGCGAATGTGAGCGGTTAGACGGCGTGTTTGCTCCACGAAACGCAGGCCCCGCCCGATGGGGCGGAGCTCAGGTGCCATTCGGTATCCCCTGTTACCAAACGTGTATCGCGGCGTGATGCGGCTGGCGTATTAGCACGCCGTTCGCGGAATCGTCAATCGCGCAATCCCACGCCTGAAACGACGCTCCGACCGGCGCCGGGGCGATCCGCCGTGCCGTCCCGTCGCCGGCATCCGGGACGCGACGGCGAATCGACGATCCGGGACTCAGGGATCGTCGATCACTCGCTGACGCAGCAGCAATTCGCCGATCTNCAGGGCGGTCTGGTACGGGGTCGGATCGTTGCGGTTGCTGAGCAGGATCACGCTCAGGCCCCGCTCCGGCCAGCGCACGTAGCTGTTGCGGAAGCCGATGCTTTCGCCGTTGTGCCACTGGCGGCCGTCGGCCACGCGCCAGCCGTAGCCGTAGAAGGTCGGCTCCGGGTCGGTGGACACGGGCACCTGGCGGGCGAAGGCCAATGCGCGGGTGGCATCGCTGAACAGACGATCGTCGTTCCAGGCCGCGTCCCAGCGGGCCATGTCGTCGAGACTGGAGTAGACCCCGCCGTCGCCCAGGATCTGGCTGAAGTGGTTCTGGTCGGTGCGCTGCCAGCCCTCGGGCGTCATGCTGTAGCCGAAGGCGCGGCGCGACACCTCCGGGCCACCGACCACGTAGACCAGCGAGTCGTGCATGCCCAACGGCTCGAAGATGCGCGCGCGCATGAAATCCGGGAACGCCATCCCCGAGGCGCGCTCCACCACCAGCGCCAGCAGCGCATAGCCGGCGTTGCTGTAGCGGTACTGGCTNCCCGGCTCGAAGTTGAGGCGATCGGACTTCTCCAGCAGGCGCAGCACGTCGATGTCGTGCATCTGGCCCTGGTAGGGCTTGGGCTCCAGTTCGTCGTACTCGATCAACCCGGAGGTATGCGCCAGCAGGTGATGCAGGGTGATGCCATCGGCCACCGGCGGCAGCGTGGGCAGCCACTTGCGCACCGGGTCGTCGAGCGCCAGCTTGCCGTCCTGGGCCAGCAGCAGCACCGCACCGGCGGTGAAGGCCTTGCTCACCGAGGCCAGGCGGTAGTTGGTCGCCGGCCCGGACTCGGCCTCGCGCTCGAGGTCGGCGCGTCCGTAGCCGCGGCGGATCANCGGCTTGCCGTCCTTGAGCACCAGCAGCGCCGCGCCGGGGACGTCNCCGTCGTAGGGCGCCATCAGCCGGTCGAGCTCGGCCTGCCATGCCGGCTCGGCGGGCGCGGTCACCGGCACGTCGTACAGCTCGCCGGGCGGTCCGTCGACGGCCAGGGTGTAGTGCCACCACTCCATCGGATAGTTGCTAAAGCCGTGCGCCTGCATCGCGTCGCGCAGCAGGTGGCGATTGGCACGCTGCACGGCGCTCACTTCGGGCGTATCGGTATTGGCGCGGGTGCCGAAGTAGTCGAAGCGGGTGCCCATGTCCAGCGGCTCGCACGCGCCGCCCTCGTCGTCGCAGCGCAGCACGGTCAGGTCGACGGTGCGGCCGCGGCTGTGGCCGGACACCGGGGCTATGTAGTCGCCGAGCAGTTCGCTCTTGTCCAGCGCCGGATAGTGCGCGGCCTTGGTGCGCTGGTCGTCCGGGTCGTGCGCCCAGCGCACGAAATGCGCGACCGCCCGCGCCGGGCGATAGCAATCGTAGATGCGCAGGCGCAGGTTGCGCTCGCGCAGGTCGGCATCCACCCTTGCCAGGGCCTCGGCGGCATCGCGCTTGAGCCAGCAGCGTGGCGCCTCGTAGCCATCCACCGGCGCGCCGACGAAGTTGTCGCTGCCCCGGTAGGCGATCTCCTGGGACAGGTCCGGCACCAGGCTGCGGATGTCCACCATCCCGGCCTGCTCCATCGTGGTNGCGGTGGACACACGCGGCGGAGCCTCGGCCCGCGCCGGCGCCGGCGCCAGGCACAGGACCAGTCCCAGCATCGGCAGGAGCGTGCCGAGTGCCGCAGCGGCGACGCTTGTACGGGAAACCCACGGCAAGCGGGTGGACGGGATGGCGTGCATGGGACTTCCTCGTGGGGATGCGGCCAACCGGATTAGGCCCGCAGATCCGGCGAGCGTCAACGCGTGCCCCGGTGCGCCACGCACGACCCGGGCAGGGCACCGGGAGGCAGTGCGATATAGTCGCCACCGATCCGGGCAACCGAGCCCGACGAGCCATGGGGAATCGCATGACCGACCGCACCTCGTCGCTCGATCGCCGGCAGTTCATCGCCGCCGCGCTGGGCACCGCCCTGGCTGCTTCCGTGGACCTGCACGCTGCGCCGCTGCTGGCCAGGCAGCGCAAGCGGGCGGACTGGGCACCCAATTCCTGGATCGAAGTGGACCTGGGCGTGCTCGAACACAACCTGGGGCTGGTCCGCCAGGCGGTAGTGGGCGGTGCGCGGATCTGCGCGGTGATGAAGGCCGATGCTTACGGGGTGGGCATCGAGTTCGTCATGCCAAGCTTCATCCGCGCGNGCATCCCCTACGTGGGNATTGCCAGCAACGAGGAAGCGCGCATGGCGCGTGACTGCGGCTTCAAGGGCAAGCTGATGCGGGTGCGCGCGGCCACCGAGGAGGAGATGGCCGGGGCGCTGCGCTGGAAGGTCGAGGAACTGGTCGGCAGCCTGGCCTCGGCGCGCACCCTCGGCGCGATCGCGCGCAAGCACGGNCGCAGCATAGACGTGCATTTGGCGCTGAACTCGGCCGGGATGAGCCGCAACGGCCTGGAGATGGGCACCGANCAGGGCAAGCGCGACGCAGTGGACATCGTGGCCACGCCGGGGCTGCGGATCGTCGGCGTGATGACCCACTTTCCGGGCGAGGAGCCGCCGCAACTGCTGGCCGGCCTGGAGACGTTCAAGCGCGAGACCGGCTGGCTGTTCGCCAATACGGCGCTGCGCCGCGCGGACGTGCTGCTGCATGCGGCCAACTCCTTCGCCGTGCAGCACGTGCCGGAAGCCCATCTGGACATGGTCCGGCCGGGCGGCGCGCTGTACGGCTACGGCGGCACGCCGAAGCCGCCGTTCGCGCACGTGGCGTCGTTCAAGACCAAGGTGGCCTCGGTCCAGGCCTATCGCGCCGGCGACCGGGTCAGCTACGACGGCACCTACACCCTGGAGCGCGACTCGCTGCTGGCCAACCTGCCGGTCGGCTACTCGGACGGCTACCGCCGCGCCCATTCCAACAAGGCCGACGTGCTGGTCCGCGGCCGCCGGGCGCGGGTGCTGGGCAACGTGACCATGAACACCACCATGGCCGACGTGACCGACATCCCGGACGTGCAGGCCGGCGACGAGGTGGTGCTGTTCGGCGCGCAGGGCCAGGAGCGGATCACCCAGGCCGAGATCGAGAAGATCAGCGGCGTGGTGCTGGCCGACCAGTACACGATCTGGGGCGCTTCGAACCCGAAGATCGTGCGCCGCTGATGTGCGGCCGGCGTGCACGTCCGCCATCGCCCAGGCCCCGCCATGACTCCTGCCCCGCCATGACCCCCACCCCGTCCGTCCATGCCCGCGGTCGCCGATGCCCATCCGCGCCGATGCGCGGAGCGCGGAGCGCCATGTCCGCCGTCCTGCTCCTGATGCTGGCGTCGACCCCTGCCGGCTGCGGCGGTGCGCGCAATCCCGCACTGGCGGCCTCCGCGCCGGCCACGCCGGCCGGAACCGGCTTCGTCAGCAGCGCCCATCCGCTGGCCACCGAGGCCGGGCTGGAGGTATTGCGCCACGGCGGCAGCGCGATCGACGCCGCCATTGCGGTGCAGGCCATGCTCGGCCTGGTCGAACCGCAAAGTTCGGGCCTGGCCGGAGGCGCGATCCTGCTCCACTACGATGCCGCCACGGGCCGGATCGACAGCTACATCGGCCGCGAGCGCGCACCGGCCAGCGCCGGCCCGGCAATGTTCCGCGACGAGGACGGCACTGCGCTCAGCGACGCCCAGGCCATGCTGAGCGGACGCGCCACCGGCATCCCCGGCGTGCTGCCGGCGCTGGAACGGGCGCATCGCGAGCACGGTCGCCTGCCATGGAGCGGCCTGTTCGACGCGACCATCGCCCGCGCGCGCGAAGGCTTCCCGATATCGCCGCGCCTGCACCGGCACATTGCCGGTGAGTTCCCCCAGGCCTCGGCAGCGGACGTGGTGCGGCTGTTCGCGCGCGCGGACGGCACCCCGCTGCAGGTCGGCGACATCTTCCGCAATCCCGCCTACGCCGACAGCGTGCGCGCCATCGCCCGCGACGGCGCCGCGGCACTGCAACAGGGCCCGCTGGCCGACGCGATCGCCGCCCGGGTGGGCCAGGCGCCGCACCCGGCGCGAATGACCCGCCAGGACCTGGCCCACTACGAAGTCGAGCACGGGCCGGCCCTGTGCCGGCCGCTGCGCGCGTATGTGGTCTGCGTGCCGCCGCCCCCGTCCAGCGGCGTGGGCCTGCTGCAGTTGCTGCTGCTCCTGGACGGCACCGACATCGCCAGGCGCGGGCCGGACGATGCACAGGCCTGGCTGCTGTTCGCCGAGGCCAGCCGGCTGATGTACGCCGACCGCGACCATTTCGTCGGCGATCCGGAGTTCGTGCCGGTGCCGGTGGACGGNCTGCTGGACCCCGGCTACCTGGCCTCCCGCCGCGCCCTGATCGGGCCGCGCGCNGCGGNGCGGGCGCCCGTNCACGGGCAGCCGCCCGCCGCAGCGGCCACCGCCGCCGACGCCACCGGCGAACCCGGCGGCACCAGNCATTTCGTGGTGATCGACCGCGACGGCAACGCGGTGTCGATGACCACCACCATCGAATCGTTCTTCGGCTCCGGCCGCGTGGTCGGCGGCATGCTGCTCAACAACCAGCTCACCGACTTCTCGTGGTCGCCGGGCGGCGCGGCCGCCAATGCGATCGCGCCGGGCAAGCGCCCGCGCTCGTCGATGTCGCCGGCGATCGTGCTCGACCGCGACGGTCGCCTGGTCGGCGCGATCGGCTCGCCGGGCGGCAACGCGATCCTGGCCTACGTCGGCAAGGCCCTGGTCGGACGGTTGTACTGGGACCTGCCGCTGCAGCAGGCCGTGGACCTGCCCAACCTGGTCGCACGCGGCGAACGCTTCAACGGCGAGGCGCAGCGCTTCGCCCCGGCGCTGCACGCCGAGCTGTCCGCGCTGGGCGTGGAGGTCGTGCCCGGCTCGGGCGAGGACTCGGGTCTGCACGGCTTCTGGCTGCAGGACGGCCAGTTGCAGGGCGCCGCCGATCCGCGACGCGAGGGCACCTACGGCCAGCCATAGCGTCCCAGGCCTCGCTCCTGGGCCGTAGAGATGTGCCACGGCCGCGTGTTGGAGCAG
>Ga0056910_1001035_pt1 | contig 16607 bp, 19 predicted proteins | sample EBPBio232012_DNA_FD_55021 | JGI IMG/M metagenome (GOLD analysis project Ga0056910, IMG submission 55021) | Wastewater treatment Type I Accumulibacter community from EBPR Bioreactor in Madison, WI, USA - Reactor 1_1/23/2012_ DNA | ecosystem: Engineered > Bioreactor > EBPR > Anaerobic-Aerobic >... | reverse complement strand
GTGCGGTTGCCCGCCGCGTCGTAGACGTAGGTGATCACCACGCCGTTGCTGTAGGTGACTTGGCTCAGCCGCCCCAGGCTGTCGTAGGTGTGGGTGGCCGAACCAGCCTTGGCTGCGCCGGCCAGCGCCAGAGCGCCCGCCAACAGTGCCAGCCGCCACCCTGGGCGTATCCGCTTGGAAGTTTCATCCATATGTCCCCCTCATGGCCCGTGGATCTGTGAAATCTCAAACCGACTACCGAAGGGCATGCCGCACGGCCTGGCTCAACCCCAGCCCCAGCCGTTCGCGCCGTCGGCCCCCCCTTGCACACCTGCATTGGGCAGGCAACCACCTCCTGCCGGCAACTACCAGAACTGATAGTTCTTGCGCCACACCGCCACCTGCACAATCTCTAGGGGCCAGCGTGCACGGGAAGCGCACATCAGGCAGCGGAGGTGCGCAGACATGCGTAGAAATTGCACAGCCCAGCATTCGAATGGCGACGCTTGAACCATGGGGTCGGCCTTGGATGAATTCACAGTCACAGGCCGGCCGTCGCCCGCTAGGAGCCCTTGGCGAACCCTCCAGCGCTCCAAGGTGCGCATGTCGATGCCGGCGGTTTCGCAAGCCTGATACAGCCGTACGCCAGTGGCACGCGGGTCGCCACACGTGCTTCAGACTACCGGGACGCTGAATACTTCTCTCTCAAGATCAAGTCAAAGGCAGGCCTCTCTGGCAACGCGTGATGAACCAAAATTTGGTCTTCCATGGATTGATAATGAGAATGCGCCAGTGCACTTGAACCTTTGGTTGTACAGGAGATGACGCTATGCAGTTTCCGCTTGCCCCACTGCCATCGAATGTCGGCGCATTGAAGAAGTTGGATGATGTCTTGGCCTTTCTCGCGGAGATGACACGGTCTCTGGGCTTCGACTATTTCGCATATGGACGCAGGCCCGCGCTGCCTTTCTACAATCCGCAATCGGTCATCATCTCCAACTATCCCAACGCTTGGCAGCGGCGCTACTCCGAGGCGCAGTACATCAGGAGCGATCCGACCATAGCAGCGAGTCGGAGATCCATGCGCCCGCTTGTTTGGAGCGACGAAGTGTTTACGAGAGCAAAACCCCTCTGGAACGAGGCCCGTGATGCAGGCCTACGGGTTGGCTGTGCCCAGTTCATTACAGACGGCCAAGGCAATAGAGGACTGCTGACACTCGCACGCACGCATGAGGCGCTCACTGAACTGGAGCTGCAAGCAAAGGTTGAACAAATTCACTGGCTATCCGTACTCATTCACGAGCATTTCCCTCGCGTATGCGCGAATCAACCACGGATGCTGGAAATTCCATCCTTAACCGAGCGGGAGATCGAAATTTTGCGTTGGTCGGCGGACGGCAAGACGGTTGCTGAGATCGCACTGATTCTGCCAATCTCCGCCAACACGGTGAACTTCCATCTCAAGAACGCCATGCAAAAGCTAACTGCCACCAACAAGGCAACTGCAATACTTCGTGCAGTCATGTATGGACTCCTGGAGTAGTTGGTGGCGGTCAGGCATCCAAGCTAGCGTTACTGGTTAAGCGGACATGCCATTGAAGGCAAGTTCAAGCGCCCGACCGATCCGCAGCGCCGCTGGCTCAAACGCAGGCAGGCGGTGGAGCCGATGACCGGGCACTTGAAGCACGACAACGCCATGGATCGGTGCGGGTTGCAGGGCGCAACGGGAGACGTGCTCCACACGGTGCTATGCGCAGCAGCGCTACTACATCCGTTGGCTGCTGCGCGTGATCGTGCGCCTGGGGTTCAAGGGCATTTTTTTGGCTATGTCCCAATTACGTGTTGCAGGAGTAATCTCTCGGTAGGCCACTCATCGAGGAGGTCGCCATGGACACACAAGCAAGTCTTTGAGCACTGGCTGGCGCAGGTGGGCCAACTCAGCCCCCACAGAGATCCACCGCCCTGCGGGTACTGCATGAACCGTCCGTCTCGGCTACTCGGAAAGCGTACCTTCCGGATTTGCCGGCATGCCCGCATTGCTTGGTGTTGCCGGCGCAATTGGCCCCATGGGGCTGGAGTCGAGGCCTGCGGCGTTACCGTTGCCGCACCTGTGGGCGTACCTGCAACACCCTGATCGGCACCGCCTTGGCGCATTTGCGCAAGGCCGATCGATGGCAGACCTACGCGCAGGCTTTGATCGATGGCCTGACGGTGCGCCAAGCCGCACGGGCCTGCGGCGTGCACAAGAACACGGCCTTTCTGTGGCGACAGCGCTTTCTTTGCGCCGCAGCCGGGCATTGCGATACGCGCGAGAGCGGCATTGTGAAAGCCGATGAGACCTTCTTTCTGGAGTCCCGCAGGAGCCAGCGCCACCTGCTGTGGCCGGCGCGCCGACGCGGCGGTATCGGCGCGACGCGTGGCACGGGCCCAGACCAGATCCCGGTGCTGGTGGTGCGCGACCGCGCGGGGCACACCGCCGACTTTCAGCTCGACAAACTGGACGCGGCCCATGTGTCACCTTCCGTCATATTCAGGCCACTTCGTTTCCGGCGTATTCAGGCCAGTGACCGGGGCGGCGTTTTCGGCGTAATCCGGCCAGTGCGTTTTCGGCACATACCGGCCAGTTGAGGGCCTCAAGCAAGCATCTCGAATCATCGCAGCGCTTCGCTACCGTCTGAGCTTTTGGCTCTGGGGGATGGCAATGGGTCGCAGGAGGATCGAGATGTTTCAGTATCGACAAGTGCTCGTGCGGCTGCGCGCGGGCGACTCCGAACGAGAGATCGCGCGCTCACGACTGATGGGCCGCGACAAGACCGCTGCGTTGCGCGCGCTGGCTGCCGAGCGCGGCTGGCTGGACCCCGCCACGGCGTTGCCCGACGACGCCGAGATCGTCGCCGTGCTGGGCCAGGCCCGGCGCCCGACCAGCACCATCTCCAGCGTAGAGCCGCATCGCGCGGTGGTCGCGCGCTGGCTGGCCGCCAGCGTGGGTGGCAAGGCGATCCACGCGGCGCTCGTGCGCGAGCACGGCTACACCGGCAGCTACTCGGCCGTGACCCGCATGCTGGTGGCCCTGCGCGGCGAACAGCCGCCCGAGGTGACTGTGCGGCTGAGCTTCGCGCCAGGTGACGCCGCACAGGTGGACTTCGGCGCCGGCCCGATGCTGGTGCACCCCGATGGCCAAGCCCGGCGCACCTGGGCCTTCGTGATGACGCTGTGCCACTCGCGTCACCAGTACGTCGAGTTCGTCTGGGATCAGAGCGTGGCCACCTGGCTGGGCTGCCATCGCCGCGCCTTCGAGTGGTTCACCGGCGTGCCGGTGCGCGTCATCATCGACAACGCCAAGTGCGCCATCACCCGGGCCTGCGCCCAGAACCCGCTGGTGCAGCGCGCCTATGCCGAGTGCGCCGAGGGCTATCACTTCAAGATCGACCCCTGCCCGCCGCACCGATCCGCAGAAGAAGGGCATCGTCGAATCCGGCGTCAAGTACGTCAAGGGCAACTTCCTGCCCAGGAGGACCTTCCGCGACCTGGCCGATCTGAACGAGCAGGCGCGCCGCTGGGTCCTGCAAGAGGCTGGGCAGCGCATCCACGGCACCACCCGGGTGGCACCGCTGACGCTGTTCGAACTGGAGCGCCCGCTGATGCGAGCACTGCCCGCCGCCGCGCCCGACCTCGGCGTCTGGCAGCGCGTCACGGTGCACCGCGATTGCCACGTCAAGTTCGAGCACATCCTGTACTCGGCGCCGTTCACGCTGGCCGGCAAGCTGCTGTGGCTGCGCGCCACCGACGCGGCGGTGGCACTGTTCGAGGACTTCCGCCATGTGGCCACGCATCCGCGCGGCCGGCGCCCGGGCGAGCGCATCACCGTACGCGACCATCTGCCGCCCCACGCGCAAGCCTACTTTGCCCATGACCGGGCCTGGTGCATCGAACAGGCCGCGCGCGTGGGCCCGGCCTGCGCCGAGCTCGTCGAGCAGTTGCTGGGGGACCGCATCGTGGAGCGGCTGCGCGGTGCGCAGGGGCTCATCTAGTTGGGCAAGCGCTACAGCCCCGCTCGGCTGGAGGCGGCCTGTGTCAGGGCGCTGGCGCAGGACTCGCCGTACTACCGCACCGTCAAGACCATTCTGGCCACCGGCGCCGACCAGCAAGCTGTTGTGCCGGCGCAGACCCCTGCGGCCTACCGCGACCCGCGCTTCGCACGCGACGCCGCCAGCCTGTTCGCTTCCCCCCACCCGCAGCAGGACCTGCTGCACTGACCCGAAGGAGAGATGACCATGAATCCTGTCCCTGAACTGGCCCCGCAGCTCAAGCAGTTGCGCCTGTCCGGCATCTTCGACTCGCTGGAAGCGCGCAACCGCCAGGCCATCGAGGGCAAGCTGGCCTACACCGACTTCCTGGCCTTGCTGATCGGCGATGAGGTCGCCCGGCGCGAGCAGAAGAAGTTTTCGCTGCGGCTGCGCCGTGCGCAGTTCCGCACCACCAAGACCCTGGAGCAGTTCGAGTTCGAGCGGCTGCCGCAGCTGAACCGGGCCCTGGTGCATGACCTGGCCACCGGGCGTTATCTGGGCGAGAAGGCGCCGGTGCTGATCGTGGGCTCGTGCGGCACCGGCAAGAGCCACTTGGCGCAGGCACTCGGCCACTGTGCCGTGCGCCAGGGCGTGGACGTGGTCTTCACGACCTGCGCCAGCTTGACGCAGAGCCTGAACGCGGCGCGAGCGACCGGCAGCTATGAGCGCAAGCTCGCCACGCTGGCTCGCGTGCCGCTGCTGATCATCGATGACTTCGGGCTCAAACCCTTGCGCACGCCGGCCGACGAAGACTTGCACGATCTGATTGCGGAGCGCTACGAGCAGGCCTCAACCATCGTGACCAGCAATCTGGACTTCACCGAATGGGACGAAGCCTTCCCGGCCAACCGATTGCTGGCTTCGGCCACGCTGGACCGGATGCGCCACAACGCCTACTGCCTGGTGCTCGATGGACAGTCCTACCGGACGCCCAGGCTGTTGCCCAACGCACCGACGACACCGAAGTCCGGCCGGCTTGCCAACCCCACCAAACCCGGCCATTCTTGAGGCCCTGCGAGATGCTTGTTTGCACCCCTTCCACTGGCCGGTATATGCCGGAAACGGGTGGCCGGAATATGGTGAGAAGTGACACCATGTGCAGGCGACACTCCTGCCCCTGATCGACCGCGAGGTGGTGCTATGCACGAATGGCGCCAGCGTCTACGCCGCCTTCGCTCGTACCAGTGGCATCACGCATTGCGTTGTCCATCCGCACCCCGGGCAGCGGGTTCGAGAGGGCGCTTGGCACATCTAAAATGTCAACGCCTATCACGGCCGGCTGAAGAACTGGATGGCCCGATTTCATGGCGTGGCGACCAGATACCTCATCAATTGCCTGGGAGGCGACGCATGCTCGAGCGCTATCGGCACTCCATCTTGCCCGCGCACTATTTGCAGGAAGCCCTCGGGCAGGCTTCGCAACACGTAATTGAGACATCGCCTTTTTTTACCCCCTCTGTTTGCGCTACTCTCTACGCTAGCCACCTCGCTCGCGTCAGCCACGAGGGCGCCGAAAACCAATGTGGGAGAGTTGGCCTTGGCGCTGCGGTAAATTTTGCAGGGCCGACTATGTGAACCTGGGTTACCGGGGCGTGGATGCCGACAACTCCAGGGGCACCATCAAGCATTGCGGCAAGTACAAGACGCTCACTGCCACAGAGCGAAAGCTGCTCAAGCGCAGGCAGGTGATCGAACCGATCATCGGCCGATCACCACGCGGATCGGTGGGCGAGCAGGGGGACAGCCTGAACGCTGTGCTATGTGCGACGAAATACAACATCCGCTGGCTGCCACGCATGAAGAAGGGGATAGCCTTCGTGCTCCAGCTTTATTTGCGCCTGTGTCAGACAGCGGCCGTGCGGCCGAACTAGCCTCGGATGTTGCGCGAAATCACCTCCATCATGTCGAACAGGTAGTAGCAGCAACTGGCGGCCGCTTGCAGATGAATAAATTGATGCCGACTACATCTCGTTGTCAGTCGCTGGGCATTCCTTGTAACTCAATCCAACACGCCAGCACAGGCTGCCCATCAATCATGATTGGAGGAGCAGCCCGGTGAGCCATAAAGCCGGTATTTCTCAAAAGCCGCTCAATACCCAATGGCGAAACGGTGATGAGTCGCTGAGCCCCGTGGGATGCCGCCACAGCGGCAGTAGCGCGCAACAACTGCAATGTGAGATGTGAGGAAAATTGCCCCAGCGGCCCAGCCGATTGAGCATTGAAATCGACCGCTGCAAAACGTGACAACTCCCATATCAAAGGACTACTCGGAACAGATGATCCCCCCATGAGTTGAGGGAAGATTTCTCCGAGCAGATATGGCCGGTTAGTCGGCAGAAGCCTCGCAGTGCCCACGACATCACCGAGATCGTCCTCTGCGATGACGTACACCGTGTCTTCTCGATCAAACTGATCAAGTTCTCGTCCGACGACACAGTTGAGTTGCCAGCCCAACTTATCAACAAAGACTCGGTGCCGATATGAAGCCATTTTCGACACAACATTTTGACTCAGGGCGTTTTGGGTACCAGTTAGGAAGTGCATGCTGATTCTTTCATGGTGGTGGTCTTTTCATCGACATTTCACCGAATCAAGCGCAACTCCATAACTACCCACCTAGACGGGTGACAGAATAGGAATATTGTGCAAAACCTGCTCCCGCCAAGGCAGTGCGTCTGCCACTGTCGTCATCACCTCAAGGCTTTCAATCCATCCAAAATCTCGACCACGCCCGTCAACAAGCATGACATTGCTTCTAACAAGGCTTACCCTATCGAGAGCGAGACCATTTCTACCTGCGTTAACTTTCCAATCCCAGCCTATCGAGATGGCCCATGGATCAAGGCTATACCACTCCGAATATCCTGACATCCAAACCAAACTATCACCGCCCTCCCCCTCCAGCCGACAAGGATTCACCTCTGACATTAAATGAATAAAATCAGACCTGAGCACTGCTTCAAGCTTCATGCGCAGAAAACCGTCGTATACCAACTCACTGATCGACACGCCAACCCCCTTTTACACCTATCATATTCCAAATGCAGCGTTCATAACAGAACAGCAAATTTCAACCATAAATATGGAGATTCTCCTCGCACCACAGGAACACTCAAAGCACATCTAAGTGGTGTCAGGCTGCATGAACGCCAGAGGGCCTCCATGGCACATTGAATTCAAAAACATCACCCTCAAAAACCACAGTTAACCGGGATTACTTTGCAACACCGCTTTTACAAACCTAACTCGTGACGGCCTTCGACATCAACCACGATTTGATAAGGAAAAGACAACAGGGCACCTCTAAAAATCCCCTAATGCAATTTCATAGCGTGTCACTCCGCCTGATTTATGACGCATGGATCGAAAACCGCCTTTTATCGCGAAGTGGTCAAACGAAATAAATAATGCATGATAACTGCCAGACCCCAAGGGAAACTCATTTTTTAGATTCACCTCACTGCCAGCGGCACATATAATTTGGAGCGCTAAAAACAAAAAACAAACTCAGCGACCACAGCCTTCCAAAATTCACAGAGCGATATTCCAGGATGATACAAGGATACAGGGAAAAATAGACCACCTCAGCCCATTTACAACCAACTACTGCCAAGCCTTGCCCCTAGAGGGGTGACATAAATCTTAACGTAATTCATTGACTTAATTTGCCCACCATCGCAACCACAATGACCAACAACCACCCACTATTGCCTGTCATTCGAAATTTTTTGAAGCCCCTAACACACCCTAGCAAAGGGCATAACACACCATGATACTCAGCAGCCATCCATTAATTCCCATGATCGACTTACAGAGCTCACTATAAATAAAGAATCGCCCCAACAACTAATCCAGCAATCCTAGATACGCGGCGCGTGCAACAGCGGCAGTTCTATTCGTCACACTAAGTTTTTCAAGCATGTTTCGCGTATGAAATCTGACGGTATCTGGTGATATGAGCAATATTTCAGAAATATCTATGATCGTCTTTCCAACGGATGACCATTTGAGCACTTCTTTTTCCCTACTCGTCAATTCACCAGCTTGGGGACAGATAATGCTCTTCGCATCCACGAGACGCTGAAAGCCCATATGCGCTATGCTCGACAGCCAACGCATACGCAACCCCTTTTCAATCAACTCAAAATCGGATAAAGATTCACCCGATCTAGCCAATGTCAACATGCCGGCCATGCCGTTGCGAGTTGGACTGGCTTGGGCCCATCCAACCCGCAGCCCTACAGACTTAGCCTCCGCCCACAAATTCGGTGTGGACGCAAATACTTCATCCCTCCATATCAGGGGCTCATGGGATCTAGAGCCATGGATAACAGTTGGATCCTGCTCCACATAGCCCATATTCGCGTAGTGATCGCACCATTCAGGCGAATAGTTATTGATAAGGAAATGCTTCGGCCTAGAAGCCGGCAGTGCTAAGCGCATGCCATATGCGCAGTATTCAAAACCAATTGCCTGTGCAGCCCGCAAAATCTCGCCGAACAACTCTTTATCTGATTTTGCATTTATCGAAGCACTTAACACATTTTCAGCCCAACTAAGAACTCCTCCACCCAAACTCACCCTTTCAGCTAGCATTACCAAGCCCGTATACCGCATGATCGCCTCCCAGCGAATCTTTAGAAGATGGTTTTAATATGAACATTTTTATATTAAATATATAGCACTTATTTTAATAACGATTAACTTATTCCCCTACACACTCATAGGCGAATCATTAAATACACCATGCGCATTCTATAGACACTTCATCAAATACATCGCGATTCATCCAGGAAAGGTTTGCATAAACCCTTGCCACCACAACAGGGAACCTCGGTCTGTTACCCAAGAAGACCCGCGAGGCAGTCTTCCTGGAGGAGATGAATCAAGTTGCTCCCTGGGCGGCACTGATGGCACTGATCCGGCCGCACGCACTCGGTGCACATCAAGCGCTGGGCTACTTGTTGCCCGCCGATTTCGACGTCCAATACGGTCGGTGTGTACGACGATCGCGCACCAAACACAGGTTACTCACCGTCGGCGCCTGTGTGTTGCATGCGCCACGCCGCCGATGATTAACCCTGGACACCCCAACAACCGCAAGAGCCTGACCGATTGGAGACCTCTGAGCCCTTGGAGACGATTGTGGAGCCCCGACGTTGACCGTCAGCACCCCAAACCCCGGCAATGGCTGCCACGCGCCACATGTCCGCATTGCGGCACAGGACTGCCGCAACGCTTGTGGGCGAAACGCGCACTTGGCTGGTGCCGAAATTCCCCGCATTCCTCTGCGATTTCGGCTTGCGCCAGTCCATACAGTTACCCAGCATATAGCCATGGCCTCGTTGAAGCGACAAGGAGCTGATAACGTGCAACTGGACACACAAAGCAGGCTGCAGCGTCCCTGGACGCTCTCGATTGAGATGCTGCGTGCCGTGCTGGAAGGCAACACCTACGACAGCATTGCGGCCCGCAATGGCATCACACGCACCGCCGTAGAACGACGCATCAAGTCAGTTGCCGTACACGTCGCCGGAACGGCTGGAATCGATGGATTGAATGCCGAAGGTGCAACTTTCGTGCGTCGGCTCCGCCTGCATCGCGACTCGATCCTTGATGCGCTCGACGGAATTGACTCAGAGCAGCCTGCTCAGGCACGGCGAATCTACATTCTCAGCGACGACGAAATCGCCACTGGTGCCATGCGCATTCGCGGCCGCAGCCAACACCCCCTAGAGGACTTGTCGCTCTACTACATGCTCATGGCCACGGGCGCGCGGCCGCTGGAAGTTGCACGACTTGAAATCCGCGATTACCTCCACGCGGGTGGCGGCATTCGACGCTCCTCGGAGATTCGTGCGGACGTAGCCATTACCGGGCGCATGCGCCCGTTGCTCTTCACAAGTGCGCGATTGGAAGTGTCACTAGACGCCTATCTGGCCAATCGTGTCGTCGCCAAGCAAGGACTGGGAGCCAAGGACGAGTATCGAGGACTCGATCCGACCAGCCGGCTCTTTCTGTCCGCGAGCGGCCAAGGTTTCGAGATCAAGCCCTATGGGTCGGATGGCCAGAAGCGGTTTCGATGCCGAGCCATCCAGGAAACCTACCGAAAACTGTTCCGCTACGCGGGGCTCAAGCAGGTGACCGCGCTCACGGTGCGCCATACCGTGGCCGACCGCCTCTATGCGAGAGGTGCGGATGAGTCTCAGGTAGGGCTACTGCTGGGCATCGCCGACCGCAGCGCGGTGCGGGAACAGTTTCCCCGCCGCTTGCCTTCGCTGGACACCTTGACCACTGATCTGGTGTAGCTGCCATGAGCGGGACTACAGCCGATCTTTCTCCGGATGTGCAGCGATTCGCTATCCGCGGCCGGGTCTGGCAGCTCACCGACCTGGGCCTGCAAGAGGCACTCGCCCAGATTCACGACACGGCGGAACGGCCGCGCTGCCTCTGCGTGCCCACCGGGATCGAGATGTACGTGGCACGGCACCGCCACTACCTCGTGAAGAGAATGCCGGACACCGGCAAATGCCATCATCCACTGTGCCCATCCTATGAGCCCGACAACGCCTATTCGGGGCTGGGTGACCTGGTGGGCGACGCCGTTCTCGAAACGCATCCAGGTCACATCAAGCTTCGCGTCGATTTTCCGTGGACGCGCATCCACGGACGCGCCGTAGCACGCGGCGAGCCGGACGAATCGGGAGAGGTTTTGGTGCCACGACGACGGATGACGCTCAGAGCCGTCATGCACTTCCTGTTCGAGCAAGCCGGCTTCAACCGGTGGACGCCCGCCATGGCCGGCAAGCGGAACCAGGGCGTACTGTGCAAGTATCTTCTGGAGGCCGCGGCGGACATCGAGGTCAAGGGCAAGTCCCTGGCCGAAAGGCTCTACGTCCCCGAGCCCTTCAACGAATCCGCGAAGGCGGACATCGCGCAGCGCCGGCGCGCCAAGCTGGCTGTGCTGCAACCCCATGACGGCCAGGCCCCGCTGGCGCTGGTGATCGGCGAATTCAAGGCCTGCGAGCGCGGTGAGCGTGACTGCCGCATCTGGATCCGCCACATGCCGGATGCTCCGCTTCTGGTGGATGCCCGCGCATGGGATCGTTTGGCCCGCACCTATGCGGCCATGCTGGAGGCCCGCGATGCAGATACCAGCCACCCCGTCCGGCTCATCATGGCGGTGCTGATCCATGCCCGACGGGAATTCACCTACGAGATTGATGCCGCCAGCCTGATGCTGGTCAGCGAACAGTGGATTCCCGTGGAAGGCGTCCACGAATTGCCCCTCATCGATGGCTTGATCGCCCAGAAGCGGCGCTTTCTGAAACCGCTGCGCTATGACGCGAAAGCCGCGGCGGCCTTCCCCAACGCCCTGCTGCTGGACTGCGGCACCACGCCCGTCCCCTTGCATCTGATCAGCGAATTCATGAGTCCCAAAGACCGGACACTCAAGGAAAAAGCGATTCACGCCGACGGCAAGTCAAACATCTGGTATTGGCATACCGCCCACCCGATACCGCCGTTGCCCCTCCAAACATCGGGCCAGCACCTCTGACCTCCGCCTGAAATTCCGGCTGCCCGCGCGCGCTCCTGCAGCCGGAATTCACTAGTCGTTCAATTCTGCTCCGCAATCCAGCGCCGAACATCCTCTGCGCGCCATGCCGTGATCCCGACCGACAGGCGAATCGGAGCGGGGAACACACCGGCGTTGACGCGCCGCCAAAGCGTCGACTTGGAAAACGGGACGAAGCGCAGCAACAGCTTCTGGCGGACGAAGCCCGTATCGGGCAACGTGGGCCGCTCCGCATGATGACCGATGGGCAGAGCGGTAGGGGTGGTAGGGGTAACTTGCATGATCATTCCTTATCTTGGAAGTCGCCAAAGGTGCGGGCATGACCAGCTCAGTCGCAGCGGAAGGTGGTCTTGAAAGGCTTTCGCTGCCAAGGAACGCAAAACTCCTACGTCTGTGCAGGCGTTCCCGTCGGGCACAGGGCAATGGGAATAGATAGGTTTGATCGCCAGATCATGAACACCTGCCGCGCGCGAAGCGCAGTGCTGGCGGGGATGGTGTTCAATGCATAAAGCCGAGCAGGAACGCGGCCTGAAGGCAGGTGACGACTGCGACGCACCTAGTTAGCCAGGTGGACTGCGGGGTGATGATGCAATCTCAGCCCCTATGCGCTACTTTATGCTTATGAGCCCATGGCGTACCGGCAGGATTCAACGCGGTGCTGACAATCGATCCTGTTCGCGGCCAGTTGCCCATGGAGACGCCATGATGCTATGCCGGATCTGTCGGGACGGCATCGGTTTCCGGGGACGAGGATGGCAAGATATCGTCGGCCACCACCATCCCCTGCCCTGCATCGGCTTCCGGTGGGATGCTGGCGTCGGCTTCGGCTTCAGCTTCGGCTGTCGGCTGCGGTTCGTCGGCATGGGGACTCTCCGCGTTGGCTGCGCTTCCAGCATCACCCGCAGTGCGGCGAGCGTCGAGCGCATTCATCTCTCGCCGCATTCGGGTCGCCAGATTGCGCGCCCCGTTCGCGACATCACGCACCTTGCGCTTGAGCGTCGCCCTTTCGACATCGACGGCCTGCTGGGTGATGACCTCGTGGATTTCGAGCGTCTGTAGCAAGGGCATCAGCTGGTCGAGCTTGCCCAGTATTTCCANATACCGGCGGCTGCTCGACGACAGAACCCCTACCTCCAGATCCAGGGGGACGGTGTCATAGGTCGCCGTGCTGGTGATGCCATTGACGTGAAACAGCGCCTCGGCACCGTCGATCGCTTTGTTCAGTTCGTCGGCCACCTTGTCCGTCTGCGACCGGATCAACGCCTCGACCTTGCTGACGTCGTCGTGGTTCAGCCGGGTTCGCGAGATCACCGAGATGAAATGGATACCCAGCTGGAAGGTATTGAAGTAGCGGATAAACAGGCGCTTGCCCTCGGCGCTGGCGAAGCTCGCCTTGATCTTCAATGACGCCGCTTCGACGCGGCGGAAGTCGGCCTTGGTTTCCTTCGCGAGGATGCGGGCATTGACACCCCCTTGGTCATGCTTGACGAAATCGATGTCGGCCATGGTCGAATCCTCCGGAGGCAGCGCTGTTCGGAGAAATGATCGGCCACGCAGTCAAGCATCGCCACGCGAAACGGCCACGAACTCCGCCTGCTTTCGGCATTGGCAGGCATTGCGGGCGTGCCGGGCATTGACGTGCAACGGGAGGGCCCCTACTGTGCGAAGCATGCAGTAGCTGGCCCTGCACCCCCTGGCAAGCCCTGGAGTTTTCATCGACACGGCCCGAGCGCGACGCGCGGGATCGCTGTCTCGACGTAGCGCTTCCCGCCGGCGGCTTTCGAGGCCAGCCCCGTGGGCGATCACGCCCCTCGGCCTGGCGCCGAAAGCTTCCCCCGCCGGTCGCTGGCACACCGGCCCCGCAGCGCATCCCGCTGCGATCCAAGTCAGCCCTGGAGTCCCCGATCCCCACATCGGATCCGTCCACCCATCCACCCCTTGGGGCTAACCGCCCCTGATCGGTGCGTTGGCTCCCGCTTTCACGCCCAGGAGCCGACCATGCTGCACCACAGCCTTGCACCCGAGACTTTTTCCGTTCCCTCCGTCTGTGCCCCTGCGGGGGATCAGCAGTCGCCGCAGCCATTGTTTGATGCGCTGCTCCGCCGGCTGCAAGCCGGGGACGCGCCCCTTGCCCCGTCCATGGGCGCCCTCGCTTCGCTCGACGCGGACGAAGACCAGCCCATCGAATGGAGCGATGAAGACGTCGTGCTGCTGCACTGGCGGCTGCTCAAGGAGATCGGCCGCCTGGCCGACCCCGAGACGCCGCTGGAAGAGAAGTTCGACACGCTGCGCTGGGTGTTCACCGAGCGCGACAAGGACCTCAGGCCGTTCAGCTTTGTGTCCTGCCTGCGCGTGGTTGGCTGCAGCCCGCTGTCACCGCTGCCGTACTGCGGCCTGGTCGATGCCGAGGAGGTGCGGGACTTCATTCGTCTCGCGATCCCCCAGTGGCTGCGCCAGACCCTGCTGCGCTATCCCGCCTGGGTGCGCGAAGCCATCGTGGACCACCCCGACTGGGTAGAGGCCCGATTGGCCCGCAACCCGCAGTGGATCAACGAAGAAGTCAGGCGCGTCGCCCTCGAGGGCGATCTCTTTGCCTGACGCCCCATCGTGGGAGCGCACCGCGCTCCCACCCTCAACCTCGAAAGGAGTCCGCCATGACCTCATGGAAGGATGTTCTCTGCCTGCTGGCGATCTTCGTGGCCTACGGCCTCGCCGGCCGCCTGGACTACCCGGACGCCGTCGCGATGGAAGAAACCATGCGCAATGACCTGCGGCTGCCCTGCTCCGCGCCCCCTTGCGCGACGCCGGAGGATACCGCGCGATCGCGGCCCGATCGGTTGCCCGCGCGCCTTGGTACCAAGGCGGCATCTTCCCCATCCGTCTGTGAGCCAGACGATCACTGAGGAGTCAAGTCATGCACCACACCATTGCACATCGCACAGCCCGCGCCAGTCCCTGGCTCCCGGTTCAGGCCCTGGGCGACATCGAATACCTCGTCAAGGAAAGCGAGGTGCTGACCGGCCAGGCCGGCCGCCGCTTCGTCATCGCCGGCGCCGACCGCCTGCCTTACCGGGTGCACTGGCACCCGCTGGGTTTCAAGGTCGAGCGCCTGGACGCGAGCGGCAAGGTGCTGGATTGCCGGCACCTGCTCCCCTGGGAGTTCGAGCACCACAGCCTGGCCCAGGCCCTGGCCTGCGGCCAGTTGTTCACCGCATCTGTGCCCCGCGACATAAGCGGACGCGCCTGATTTCCCCCTACCACCCCGCCGGCGGGCTGCCCGCAGTGCGGGGCGGCCGCTGGCATTTCAGGAGATCGCCATGCAGATCCAGATCCGCATCAACGAAGAAGGCGCACTGCGCAACCAGCGCTTCGCCTTCACCGACCGGTTCACGCTGGTCACCGAGCTGCTGCAGAACGCCCGCCGCGCGGGCGCGTTCCACATCGCCGTCGAGCACCTGGCCGAAGAGCAGGTGCTGCGCGTGCACGACGATGGACATGGCATCGAGGACTTCCAGAAGCTGCTGAGCTTCCATGAGTCTGGATGGGACGACGACACGGTCACCCAGGAGCACCCTTTCGGCATCGGTTTCACCAAGGGCCTGTATGCGGCCACGCGCATCGTTGCCGCATCGGGCCTGCTGCGCGTCGACATCAACACCGCTGCGGCACTGCGGCGCGAAGCCTTCGAGGTCGAGATCATGGTGCAAGCCGTGGCGGGCACCACCATCGAGCTGCATGGCGTCCAGATCGCCGATCTCGACAATCGCATGGAAACGCTGTGCGAGGGCTTTCCGGTCGATGTGGTGTTCAACGGCAAGCCGATGGAACGCCGCTACGCCGACGATCATCTCGCGCTGGTGCCCACGCCGATCGGCGCGGTGCATGTCGCGGGCAACGGCAGCGGCAAGGCCACGCGAGACACGCTGGTCTTTCTCCAGGGCTTCTGCGTCAAGCGGCCGACCTACTTCAAGGTCGGTCACGTGAACGTCATCCATCTCGACCCGCAGCAATTCATGGCGCGGCTTCCCGACCGGGACACGCTGATCGATGCCGATCAGCAGCTCCGGCGGATCGAAGCCCAGGTCAAGCAGTCCTGGCGGATGATCCTGGAGATGGCGAAGACACAGCTCGCGCCGCAGCAATTCGTTGCGACGTACTTCGATGCGATGCGCCAGTGGGGCCATGTGGATCTGCTCAATGACATGGACGCACTGCCTGCGGAGATTTTCCAGCGCATCACGGGCTATCCCATCCAGTCGGGCCATGGCGAGCGAGACTATCTGGCAACCGTTGCCATGGCGCCCGGTCGGCATGAGATCGAATCAGGCCAGGTCACGCTGGTGTCGCTGGGATTTCCCGACAACGAGAACGCTGGACACTGGATGCTCGCCAGGCACAAGAGGTGGATGATCGCCCAGGCCTACTACCTGGACAAGGGTCATTGGATTCACCCCCATGTCCGCTACATCGAGAGCGACAAGGCTCGGATCGAGCCGCAGTCGGAAACGGCGCGCGCCCAGTTGGAGGGCCGCTGGGTCTGGCCGCTGGTCATCGTCTGCGAGTCGGTACGCATCCGCATCGGCGACCAGGAGGCCGTCATCGTGGACGATGGCGTCTGCTGCGATGATCAGATCCTGGTTCCCGCGGAGGAAACCTCGGGCGAACCCGTGTGCCAGCTGTCCAGCTTCATCGACGAGCATGAGCGCTACCGCGAGTCCGACATGGAGGCCGACCGCGATGCGCTGGCCGCCCTGATCCGCCGCCTGCGCTCGACCGACCCTGCCGCCACGCTGGTCTCCCTGCTGTCCGACCTCGGCCTGGGGAAATATCCCCTGCTGCACGGCCAGCGCTTCGAAGTGACCGTGGGAGTCGGCGCCATGCCGGGCTGCTCGGTGGCGCTGGTCGGCGCCGATGCGCAGCCATTGCCCGACGGAGGCTGCCGTGCTGAACGCTGAGTACGCCGCCCGCATGGAGGCCGTCAAGCA
>Ga0056910_1001021_pt1 | contig 16820 bp, 15 predicted proteins | sample EBPBio232012_DNA_FD_55021 | JGI IMG/M metagenome (GOLD analysis project Ga0056910, IMG submission 55021) | Wastewater treatment Type I Accumulibacter community from EBPR Bioreactor in Madison, WI, USA - Reactor 1_1/23/2012_ DNA | ecosystem: Engineered > Bioreactor > EBPR > Anaerobic-Aerobic >... | reverse complement strand
GCAAAGCAGAGACAATGCGTCGATTTTAGCTAAGTCACCGGTCTTGGCTGCATCGGCAGCGGCGTTTATAGCAACAAACATTGAGGTGATGGCGGTGAGCGGCTCATAGATAGATTCAAGCATGACCAAGTCTTCGTCGGCCATCTTTTCTTGATATTTGATCAAGTTATAGATCAAGCTGATACGCCAACGGTGCCAGGCAGTCAGGGCAAAGCTTAGATAGGCTTTGAAAGCCTTGGGTAGTTCTGCCGCTAATGCTTCCGGCACTGACTCTGCCTTTGCCGGAGCCAGTAGTCTCATGAAGTAGAAAGAAAGTTCGCCTAGGGCTTTCATTTTTACCCAGAGGCTGCTTTTGCCCGACAATATGGGCTTGAGATAAGACTCGGCAAAGGCTTTAGAGATGGACTTTACCGCAGCTTTGCCCAGCATCGGGTTGGGACCTTCGTAGACGCTTGCTACCATGTCGTCTGCCAGGTTGTCGCCGATAGTATGTCCCTTGAGCACGAAGCGCCCGCCGTGGGTGAACATGCCGTAATTGGTGGAGATTTCGCGCAGCCAATCTGTGGCGCGAGTTTTAGTGATCATCGATGAGACATCACCCTGAAAGCCGCTGTCGATTAGCGAAGCCGCCCAGTATACCAGGGCTTCGCTGCCGGCAATGTAGGCGGCCTGCATGGCCAATAAGTGCTTGATGTATTGCCGTTCTTTCAGCTTGACGCCAAATGTGATGCGACTATCGACCCAAGGAAGGCAGCTGGCGAGAATGCGACGCATGCGCACTGCTGCGCTGGCCGCGACGGCAAAGCGACCATCATCGAGGTCGTGAAAGATAAGCGAGAGTCCATCACCCGGCAGCAGATTTTTAGCCGGTACTTTCAAGCCGTTGAAATGCAGCCCTTTGTTGTGAATCTGACGCAGGGCATGAATTTCATAGTTGACTATGTTGAACTCTTGGCTGTCGCAGTCGGGAAGCTTGACTAGCAGCACTCTCAGATTGTCTTTGTATCTGATCAAAAGGGCGATCAAATGCCCATACCAGGCATTCGAGATGAAAAGCTTGTCGCCGTAGATCAGAATGTTTTCACCGTCGTCACTATCTTTTCCATAGGTGGTGATCTTGGTGATGTTGCAGCCGGCCGAGGGTTCGGTACCGCCAAAGCCAGAGCGCAAAGTGCCGTCGGCAAGAGACGGCAGAAACTCTTGCTTTTGCGCCTCAGTGCCCCTAAACATAAGAGGCCCGGCTGCGCCTATTAGTCTTTCTATAGAGAGCAGTCCGCCCAATATTTCGGCGCCTTTTGAGCCGACTTCCAGCATGGCTTTGGCAAGGAAGTGTTTTGAGGCGCCGCTGCCACCGTATTTTTTCTCAATCGGTAAGCCCCAATAACCGGCTGCCGAAAGTGCCTCTATTACTTCGCCAGAGACCTTGCCGTCGCCATCCAAGAGGGTTTTGCCTGGCAGGGCTGTCAGGCAATTTTCCAGCGACTGCTCTGCCATTGTCTCGTCGACTGCCTGCTTTTGTACGGCAAAGAGAGAGAAAGGCAGGGCTCCAGCCAAAAGGGCAGTTTGCAGAACACCAGTTTTGAGGCGGTGTTCATCTGCTTTGTCTTGGGCTTTGTCTAGTTGGCTGACGATATCTATTTCTTCTTGACTCTTACCAGCCTTTTCAAGGGCGTCTTTGATCAGATCAGGTTCTTGATTGTTGTTTTGCTTGCTCATTTTAGGTTTCCTCATTGCTTGTTAAAACGGCTCGACAGAATTGCCGAGCCGTTTTTATTTCGTTTTCGTAAGAAGCTTTTTGAGAGAGTTAGAGATCGAGAAAGCGCTTTACTGGTACTTGAGCACCATCAGCTTTTCTTGACTCATTTCCAGGGCGCTATGGTAGATACCTCCCATGCCTAGCCCCGACTCTTTGCGTCCGCCAAAGGGCATCCAGTCTACCCGAAAGGCAGTGTGATCGTTGATCATCACAGCAGTGGCATTGAGGGCGGTGGCACACTTGATCAGGCGAGCCATGTCCTTGCCGAAGACCGCCGCCTGAAAGGCACAGCTTAGGCTATTGGCGCTTGCTATGGCGGAAGCGATATCTTCATAGCCATAGATGCAGACCAAGGGACCAAAGGTCTCTAACTGCGAAACCTTTGAATTGGCATGTGGATTGAGCAAGACTGTCGGCAGATAGTAATTTGCTCCAGCCGGTGCCTTCTTACCACCCGTCAAAATAACTGCACCTTCACTGGTGGCTTCGCTTACCCAGGCGTGCACGCGGTCGCATTCGCTCTCTCGAATAAGCGGACCGATATCGGTATCTTTGTCCTCGGCCTTGCCTACTTTCAATTTGGCCGCTGCCTCAGCTAGTTTTTCGGCAAATCTTGCCGCATGCGCTTGCGGCAGATAGATTCTTTTGACCGAGACACAGACTTGTCCGGCATGATAGAAAGCGCCCTTACTAAGCGGCGGCACCAGTTTGTCTAGAAAATCTTCTACCTCGGCAGGGGGCATGGAAGGCTCGATATCGACAATGACCGGTGCCACTCCGCCGTGTTCAAGGGCGCAGCGTGTGCCAGGGGCAAGTTTTGACCGCAGATACCAGCCTACTTTGGCCGAGCCGATGAAAGAGAGATAGGCAACTCGACTATCGGTGGCAAGCTTTTCAGCTAGGCTATTATCTAAAATCAGGGCTTGGCAGTAGTGACGCGGTAGCCCGGCTTTGTACATCAGTTCGACCAGACTGAGGCAGGAAAGCGGTGTGGCGGCGGCCGGCTTTACTATTACGGGCGAACCTGCTGCCAGTGCCGGTATAGTCTGGTGCACTATCAAGTTGAGCGGGTGGTTGAAGGCACTAAGCGAAACCACCACGCCGATTGGTTCGCGGGTGGTAAAGGCCAATCTGCCTGTGGATGCAGCGCTCAATCCCATGGGTACTTCTTCGCCCTTGAGATTGTGAATGGCGCCAATGCCCAGTTTTACCCCCTGAATAGCGCGGTCGATTTCGATGACTGTATCTTTATAGGGCTTGCCTCCCTCTTTCACTGCTTGATCAATGAGAAACTGGCGGTTTTCCATCATCAATTCAGCCAGGCGCTCCAGAATGGCGATGCGCTCATGTGGGGCAAGCCAACGGTCCCGGTCTAGATAGAGAGCCTGGGCGGCACTGAGAGCCTCTTCCAGATCTGCCGCTGTATTGCAGGCGACCGTGGCGACAGTTGAACCATCCGAGGGGTTCTTGACCGTTAAGGTCTCTTTCTGAATTGGGCTCGACAAGCTTGTCTCCTCTATTATCGAAGCAATGTTTGTAGAATCGTACTCGAAAGGAACATCGATAACATGAACTCCCGGTTGGGAAAGACATTTTTCGATAAGGGGACGCAGGCTTTCGGTAGATTGCACTCTGTAGCCTTTGGCTCCGTGCGCCTGCGCCAACTGCACAAAGTCGGGGTTGGAAAAATCTAGTCCGAAACTGGCTTGTCCCATTTCGGCTTGTTTCCATTTGATCATGCCGTAGGCGTTATCATTCAAGACCAGTACCACTAGGTCTAGACCTAGTCTGATGGCTGTCTCTAGCTCTTGGGCATTCATCATAAAGCCGCCGTCGCCCGAGACCGATATCACTTGGCGATGGGGATTGAGCATTTTGGCTGCTATAGCCGAGGGTAGTCCGGCGCCCATAGTGGCCAAGGCATTATCGAGCAACAAAGTGTTGGGCATATGGGCGCGATAGTTGCGGGCAAACCACAGCTTGTAGAGCCCGTTATCGAGGGTGACTATGCCGTCTGAGGGCAAGGCGGCTCGAATATCTGCCACCAAGCGCGGTGGTGTGACCGGGAAGGTGGCGATTTGGGCTTGGGCTGCAATTAGGCGCTCGCCGGCAGCCTTTACCTGCATAAATAGATCGAAGTCGAAACTGGCTTGGTCCAGGCTGTCCACCAAGTTTCTGGTCAAGGCCTGCATGCTGTTGGCGATGTCGCCGACAAGCTCTAATTGTGGGAAGTAAACTTCGTCGACCCGCGCCGAAAAGAAGTTGACATGTAGAACCTTGGTTTTGCCAGGCTGCATCAAGAACGGTGGCTTTTCAACAATGTCGTGACCGACATTGATAATTAGATCGGCATGCTCTACAGCACGGTGCACGATATCGCCTGAAGAAAGTGCGGCTGTGCCGAGGTAGAGCGGGTGCCTTTCGTCGATGACGCCCACGCCCATTTGTGTGTTGAAAAACGGAATACCAGTCTTGTCTACAAAGTCAACCAGGGCTCGACTGGTGCGTTTCCGATTGGCGGCTGCTCCAACTAAGAGCAGAGGTGCTTTCGCCTTGAGAATCATTTCGCAGGCTTGCTTGATGGCCAGCTTATCTGGTCGAGGGCGTCTAACCTGGTGTATCTCCATGGGAGCACCGTCCACTTCCTCGCGTGCTACGTCTTCGGGTAGCTCAATATGACAAGCGCCGGGTTTTTCCTCGGCGGCCAGGCGAAAGGCTTCCCGCACAATTGCTGGAATGCGGCTGCCGTCTACAATTTGTCTTGTGAACTTGGTGAGAGGGCGCATCATCTCGACCACGTCGATTATCTGAAACTGTCCCTGTTTGCTATGCTTGATCGGCTTTTGACCGGTGATCATCACAATCGGCATGCCGCCTAGCTGGGCATAAGCGGCCGCAGTTACCAGGTTGGTGGCGCCGGGACCGAGTGTCGATAGACAGACCCCCGGTTTGCCGGTCTTGCGGCCGTAGGTGGCTGCCATAAAGCCTGCTGCTTGCTCATGCCTAGTGACAATGAGCTTTATTGAAGAGCGGCTCAGCGAGTTGATAAAGTCAAGGTTTTCTTCGCCTGGAATACCGAAGATGTATTCAACACCTTCTTTTTCCAGGGCCTGTACAAATAAGTCTGAGGCTTTCATAGTGATACCATTTGGTTTACTGATTTTCTAACTGCTTTTCTGAGAGTCGGCTTCTGCTGCTGTTTCTTCTTTGTTGTCAGTTTCAGAAGGCGCTTGCGGTTTAGGTTGGCGCAGACTCTCGAGCAGGGCGATGTTGTCGGCGATAGACTGTGCCGATGCCGCTAGGGCTCGGCTTTCTTCTTCGTTCAAGGCCAGTTCTACAATTTTTTCCACACCGTTTCTGCCTACTATGGCGGGCAGACCGATATAGATATCTTGCAAGCCATACTGCCCGCTTGCTTTGACACAACAGGGCAAAAGGCGCTGTTCGTCCAGCAAGATGGCTTCCACCATCTGAGCCACCGAAGCTCCCGGCGCATAATAGGCGCTGCCCGATTTCAGCAAGCTGACTATTTCAGCGCCGCCGTTGCGAGTGCGCTCCATAATCTTGTGCAAAGCTTCGGCTTCAATCAGCTCGGTGACCGGAATACCCTTTACCGACGAATGACGCTTTAGCGGCACCATCAAGTCGCCATGTCCGCCTAGAACCATGGCTCTTACATCGGCTGGTGATATTTGTAAGTGGGCGGCTATAAAGGCTTCCAGCCTGGCGCTGTCGAGCACGCCGGCCATGCCCAAAACTCTTTTGCTGTCGAGCTGGGTGGTTTTCTGTACCAAGTCGGTCATGATGTCGAGCGGATTGGTGACCACGATGAAAATGGCATTGGGTGAATATTTGATTGCTTCTTTCGCTGCCTGAGAGACGATACCGGCGTTTATACTGAGCAGATCATCGCGGCTCATATTGGGCTTTCTGGCGATGCCTGCCGTAATGACGACGATGTCTGAATCGGCGCTTTCGCCGTAAGATGAAGTGCCAAGCAAGCCTGCCGAGCCCGAGCTAATTGATGCCGTTTGACTGAGATCGAGGGCTTTGCCTTTAGCCATTTCTTCATTGATGTCGATGAAAACTAAGTCGGCGATACCTCTCATGTGCAGGTATTGACCGGCGGTAGTGCCGACATTGCCGGCACCGATGATGGTTACTTTAAACATGATGTTTATCCTCAAGATTGAAATTTGTTTGGAAAAGAAAGAACTCGACAGATAAGTCTGTCGAGTTCCGGTTGCATTGCTTTTGAATTTGCGGCTAGGCGGCTATTGCTTCTTGCACCCGCCCATACAAAATCTCAGCGATTAGTTCGGGCAGTTGAGTCAGTGATGCCGCAGTCGACCTGATTCTCACTTCTCTATCTAGGGGCGCGGAGCCTGCTTTGAGAGAAGGGATATGACTTTGCAGTTCTCTGTAGCGGTGATGATCAAGGTCGTGATTACCCCAGTCGGCTTTGATGAAATCTATGCTGCACTGCTCTAATGAACATTCTGCTTTGGCTTTGTCGGCTTTGTTTTGTCGCCAGTTCTCGGCTGCCAGTCCTTCTTTGCTCTCTTTGTCACCGACGATGATGAGCTTGTCTTCGGCATTCAGTCTTCGCGCCGCTAGTTCTACACCGGCCGAACTTGGCTTGGCATAAGCGGCAGGAATTGCCATTTGCAACTGCAGGTGGCGGCGATCAATTTGACTCATGCGCTCGATGATTTCGTCATGCCTTAGTTTGAGACCTCTTTGATAACCCCGATTTCTTAGTTTAGGCATGTCGGTGCGTATAGCTACGACGCCATCGATGAGCGGCATAAGACCAGTAAGGGCAAGTCTTTCCATAGTCACCCATTCAGGTGAGTCGGTGAGAATTACCAGTCTCAAACCAGGAAAACGTTTCCTTATAGAGACAAGCACTTCATGCACACCGTCGTAAATTTTGATTTGGCGATGGGCATGATGAAAGCTCTGCCAAAAGCGTCTAGAAGCCCGTTCTATAGACCGATGACTGATGCTGCGATGCTTCTTGAGCTTAGAGGCAATTGCTTCAATGACATAGGCATATTCGTGCAATGTAGTCGACTGGGCCACATCGGCAAAGAGTTGGTTGAAAGAGCGGTGCTCCTCCTTTAGAAGAGTCGAGACTTCCTCGGTGGCCTGCAGAATAAAGTCTGCAAACCAGGCCCGCGTGTCGGTGAGAGTGTTATCCATATCAAGCAAAAGCACACTTTGTTCGTGGCGAATTTGATGGCTCTTCATCCTAACCTCCTTATGGCGCAGCAAGCGCAGTAAAACTATTCGCTTTAGGCGAACTGTTTCACTTCCGAATTTTTCAAGGGCCGGTCTGCGAAGCGCCGGGGATACTTCGGGGTGGCGCTCCGCAGATTGTTTCAGCTCCAGCTGAATTAGATGAGCCTCATTATTGGTTCGCCTTAAGGTGATGTCAATAGGAACTCTTTTTAATCTCTCCTAGAATCGCCGGTGATACCATCGTCAGCCCCGTAGATAGTAGGCTTTCTGCTTGGATAAAATTATGGAGGTGGGCATAACAAGCCGATTGTAGTTGTGTCGGAGTTGTGGCGAAAATTGCCGTTTAGGCCGCTTTCGTCGTCTCTCGTGAGACATTAGTCGCTGCTTGTGAGATATTAGTCACCACCGCAAGAGCTACCACCACCGCAAGAGCTGCCGCCGCCGCAAGAACTGCCTCCGCTGTGATTGCTCTTCGAGCTTGAGCCGTCCGAATCGAAGAGTCCGGCTAAGAAGCCGCTTGCATTATCTGATGAATCTTTGTTGGCGCCGGAGGCCGAGCCACTGCTAGAGAAGCGACTGCCGGAGCTATTCTGGCGGCGACTTTTGGCGACGCGCCTGCAGGCGAAAAAGACCAGAAACAAGACCAAAATGATTATGGCAATGATTGTGGTTGCGGTGATCATGGGAGGCTCCGTGATTATTTTTGTTCGTCGGTCTTAAAGGCTGAGGTAAGGTCGAGCAAATCTAGAACCATTTCGGCAACCGGTCCTTTGCAGTCGGTTACTCTTAAGTATTCAAGACAGATGCTGCGTGCCCCGCTTAGGTCAAGCGCCCGGCCTTCGTTGAGGTTGTTTGTGATTTTCGGCATGTTTAGACAGATTTGCCTAATTGGCAAGACTGCACGGAAGAGTCCGACATAATAGCCGGCATCAAAGCAGTGAGTGCTGTGACCGCTTTGCTCCAATGCTTTTAGTCTTGCTGCCAGTGTTTGAAGGGCTGGTGCGTTTGCCTCGATGGCGATGGGGCTAATTTTGCTTTCTGTCATTTAAAACCTTTTGATTAATTGAAATTGTCACTGAGGTGCGCTGAAAGTTCTAGTTTCTAGTTCTTTGCTGCTTGACTCAACGGTAGAGAAGCTGGTGCAGCAATGCCCAATGTCATGCACATTTGCAGAGCCTGGTCGATGGTCAGGTCGGTCTCTACAACTTCTTCTTTGGGAAAGTAGACCTCGAGCCCGCTAATCGGATTTGGTGGTGTGGGAATCATGACCACGACATAGACCTGCTCAGAGATCGAGTCGACTATTTCATTGGTGACGAAGGCAATTGTTTTGCCTTTGCCTGCCGTGAAGGGCACCATCACAACCCGTTTGAAGCTTTGCTTGTGGTCTGAATTTGCCACCATGTCAATGCCTTTACGCAGCGAACCATAGATCTGACCAAGACCGCGTATGTTGTAGATGCGCGCCTCAAGCCAGTTGAAGAAGATACGCCCCAGCTTCCAGGAAACGACAAGGCTGATGGAGTAGAGCAGCAAGAGCATGAAGGTGAGACTCAGTATGGGGCTATGCAGTGGCACCGGGGCACTGGGAAAAATCCTCGACCAGACAGCGGCAACGATACTACCGAACCAGCCGTCGGCGATACTGAGAGCTAAATTGAAACCGTATATGATGGCGGCGAATGGAAAGAACAAACCGGCGCCGCGGAGAATGTGGGTTTTGATATTGTCGAAGTTCATAGTTGTCTTGAGTCTAAGGGTAAGTTTGATGGAGTTTCACTGTTTCTGCACGCAAAAGCTTCTTCCACTCGAAAGCGGAAGACTTATTTGGAAGAATCGGACATTCGCTATTTAGAAAAGCTTGTGCTTGGCTTTGGCTGATGGAGAAACAGATGTTTTCATTTGACTATGTTCTTAAATGTGGCTGCAATAGGCGCTTTTGCCCTAAGTATTTCTTAGTGATTGCGCTATTGCGCCTCTGGTTTCGCTTTACAAGATCTGGAAAGTAGAGAACTCGATAGCTTCGCTTTCAATCATGCGCTAAGGCGGCAATTTATAGCTTCGCGCCGATTGAATTGTCTCTTGCTTGCTTGCCGAGGCGGCCTCTTGTCGAGCTAGATTTAGGTCTTGATTTGGTTCTGGTTTTCCATGATTTGGGTACCATATTAGAAAGGAAGCCATAGCAAAGGAGATCGGTTTTGAGTCGGAGCCCTGCTAAGCCTAATGTTCCGACTAAGCAGAAGAAAGAACAAATAAACCTAGGCGCACTCAAAAAGCACAAAGCGAGGTTTCTTAAGTTCTTTCCCCAGGGGTTTGCTGATGAGCGCTATATCGCTTGGGAGCGGACATATAAGTGGAAGGCGCATGAGCTCTTTATGGAGCATCTGAGCAAGAGTAAGTGCCAAGCGCTATTGCGCAGCGGTGACTATAGCGAGATCGCAAATAGAGCCTTACAGGTGGAAGGAAAAACCAACTTCATTTTTTCTTTTCAAAAAATGGCATTGAGAGACGGTGTAAGAAGCCCTAGAGGGGCTCAACTATTTGCCGAAGGTCTCTTTGCTTTGCTCTATACAAAGGCGCCTCTGCGTGAGCGCTTCGCTCAGTGGATAGTCAACCTTTCCGAGATGCCGGTGCGCCAATCGCGCATTCTTTCCTGGCCTGTGGCGACTTTCTTTCCCTTTATCGCGCAGCCGAAGAATTTCATAATTCTCAAACCTACAGCAATGAAAGCGGCTGCCCTCGCTCTTGATTTTGATCTCGACTATACCGCCTCGGTCAATTTCACCACTTATGACAGTCTTTTGACTTTTGCCGGCTTGGTATCTAATGCCATAGCCGACTTGCGGCCTAAAGACTTTCACGACATACAAAGTTTTCTATGGACTATCGGTTCGGCAGAGTATGAAAGATTGGAAGAAGAGCTGAAAGAAGAAGGCCTCTGGTAGAATTTTGGTATTAAAAGCGATAGTAGAGAACGGCGATTTTTTTAGTAGTGAAAGAGGAACTCTAGAGTTCCTCTTTGCTGTTGTTGCTTCCTGCTTTATGCCGATAATGCCAGCCTGATGAAAACTTTGGCGAAGACCTCGCTTGCTTGCGCGCGTAGAGCCGGAGACTCTAAAGTAAGCTGAACAAAGGGGCGTACCACGTCGTAAGGGCACTCGTTCAAGGACTCCCGCAGAAGTGTCTTGATTTGGTCGCTATCTATTGTTAGCTTTTCGACCAGGCCTCTTTGGTTGTCCTTGGCGGTGACTTCCATCTTTATGTGTTGTTTTCGTTGACCTCTTTGAATAAATACAGGCGTATCAATGATTTCAATTTGACGTTTGGCTAGGGCTTTAGCCAGAAGAGCGACAGTCTGATTGCGGTCCAGATCAATTGTTGCATTTAGGTTCATCAGGTGGCTTCACTTTGGTTTAAAGATATAAATGCGAACCGGACAGTAAATGACCGTCCGGTTCGCTGTTAGTTAATTAGAGTTGGCAGTTAGCCTAAAAATTAGTGGCTAATCTGAATGCTCTCTTGAATTTGCAGAGAGCTGTTGTTCGCACCGGTCTGTTGACTAAACTGGTTGCCGCTGTAGTTGTTGTGAGAACCAGACTGGAAATTGAACTGACCTTGTTCGGCTTGATTGTTATGTCCGCTCTGTTGGTTCCATTGACCCTGAGTGGCGTCGTTGAAGCTGCCAAATTGCTTGTTCCACTGACCTTGGCTGGCGTCGTTAACGTGCCCGCTCTGTTGGTTCCATTGACCTTGAGTGGCGTCGTTAAATCGCCCGCTCTGTTGGTTCCATTGACCTTGAGTGGCATCGTTGAAGCTGCCAAATTGCTTGTTCCACTGACCTTGGCTGGCGTCGTTAACGTGCCCGCTCTGTTGGTTCCACTGACCCTGAGTGGCGTCGTTGAAGCCGCCAAATTGCTTGTTCCATTGACCTTGGCTGGCGTCGTTAAAGCGCCCGCTCTGTTGGTTCCACTGACCTTGAGTGGCATCGTTTAGGTGACCAAACTGCTTGTTCCACTGACCCTGGCTGGCATCGTTGAAACCGCCAAACTGTTGAGTCTTCTGGGCTTGCGAGGCGTCGTTAAAGCCGCCTGTCTGCCGGCTTAGCTGAGACTGATCGACAAAGTTTGCGCCAGGAACCTGCCAGGCCAAGCTGGGTGTGGCAAGGAAAGCCAGTGTCAGAGCGATTACTTGGATCATTGCAGTTTTGTTTGTTTTGTTCATATTTGGTCTCTTTTGTTTTTGAGTTTTGGTTCTGACTTCGGTATTTGTTCCGAGTATCTTGGGCCTTTACTTGATTTAGATTAGTGTCGCTGATCGTCTCTATTTAGGGTTTGGGAGGTGATTGGGGCGGTGCCATAGGTCTTGCCGTAGTTTTGAGCCAACTCTACAGCTAAGGGCGCACCTTTCAGTTGAATGATGCATTGGTCTAGGGCTTCAATGGCGCGGGTAAGAATGCGAAAGCCGGTCTGATTGAGTTGATTGTTCTGAGCCAGCACCGTGCCTGTTTGCACAAGAGTGTTGGCAACACCGCAAGTCAACTGAATCTGTTGCTGCATACGACATGGCATGCTTTCAGGAGCGTGGGAGTAACCGATGCCGCCTAAATATGTATAGAGCGAGAAACCGTCGGCGGTGCCGGCACAATCGCCGCTGCGAAAGGCATTGGCCGGCGGACCAAAGGTGGTGTAAGACTTATTTGTTACTCGATCATGGCTGTCAACGTTAAGGGCGCCGCCTGTAGCAAGGTTTTGCTGCAATTGATTTTGCTCTTGTCCCTGACCAAGTTGGGGGGCGGCGATGGCGGTATTATGACTATCGTTGAACTGGCTCTGGTCTTGCCCTAGCTGCCCATTCATCTGACTGATGTTGGTGTTGCTGCTCTGATTGCTTACGCCGCCTGTGGGCGGGGTATAGCTGTCGTAGCCTCCTGCTGTCGCTGGGCTAGCGTAGGTGGCGAAGATGACTAAGATTGCGCTAAGAGCAAGGCTGCCTAAGCCGCTATTCAACTTGTTTTTCATATTTGTCCTGAAGTTATTTAGTTGGATTCTATCTGTAATTGTTCCGACGACTGAGTCGCTTCGAATTCCATTTCAATAGATTGATTTGCTAATGCTTTAGCGGTTTGGCGGTGGTTCTCGTGTGGATTGGGAAAAACAGATAGTGCTTAAGTTTTAGCGACTGACCAGCTTGAAGTACCAACTAATTTGAAGCAAAGTGAAGCATGGCGCGATAGGGCTTAGGTGCCTGAAAAGAGGCATCTAAGCAGTTTTGACTGCTTCGCTTAAGAGTTTGCTTGCATTTTTTTTTGCAGAGATAAAGGCCGAGGTCGGCTGGTTACACTTTCACTGTCTCTCGCCTTGAGCTTTGTATCGTCTGCAGAAGTTAAGCTATGCTGCGGCACCTAGTGCCGCTAAATAAAGAAGCCACGCAACAAGCGTGGCTTCTTTAGATTTGGTTTTTTAATTTGCTCTGGCTTTTTGAGGTTCTAATTCACATCTAAAACCATGGCTCCGTTCCAGGCTTCGACATCGCCGCCGTAGTTTGCCACTCTAGAGCCATGCAGAGCCTTTACTTTCGACCCCTTAAGCGCCAGCACAAAGGAACCGTTTTGGGCCATTACTTCCGAGCCTTCATGGGCAATCACTTTTGCACTTGCTGTTGCTTTTACTTTTTGGCATTCACCCACATGGGTGGTTTTGCCTGCCGGGGCTTGCTGCCAGTCGAGAGAGGCGCAGTACTCTTGTCTTGCTAGTCGTTTCTCTTCTTCGCTTGGTTCAGTCTTTACCTGCAAGATCTGTCCTTCGAAAATGGGATGCCCGGCACCGGCAATAGATGGATAGCGCTCTTTGTTCAGTGCCACTATTTCTTTCACCTTCGACTTTACTTCGGCATCAGAAATAGGATTTTCAGCCACGCTGGCGGCATACTCTTTTTCCAGGCTTTGTTTGGCAATACGCCAGAGGCTATCGCCCCGGTCGACAATTACTAAGCGATCCAGGCGGTCCATGGTCTCTTTGTGATTCGCTTCCAGTGGGGATTGTTTGACCGAGATCTGATAAGAGTCATCGAACAGCTTTTGAGTGACTGTGTCTTCGCCTCTTTCTTCGCTGGTTTCTTGGTATTCTAAAGTTTTGCCCACAGCAGTAAACCTCCGTGCTATGCCAGTACTACTGTATGACAGGTTGTACGGTTTGCTTAGGCCGTTTCCAGATTGTTTTGAGAGACTCTTGCTCGGTCGGCTGCCAATGCTATTGCAGCCTATACGTATGTGTGGTCGGTGTGGCCGGTCTGGTCACCTATTTCTGCGCCCGAATTGTACGTGTAAAGACTGTGATAAAGAGTGCGCACGCAAAAATGATAATGAGCGCGGCCATGATGATCATGCTGGCGTGGATTGGATTTTGACTAAGTAAATCGAGAAAGTGCTTTTGCAATTTGTTGATTTCAGTAGGCAAAAACCAGGAGTAGACCCAGACGGCGATAGTGATTGCGGTGGTTAGCAGGGCGCTGACGCCGAGGGGGTTGGTAAAGAGAAAGCTGCTTAGCAGTGAGATATTATGCAGATTTTCATGCATAAGAAGGTCTTTTTCGCGACTTGACGCCGGGCTGTAGAGAGGCTTTTGGTCATACTTAATCAAGCCTGGCTTGAGGCTCGACTCAAGCTGCTTATAGTTCTTTTCAAAGCTAAGGTCGTCGTCTTCGTACATCTCACAGCGCCCAGCGCCCACCACCTGAATGAGACTTACCCCAAAGTCCGAATATTTATGCGGTCTAATCTCTCTCCTGTCTAGAGTTGCAAGCGTGAAGAGGCGTTAAGCAGATGATTCTTTACCCGTTTGATGAAATTGCCAACTGGCGCCTGCTTTTCTCGTCTGTCAAGAGTCGGGGGCTTTTGACAGTTTCATTGGGCTCGGTTCTTTTCAAGGCATGCAGTAAAATAGTCAACTCAGGATTTCTTTTATGAAGGGACAGAACGTGAATTCCTCCGCACCGGCTACCCCAAAAGGGTCAGATTTCATCAGAGACATAATCAATGACGACCTCGAAGCCCAGCGTCACAGCCAGGTGATCACACGTTTTCCACCAGAGCCAAATGGCTTTTTGCATATCGGACATGCTAAGTCTATTTGCTTAAACTTTGGGCTTGCCGTCGAATACAAGGAGCGTCTTGGTAAAAGTAGATGTCACCTAAGATTTGATGATACCGACCCGGCTAAAGAAGACACTCTTTTTGAAGAAGGTATTCAGGAAGATGTTCGCTGGCTGGGCTTTGAATGGGATGGTCTTTATCATGCCAGTGATTATTTTGAGAAGATGTATGAATATGCCGAGCATCTAATTGGTGCTGGAAAAGCCTATGTGTGCAGTCTTTCTGACGCCGAAACAAAAGAGTATCGCGGCACAGTCACCACGCCAGGTAAGAACAGCCCCTATCGCGACCGTTCTGTAGAAGAGAATCTCGACCTCTTTAGAAAAATGAGAGCGGGAGAGTTTAAAGACGGAGAGCATGTTCTCAGAGCAAAGATAGATATGTCCGCCGCCAATATGAAGATGCGTGACCCGATGCTTTATCGCATCAGGCATACTGCCCATCATATGACCGGCGATAAATGGTGCATTTATCCGATGTACGATTATGCCCATCCTATTTCGGATGCTATTGAAGGCATCACCCATAGTATCTGCACTCTAGAGTTTGAGAACAACAGAGAGCTATACGACTGGGTTATAGACAACTTGATCGATTTTGCTAAGTTTCCCAGCCGTCCTAAGCAGTATGAGTTTGCCAGACTCAATCTCAATTACACAGTGATGAGCAAGCGTCGTCTCTTGGAATTGGTGGAAGGTAAGCATGTTTCTGGTTGGGACGATCCCCGCTTGCCGACGATTGCCGGTATGCGGCGCCGTGGCATAACCGCTGAGTCTATTCGTAATTTCTGCTCTATGGTGGGTGTTGCTAAGGCAAACAGCACGGTTGATATGGCGCAGCTTGAATTTTGTATTCGCGATGATCTAAACCAAAAGGCGCCAAGAGTTATGGCGGTTCTCAAACCCTTGAAAGTAGTGATTGAGAATTATCCGGAAGGAAAAGTTGAAGAGTTGGATGCTTCTTATTGGCCCCATGATGTGCCGAAGGAGGGTTCGCGTCCAGTGCCCTTTAGTCGCGAGATTTTCATCGAGCAAGATGACTTTATGCTTGAACCGCCTAAAGATTTCTATCGACTGGGACCCGGTAAGGAAGTGCGTTTGCGTTATGCTTATTGCATTACATGTACCGACGTTATTAAGGACCAAGCCGGTAATGTTGTCGAACTGAGATGCACATACGACCCTGAAACACTTGGAGCCAACCCGGTTGGTCGCAAAGTGAAAGGAACAATTCATTGGGTCGATGCCGCTCATTCTCAGGAAGCGGAAGTGCGTCTTTATGACCGCTTGTTGTCGCTGGAAGCGCCGCCCGTAGGTAAAGACAGCGAGTTTCTTAAGGCTATCAATCCGGAAGCGCTTGTCACCATCAAAGGTGCCAGAGTAGAACGTAGTCTAGGTGAGTCCAAGCCGGGCGATCGTTTTCAGTTTGAGCGCCAAGGCTATTTCGTCGCCGATATCAAAGACAGCAAGCCGGGCAATTTGGTCTTCAACCGCATTGTCACCTTGAAAGATAGTTGGGCTCGTTCTCAGAAAAAATAAAAACTGGGGTGCAAGGATTCGAACCTCGGAATGTCAGGGCCAGAACCTGATGCCTTACCACTTGGCGACACCCCAATATATGAGCTAAGTCTAGGTAATCAGTCGACTTTCTGTCAATTGGTCTTTTTCTTCTTGCCCGGGCATGGGGCTGAAAACCGCTGCTGTCGCTAGTATGAGAATGTGACAGATTTTTTCGCGGCAAATACTAAGACATATAAGAGAATGCGCGATTTTAAAAATTTGAAAAGTGGTGAGTAGAACTGAAGTGCCGCCCGCCGACTGCCGAAGCAGAAGGAGGGCGGCCCAGCAGTGCGACCTTACCGTAGGGTTGCAGATGTCGTCGTGGGTAAATCCAGACCGGAGCCGGTGCCGGTGAGCCAATGCTCCAATGCTGCGCGAAGCAACATATGGGAGGAGCAAAGGCCCAGTGAGGCGGCCGAGGCAGCCTCAGGCGGATGGGAGAGTCTGGACCCGATGTTGAGATTGAAAGGGTGGGAAAACACCTTTCTGTTCCTCGAGCGAATCAATACGGCGAACAGACCAGCGGTGAAGCTGGAACAAGGACCGTAGAGAAGACCGGACATTATTCACCGGGAAGGTAATGGGCTGAAACAGCATTCCGAGACCAGGCGGAAGAGTCGGAGAGAACGAGGGCGCCCGTGAGGGATTGATAGCCCAAGTGCCAACCGTTCCTTCATCGGAAGAAGAAGGAGAGGGGAGACGGACAATTCGTGCAGCAAGCTGCACCGGTCTGGCTTCCTGGAAAAGCCACCGATAGCCAAAGCCAAACTAGCTCCTCAGTCGGGGTGTAGGCCGCAGTCAGCGTGACGAGTGGACAGAAGCGGGAGTGAAGTTCGAAGACTTAAGCCAGAGACCTAAGTAAAAGAACGACACCGCCGAAACTGGAGCCAGGTTGTGACGCCTTCTAGGGAGTAACCCGTGCGCTAGAAAGAGGGGCCGGCAAACNGGGCAATTGAGTGCTTACCCCAGTCTGTCAGTTTGCCGGTTTGATGCTGAAACAGTGTCGCGCCGGGAAAAACTCAAGAGTCTTGCGACAGATGAGAAAACCGGCCATGACCGAAGTCATGAGTGAGGGCACCAGATATGGTGATGCCATCACTGATGATTTCGG